>JAEEGL012688585.1_pt1 | contig 23670 bp, 22 predicted proteins | sample 9134231 | NCBI WGS metagenome assembly JAEEGL01 (sample SAMN16246548, study PRJNA631951) | gut metagenome | biome: gut microbiome; feature: rumen; material: fiber-attached | host: Bos | place: Iran: Karaj | collected 2018-10 | reverse complement strand
TTACCCAATTACTTACGGTTTGGACACTTGGAAGGCCATATTTCATGGCAATTTCCGTTCTGGGGACTCCTGTCTGCAGATACTCCACTGCAACTGCACGCATAAACATGCGTGAATACCGTCTACCTCTTCTCATACTTTTTAACTTTTTGAGGCTCCTCAGGAGTCAACCTATTTCAGTACAAGACAATCCTTAATTTACGTTAAATTTCTGAGGTTGCCCCGAGTTTTGGGACACCCCCCTTCATATTTTTGCAGCGATAACACGATTGTCGAACTTAAATATAAACGTTATGGCTGGATTATTCATTTTGTTTCTGTTGACGATCTTACTTGGCGAAATGCTGAGAGGTTATGTTAACGTGTTGAATCATTAATCTAATGACCTGGGATTTTACAAAACCCATCATTGATGAGTGTATTCTTTAAATAATGTATAAAAAGTGCGAGTAAAATCATTGTTTTCGAAAATATTGATTATCTTTGCATAAAGATTACCAATTTATGAAGACTGAAAAACAAATTGCAGCTGCTGCAGCGGAGTTCGCAGAGCGATGGAAGGGCAGAGGATATGAGAGAGGTGAATCACAGCCTTTCTGGATAGACCTACTGACAAATGTCTATGGCATCGAGACACCTTCAGATGGTTTTATCACTTTTGAAGACCATCAAAAGGTGGACGCTTCCAACTTTGTTGATGGGCGTATTCGTTCTACGCGTGTGCTTATCGAGCAAAAGTCGATAGATAAGGATTTGCGCGCACCGATTAAGCAAAGTGATGGCTCGTTGCTCACGCCATTTCAGCAGGGACGTCGCTATGTTGTCAGTCTTCCTGTGTCAGAACATCCACGCTGGATTGTCACCTGCAACTTCAAGGAGTTCTTAGTCTACGATATGGAGCAGCCCAATGGTGAGCCAGAGCAAATCCTATTGGAAAATTTTGGCAAGGAATACTATCGCTTGCAGTTCCTTGTGGATGCGAAGAACGAGCATCTGCGCAAAGAAATGGAAGTCTCGATGCAAGCAGGCGAAATCGTTGGGAAAATCTATGAGGCTCTGCTGGCACAATATGATGACAACTCGCCCGAGGCCCTTCGATGGCTCAACATCCTTTGTGTACGTATCGTTTTCTGCCTTTATGCTGAGGATGCTGGCGTGTTTACCCACGACCAGTTCTATGATTACCTGGTACGCTATGAAGCTGAGGATTTGCGTAATGCGCTCATACGCTTGTTCGATGTGTTGAACACGCCAATAGACAAGCGTAGCAAATATCTGAAAGACGATTTAAAGGCTTTCCCTTATACCAATGGTGGTCTGTTCGAAGAAGATATAGAGATACCTCAGTTTACAGAGGAACTAAAGCAAACGTTACTCCAGAATGCCAGTCTTGATTTTGATTGGAGCGAGATTTCTCCAACTATCTTTGGTGCCGTATTTGAGTCGACGCTGAATCCTGAAACACGTCGCAGTGGTGGTATGCATTATACCTCTATTGAGAATATCCATAAGGTTATCGACCCGCTATTCTTGAATGACCTGAGGAAAGAACTCGATGATATTCTGGAAGAGAAAGTGGAAAAGCAGCGTAAGCGCAAACTCGGCGAGTATCAGATGAAACTCTCGTCGCTTACATTCCTCGACCCTGCTTGTGGTAGTGGAAACTTCCTCACGGAAACCTACTTGAGCTTGCGCCGTTTGGAAAATGAGGCCATTCGCGAGATGTATCATGGCCAGACGATGATGGGTGCTTTTGTCAATCCCATCAAGGTCAGCATCCAGCAGTTCTATGGTATTGAGATCAATGATTTTGCTGTTACGGTTGCTACTACAGCCTTATGGATATCAGAGGCTCAAATGTTAGCAGAGACAGAGAAGATTATCCATCAGGATATTGACTTCCTGCCATTGAAAAGCTATTTCAACATCCGCGAGGGCAATGCACTCCGAATGGATTGGAACGTGATAGACATTCCATCCAACATACCTACCATATATGCAAAAAATGCACATGTGATTCTGGTAGATGAAAAGAAATGGGGTGCAAGTGAACCTTCTTACGATGAAATCAATCTGATAACAACCCATACTGACAGTAGTTTAAAACAAGAGACAACCAGAATAGAGGTAAGCTACGACTACATTATTGGCAATCCTCCTTTCGTGGGTTTCACATTTATGACTAAGCAGCAAAAGGAGGATGTAGATATAATATTCCCAGGTATAAAAAACTTGGACTATGTAAGTTGCTGGTTTAAGAAAGCATGTGACACAACGAGAATGACAAAGACGGAGTGTGCTTTTGTTGCGACCAATAGCGTTACACAAGGTGAAACGGTTGGACGTTTGTGGGATAGACTTGACATAACAATTAATTTTGCTTGGCCCACATTCCGCTGGGATAGTGAGGCTACAGAAAAAGCCCATGTGCATTGTGTTATTATAGGATTTTCGCATATAGATCGCGAGCATAAATACCTTTATAATGATGCAGGAGCAAGAGAATGTCAGAATATCAATGCATATCTGTTAGACGCTCCTGATATTATTGTCAATAGTCGAACGAAACCACTTTGTAATGTTCCACCTATGATATACGGGAATAAGCCTGCTGATGGTGGGCATCTTATCTTTACAAAGGATGAAAAAGACGGATTCCTAAATCGTGAGCCAAAAGCGAGACGTTGGATGCATGCGCTTATAGGTGGTACGGAACTCATTAATAATAAACCAAACCTGGATGACAAAATACGTTATACCTTGTGGTTAGATGGTATAAGTCCTGCAGAATTACGTAGTATGCCTGCTGTAATGGAGCGTATTGCAGCATGTAAAGAAGCCAGGTTGAATAGTCCGGCTGCTGCAATCAGGAAGTTTGCGGAAACGCCACATTTATATGCCCAGCGAACTCAGCCCAATATCCCCAAATTAACGGATGATGGTAAACCTATTTTAATTGAAGGACAGGTGCATCATAATTTGTTGGTCCCAGAGGTCTCATCAGAAAAGAGAAAATATGTTCCTATGGGTTATGTGGTCAGTGATATTGTGACTAATAATCTGGTCAAACTGATTCCCGATGCATCACTTTATCACTTTGGTGTATTGGTATCCAATGTCCATATGGCTTGGATGAGGGCAGTCTGTGGTCGATTAGAAACACGTTATCGCTACAGTAAAGATGTAGTTTACAACAACTTCCCATGGCCAATACCTACAGAAGAGCAGAAGAAACAGATAGAACAAACAGCACAAGCTATACTTGATGCCCGTGCCCTCTACCCAGATTCTTCTTTGGCTGATCTCTATGATGATATAGCAATGCCTTCAGAACTACGTAAAGCTCATAAAGCAAATGATAAGGCTGTAATGCAAGCTTATGGATTTGATCCTAAGTTGATGGATGAGAGAACTGAAGCTCCTATTGTGGCTGAGCTGTTCAAACGATATCAACAACTAACGAAATAAGGATATGAGAACACTGCCTAAACAGGACTTTGCAACCAAGATGAACAAGAAAGTACTTGATAGTATTCGCAAATTGCTGTCGCAGACGTTACCGCCTTATGCAACGGCAAGGCTCTATGGGTCGCAAGCCCGTGGGGATGCGCATCGTGGCTCTGATTGGGATATATTGATTGTTATGGATAAGGACAGACTGCTGCCTGATGACTATGACACAATTACCTATCCACTCACAAAACTTGGTTGGGAGCTTGGTGCTGAGATCAATCCTATCATGTACACCAAGAAAGAATGGGAGCAGAGCAGAATCACTCCCTTCTATCATAATGTAGAAAAAGACGCAATAGAACTATAATGGCTCAGAACGACGAAGAAAGAAAAACAATGGTAGGCTTTCAATAATAATCGTGAGCATTGTAGAAACTTAAGAGATGCTTTTTACTGAAAAGGTTGTCGCTTTTATTCTTAATTTACGTTAAATTTCTGAGGTTGCCCCGAGTTTTGGGACACCCCCCTTCATATTTTTGCAGCCGATAACACGATTGTCGAACTTAAATATAAACGTTATGGCTGGATTATTCATTTTGTTTCTATTGACGATCTTACTTGGCGAAATGCTGAGAGGTTATGTTAGTGTTTTAAATAATTAAAAGTATTGTATTATGTTAGCTAAAAAAATGTATTTCATGGATTGTCACCTCGCAGGACGTAAGTATCACGATGCAGACGAGGTGTGGGAAGAGTTGAAGGTTGGAACAACCTTAAGACTGGAGCGTGACAAAGAGAATGGTCATGATGCAAATGCTGTGGCGGTCATCTACGAGCGCACGAATAAGAAGGGTGAAAAGGTCGATGAATTCCTTATTGGCTATATCCCTCGCGCCAAAAATGAGACCATTGCCAATTTTCTTGAGATGGGTTGGAGAGACATTTTTGAGTGTCGTATCTGTAAACTCGATCCTGAGGTTCACCCAGAGGATCAGGTGCAACTGACTATTCGTATTAAACGAAATCCTGGTACTAATCAGGAAGTCTGAATATGAAAAATATAGATTTCATTATGTTTAGACTGTTCCAATTGTAGAGTATGTGTGTAGCTTCTGTCCGCTTTCACACAGCGAGCCAGTTGCTACAACTACTCTACGTTAGTTTTTAAGAGGGTCAAATGGTAAATGGGAACTTGATTTGAAATAGTGTTCAAATGGGAAATGTAAATTTCGATAAATTGCGCAAGATGATTGCTCGCTGCCAGTGGACGTTCGCAAAGACGATGCCCTTTGCACCTCATGAATATATAGTGAGGGATAAATGTCCGTTGACTGATGAAGAGTTCATCTATTTCGTGGATATACAGCGTCAATATGGCGTGAAAGAGCGTTGGGGCAAGTACAACAATCCTTATCTCTATATCGATGACTATAAATATTGGACGATGGAAGCCCCCATGGAAGAAACAAAGGTAATGAATCGTGCAAAGGCTTGTGTGGTTGAAGATGCACATAAACTATATGGAGGAATGAAAGAGACTGAAGGTAACGAATATATTGATAAATACATCCATGTGAAACTGGGGTTGAAATCAGGCGACAAAGGCTACAACATCAACTTGATTAGTGGAAGATTGGACGAAATAGATGCTTGCGCCAACCATCTGAGACGAATCCGGAATAACTATTGCAGCGAGTTGATAAACGAATGGAGCAAACAACTTTCAAAAGACTTCCCCAATCAAAAAAAGTGTGAGTTTCTTGACCACGCAGATGTTATGTATACAGGTGTCACCATGCCATATAAAGACATCCCAGACGCCATTGCCATCCGCATACAAGCTGTAAAGGGCAGCCTGTTTTATGGTTTTACATATATGCCAAAAATACAGGAAATGCGAGATGAACTACAAGAAAGCCTAAGCTATGTGGGTCTTTGTAATAATCTAATCAAAGGCAAAGACTGGCTCTATTATAAGTATGTATCCTATGACAAAGGATATGAGAAGTTGAAAGAACTGATAGAAGGAATGCTATAAGTAACATTTGCATGATTGTTGAAAGATTATCGTCAATATAGTTTTTATCTTCAAAAATATTTTGTACTTTTGCAGCAAATATCAACTAAAACTTAGAATTATGGCAAATATTAGCAAATTTGATACAATCTCAATTAATGATGCATTGAAGAATATTTCAAATGGTAAATATCTTCTTCCTGCTATCCAAAGGAAATTTGTTTGGAAAAGTGAACAAATAGAAAAACTATTTGATAGCATTATGCAAGGATATCCTATAAATACTTTCATGTTGTGGAAGATAACTGATCAAGGAATAAAAAATGATCACAAATTCTATGATTTCATTTTGCATTACATGGAGCATTTTGAAGAGGATAATAAGCATCATGCAACAGATGCCCAATCAGATGATTTTTACGCCGTAATTGATGGACAGCAGAGATTAACAAGTTTGTACATCGGTCTTAAAGGAACCTATGCCTATAAATTGCCAAGAGTCTGGTATATAAAGGGTCCAGATAATTTTCCGCCAAGAAAACTATATCTTGATTTAAGTGGAGAATATCAAGATGATAATGATGAAAGAACGATGAAGTATAATTTCAAGTTCTTGACAAAAGCAGAATATGAGAGGTCTATTGATAAGGGAGATCAAGAATGGTTTGACCTGCACGAACTATATAGATATGGTAATGAAAATGAGTTCTTGAGGTATGTGTATAGCAATGATTGGAAGAACAAGCCATTCGTTGAAGAAACATTGCCAACGCTATATAGAAAGATATTCTCTGAGCAGTTAATAACATATTATATGGAAGACCTGCAAGAAATAGATAAGGTTCTTGATATCTTTATTAGAACTAATAGAGGTGGTGAGCCACTTAGCTATTCTAACTTATTAATGTCTTTTGTAACTGCTTACTGGAAAGAGGATACAAGAACAGAGTTTCAACGTCTTTGCGAACAAGTTTTCGCTATAGGGAATCCTGGTTTTATGATTGACTCTGATTTTATTTTAAAAACTTGTCTTGTGCTATTCAGTAGGGACATAAAGTTCCGTCTAAACAACTTTAAAACAGAGGTCGTTTCTGAGATAGAACAAAATTGGGATAGGATTGGCAAATGTATAAGGGAAGCATTTAGACTGATTGAAAGTTGGGGGTTCAACTACTCAAACATGAAAGCTAAAAATGCTGTGATACCTATTGTGTACTACATTTACAATCATGGTATAGAAAAGACCATTAACGATAATCCTCTTAAGCACAAAGATGAAAAAGACGTAATGAGGAAATGGTTCTGCATATCGTTACTGAGACATGTGTTTGGTGGCCAGTCTGATTATGTGCTGAAAGGGATACGAAATGTTCTTAATGAGCATGTTAACGAAGATCGTTTCCCGTTTGATGAGATTAAAGAATCATTCAAAGGAAACCAGGCAAAGAGCCTTTCTTTCAATGAAGAGGTTATTGACGGATTGCTAAGTCTGCATAAAGATGATCCATCTTGTTATCCTGTAATGGCTTTGATTTACTCCCATTTTGACTTTGGAAGCCAGGTATATCACAAAGATCATTTGCACCCAGCTGCATTCTTTAAGAACTTACATAAAGAGGAAGGAATGTCAGAGGAAGATTATAATTTCTATAAAGACAGTGAGAACTGGGACACCATGCCAAATTTACAATTGCTTAATGGCACACTTAACGAATCGAAGAATGATAAGCCATTAGAAGAATGGATTAAAGATAGAAACATTGATCTTGACAACCAACTTATTCCTAAAGATGTTAGTCTTGACGTGAAAGATTTTAAGGAATTCTTGGTTAAAAGGAAATCATTGTTAAAAGATAGATTAATAAGTATTGTAAGTTGATATGTCATATCGAATAGGAGATATATCATTTTTGAGATTTGTTTGGTGTATTATTAGAAAAAGTTGTATATTTGCAGACAAGTAATTGATATGTATAGACAATGAAACCAGCAAGGATTTATCAGCAGTATATCTGGATTGTCAGCGTACTGCGACAGTATAAGAGGCTCTCGCTCGAGGAGATCAATAACCTGTGGATGAGGGATGATGTGATAGGTGGAACGCCTCTGAATCGCAAGTCTTTCATGCGACATAAGGATGCCATCCTGAACATGTTCGGCGTCATCATCGAGTGCGACAAGGAGCATGGCTATAAGTATTTCATCGCCAATCCGGAAGTGCTCAACGATGATTCCCTTGAGGGGTGGATGCTATCTACGCTGACGGTTGGTACCGTCCTTTCGGACAGTATTCCTCTCAGGGACCGCATTATGCTGGAGAACGTTCCTGCTGGTGAGGAGTATCTGCAGACCATCATCAAGGCGCTGAAGACCAACAGACGCGTCAAAATCACCTACAAACGTTTTGGCAGTGAGAGTAGTGAGAAGACGGTAGCCCCCTATGCGCTGAAGCTTTGCCATCAGCGATGGTACCAGCTCTCTCATACAGGTAATCATTTCGCGACGTATTCGCTCGACAGGATGCAGTCTATGGAGCTGACTGACGAGACTTTTGAGATGCCTGAAGACTTCTCGCCGGAAGCCTATTTCGCTGAATACTATGGCGTCCTGACTGACGAAACGCCTATGGCGCATGTGGTGATCCGCGCGTATGGCTCAACTCCTGACTATCTGCGCACCTTGCCGCTGCATGGGTCGCAGAGAGAAGTGCAGCGCACAGACGAGTATACGGATTTTGAATTGAATATCCGTCCAACGGCTGACTTTGTGAATGCGCTGATCTCGCATGCTGATGGTCTCGAAGTGCTCGAACCTCTGGATCTCCGAAACCAGATTCATGAGAAAGTGAAGAATATGCTTTCGCGATACGAATAGGAAATCGCGTATTCTTAATTGATGTTAATCTTCAGAGGTTGCCCCGAGTTTTGGGACAACCTCTTTTGTATATTTGCGGCGGGTTGCAATATAATAAATTAAAAAGAATAACGTATGGAGAAGAATTTATCTTTCAAGGAGGCGAACATTGAAGATATAGTAAATGGCCTCATCGAGTTAACGAACAATTTAGGAGGTACTTCTACTGGTGGTGAAGTAACCTTGGATTATAATTCAGAGTGGAATGTTATTATTGGGATAAGAAGAAAATGAGGTACTCAACAATCGTGGAAAAGAATGACAAGACGCTCCTGGAGATTATCGACGCGCTGGAGCAGTTTGAGGAAGACCGTTTTATAGCAGGCATACAGGCGCGTCACTACACGAAGTTCCAATTGGAGCAGACACTCGATATGGTCCGCTCGTACCAGTCGAGAATGAACATCGAGATCCGTGCTTTGGTACAGTTCTCCGAAACCTTTATCCAGCAGTTCGCGACGGACAACAACAAGTGTTTCAATCATGCCGAGCGTTATTTTAACCGTATCCGTTCTACCTTGGGTGGGTTGAAGAAAGTGTTCCAGAAGACCTGTCCGCGTTCGATGGTGCAGCTGCCTGACAAGGACATGAAACCTTCTGTGTTCGAGCGTTCCGCATTATCGTATGGCGCCTGTGTCATGGACATGTACGGCATTGCTTCGTACGATGAGGTAGTACAGTCGCTCTACCATGAGTTGGAAACGCTGCTCACCTCGGCTGTTGGGGTGTTGGGACTCTGTCATCGTATGATTGAGAGCGAGAGGATGATCCGCGACGATGTAGACCAACTGAAATCAATCTACATCGAAAGCTGCAAGTCGCTGATGGGTGGACTCAGAGAGTATTCGGAACTGATGGGTGCCAACGGCCAGTTGCCTGAAACGGAGTTGTCGAAGCGTAAGGCCAGGGCCAATTCTCTTGATGATTTCCTTCGTGAGGAATATCACAATGTGCCGAAAAAGGAGTTCAAGCTGTTTGTATGGCAAGAAGCCATTCGCAAGGGGCAATCTGACGGACTGACAGAGGAGGAGACTTATCTGTGGACTGACAATCACAACAAGGTGAAGCAGGTGCGCTGGGCCATCGAGCATTTCGACGAGATGGACGTAGAGGGTCATCAGGGCAAACTCGACAGCGTGTCGATTGTGTATTTCCTCCGTTGGTGTGGTGTGTCTCCAAGAAAGGAAAAACGGCTCTACCAGTACTTCTGTTCAAACTATCGCGGATGTTACCAGCCGTTGGTTTGGTCTGCTGTATCGAGGGAGAGGAAAGAGCAGATGGAGCATGGCATCAGCCATGAAGAGGCTACGAATAAGTTCCAGAAGATGCTCGACATGTTGAGTGAGGTGGCTGCCATCTGACGATTCTTTAGATTTTCAGTAAAAACAGGTAGATTTTTCCAAAGCGGGAAAATCTACTTTTTTTTGTGTCTTTTCGATTTTCCAGCCATGAAAGTTGGAAAAGTTTACGAGGTTTTAGATTTTTCGGATTGTAAAGTTGGAAAGCTTAACTGTGTTTTAGATTTTCTGAGGTCAGAAGATGGAAAAGTCGGCTGAGTTTTAGATTTTCCACCCGAAAAAGATGGAAAAGTGGGTCAATCTAAAATCTACCGCATGTCGCGCTTTTCCTTTTCCAAGTGGTTATTTCTTTGTAACTTCGCATCGACAAAAAGAATTATTCATCCGAGTGGAGTGAGATTCCCAGGGTTAAAGTTCGAACGATTGAGCTCTTCTCACAAAACTTGGAAAAATGAAAGAAATTTTATTACGAATCGAAGATTCGGCTTATGAGCAGTTTATGGGATTAGTTCAGCTCTGTCCGATGGTGGAGTTGATCGGTACAGGTGATTGCATCGAAACGCAGGATGTGATTGACAAAAGTTTCGCATGTGCCATCACCGAACTACGGGATCGGAAGGTGTTCAAGACTTCTGCTGATTATACCTATATCATGAAGGCTGCCAACGATGGAGCCATCCATCACACCTTGTTTTATTATAGCCCCTCAGAATTTATCAGCTATCTGGAAGCGTTAGGTCTGAAGAATCTAACCGGAAGGAGTACCCTGTATAACAACAAGGATTGTATTTCGGGTAAGTATCCGAATTGGACATTCTCTGATTCCGACAGGATCAGCCAATACGAAATCTTAAGGAGAAAGAACATCGTGGTTCAGTTTTTAAGTGCCTTTTTAAAGGAGAAAAGACGATTGTCGGACGCTACCTTGGACAAATGAGCGTATGTTGGACGCTACGTTGGACGGGCGTGTTTTTTCTCGAATATCGACAGGAAAATCGCCTTACCTTTGCAGTGTCGAAGGACAAAAACATCATTCATCAAATAATAAAAATGTATATGAAACGAACTAAGAAAAATGTATTCAGAATTGTAGTCAAGAAGTGTTGCGCTTCGTGTACCCGTAAGGATCTGACCAGAGCCGTATCGGCCAGGTGGTGCGAGAAACATGGGAAGAAGGTTAAGGCCTGCGACTATTGCAACCGATGGCGGATGAGTCAGCAACTGAGAATGGCGGGATTCGCCCGAGGCAGGGTCAAACGAATAGAGTATCTGAAGTATCTCGTGGCAGAGCGTGAACTTGAAAGTCTGGCCGAGCAGAACGGGCTGACCATCGAGCCGAAGAGCATCGAGCAGATCAGAAGTGAGTTTGAAAAGGAGTATGGCTCCATTTATATTAACATCTAAATTTTTTAACAAAATGAAAGCAATGATTTTGAGAGTTGTGAAGTGCGGAGAGGTGATCTCCGTGAAGAGTGAGAAATCCGAAAACGGAATTCTGAACAAACGTCAGCTGGTGCTGCAGGAGCTGGGTGGCAAGTATGAACCGACCTACGTGGTGACTGCCCTGGGCAATCTGGCTACGCTGGAGTTCCAGGAGGGTGATGTGGTGATCGCGACGCTGCGCATCCAGAGCCGTGAGTTTAACGGGCAGATGTTTATGGATATCATCGCAACGGAAATTATTAAAAGGTAAAAGGGTAAAAAGGTAAGAAGGTAAAAAAGTAAGAAGGTAAAAAGTAATCAGGCGAAGTAGTAGTGGAGGGAGTCTACGTAGTGAAAATGGCCAAATTCCGACACAAACCTTCACCGCTAAATCGACTGAATTATGAAAAAGAAAATCAACAAGACAATGACGCTGAGTGCCCAGGTGGCCGTCAGCAAGAGTGAGGAAGGAATGGATTATGTGCAGGTATTGCCTGACAATCCGTGTGTAGGACTGGTAGAGCCGTTTCACGGCCTTGGCTACGGCCAGATGCTAAGCAATGGTTCGTTTGACTTTATCCGCAAGAAGCGGGCTAGGAGTAAGCCCGAGCTGAAAACCGGATATGTGAGTCTGTCGTTCTGCAGTGACGGCTTCGACCGAGTGACGTTCACGGTGCCGTCGGAGTTGCGCGCCAATCTGCCCACGATCCTGAGGAAGGACATCCTGAAGGTTATTAATCATCTGATCAAGAAAGGGTATAGCCGATGAGTGTATTTGAGGTTTATATGAAGGATGGGGTGAAGTACATGCGCCCCATCGCTTCGAAAGAGGAATATCTGAAGCTGCGCGACAGTAAGGAGCAGAAAGCCACACTGAAGGCGGTGCGCGAGGGTGACCATCATAAAAAGAGCCTTTTGGTTCAGATGAACTACTCGTGTCTGCCCAATGAGGACGGGACATTGAAGGGTTCGAAGATGGCCTCTATGTCGGTGGGGATGGATATTGATTTTGTGGCTCCAAGTGATCTGTCGGACGAGGCCAAGATGACCTGGTTGCAGGAAAAGATGGCTCGTGTGCCTGAACTCGTACTATCGAAGAAAGACGAACTGGGTCTGCACATGCTTGAGAGGTCGGCCACGAAGGGCTATCATCTGGTATTTCGTCGCAAACCAGAGCTTTCTCAAGAGGCAAATCTTCGTTGGGCCAGTGAGCTGCTTGGTGTGAAATTTGATGACAATGCCAAGGATATTACGAGGGTGTTTTTCACGACGACTGCAGACGAAAATGATCTGCTGTATCTGGATGATGAGCTGTTTGACAACTCGCCGTTACAGTGTTACAGTTGTTACAGTTCAAATGAAGACGTGTCGAGCACAGAGGGGCAGGCTCTGTGTGTCGCCTACGATCCTGAAGCTCGTTATAATGGTGTACTGTTCACGGACATTATCGCAAAGTACTGGGAGTTGTATAATGGTGGGAAGATTCCTGTGGAGGGTGACCGTAATGCGCTGACATTCGAACTGGCCGTAACCATACGCTCGATTTGTGGCTACTCCATGGAGAAACTGATGCAGGTGATTCCGAATTATTGGAACAAGGATAGCGACACGGCAGAACAACGCAAGGTCAACGAGACCGAATGGCGACAGACCATTGAGAACGCGCTCAAGGAGCCTCGTAAGGGCATGCCTTACCGCATGAAACGTCTGCTCGAAGCACTGAAGTCGTCGCCGGTCATCAGGGCTTGTGGCGGTACGCTGACTACGCCGCCACCGATGCCAAAGAAGTTGCCGCCACTGATCAAGTTGCTGACGAAGAATGTTCCTTGGTTCTTCAAGCCTGCCGTAGCCAATGCGGTGTTCCCTGCGCTGGGTGCCCATCTGCACGGCGTGAAGTTCCGCTACTGGGACAATGTGGAGCACGAGGCGACTTTCATGAACATCCTTATCGGTCGCCAGTCGATCGGTAAGGGTACGATTAAGAAGCCTATCGAGTACATCATGGAGGACATCAGTCTGCGCGACATCCCCAATCGTCAGCGTGAGGCTGAGTGGAAACAGAAGAATCCGGCTGCCAAGCAGAAGAAAGACCCGCGCCCCACGGATATCTGCATACAGATGCTCATCGACAACCTGACCGATGCCGTGTTTAATCAGCGCATCGTGGATGCCCATAACAATGGGGGGCGATTTATATTTACAATCGTTGATGAAATCGAGGCTCTGAAGAAAGTGACGTCGAAGGGAACAGCCGACGAGGTGGGTCTGCTGATTCGTAAGGCCTTTGATAACAGCCTCGCTGGTCAGGAGCGTGTAGGAGCCGATTCGGTCTCAGGTATCGCACCCTTAAGGTGGAACTTCAATGCCTCAACGACGCCTCCCAATGCCCGCCGCTTCTTTTACAAGATGGTGAACGATGGAACCGTCAGCCGACTGGATATCTCGACCATTATCCGCAACAATGATGCTGACGATGATGACGAGGCGCCCATTCTGGGGATCTACGACCACACGTTTGCGCAGGAGCTGAAGCCTTATATTGATCGTCTGGATGCAGCCAACGGCTTGATAGAGTGTCCTCAGGCAAGGAAGCTGGCTCTCGACATCAAACGTGAGAACAGCGATGCAGCAAAGCTCTATGATAGTGAAGCCTACCGCGTGCTTTCCTATCGTTCCAACGTGATAGCCTGGCTGAAGGGAATGGTGCTCTATGTGGCTCACGGCTACAAGTGGAGTAGGGAGATTGCCGAATTTGTACGCTGGTCGCAGCAGTATAATCTCTGGTGCAAGATGCTCTATTTCGGTCAGCAGTTGGAAAAGGAGCTTCGCGAGGAGGTGGAGATCCAGCGTCAGTCGGGGCCTCAGAACCTTCTGAACCTGTTGCCTGATGAGTTCACGAAAGAGCAATATCACCTGATGCGACAGCAGCAAGGTCTCTCGGGTGACGGTGAAACCACCCTGCGGGTATGGAAAAGTCGTGGGTATTTTGTGTTCGACGAAGTAAGCGGATGCTATTGTAAAACCGAAGAATATAAAAAGAAATATGGAGGGGGATAGTTTACAGTTTATAGTTTACAGTTTACAGTTTATAGTTTACAGTTTATAGTTTATGCAAGAAATTAGTATTAATAAGCAAATGAAACTCTCCGAGCACTTTACGCTGGGAGAGTTAACAAAGACCAAGCATCAGACTGCGGATGGGAACATCCCAAGTCATATGGTAATTGAGAATCTGAAAGGGCTCTGTCCTTGGTTGGAGGAACTGCGTTACAGCTATAATACGCTGTATTGTCTGGAACCTGGTGAGGATTATGAAACGTCGAAGAATGTAGAGCCGATCATCATCAATTCAGGCTACCGGTCGCCAGCGGTGAATAAATTGGCTGGAGGCGCTGCTAACTCCAATCATCTGACGGGCAGTGCCGTAGATATCCGCTGCGCGGGTAAAGAGCAGATGATCCGCTATGCGGCGATACTCCTCGACATAGCTGATAGTACCAAACAGGACTATGATGAACTGCTCTTAGAGCAGCATGGAAGCGCCTACTGGCTGCACTTCGCAGTTCGTTTTAAGGATAATCGAAGGCGCATCGCGTTCCTGAAGACCTGAGATCAATCCCACGGCCCGCATTATTCGCGGGCCGTTTCACTTGCTTTGTCAAACTTGGCCTTCATGGTGGGGTTCTGATTGGTCAGCTATTTATTGCAGATCATCGATCTGATGAGAGAGCAGAGAGTTGTCGATGACAACAAACTCCCTGTTGGAGGCACAGCCGATGATAGTCCACCAAGGTGCAGTCTCGCTCGGAAATAAAAATAAATCTTAATTTATTTTGAATTTCCCTCACTTAATCGTATCTTTGCACCCATGAGAAAGAGTATTTTGATGATTTACGCCTTGATGATGCTTACGGCATGTGGAGGCAAGAAGGCTCAGACAGGAAGTGCTGAGGCTGAGGTGGCGGCTGTCGACTCGACGGCTATATGGGCACAGGAGGAGATGACTGGCCTTATCAAGGATCTGTATGCCGCTGCGGCTAAGAACGAAGCGGACATCGACGGACGATTTGCCTGTCAGGCTTGGCGCGACACGGTGGCTGCGGTTAATGAGAAGGACGCTCATGTGGAGGAAATAGGTTTCTTCAATGATGACTATTGGACGATGATGCAGGATGATAATCCCGACGATCTGGAGGCTCGCGACATCAAGTTTGAGCAGGTGGACGTCGAGAAGGGCAGGGCAACGGTCAGCTTCACGCTTCACAGTTCTGTGCAGACCATCCACCAGACGTTCGAATTCTGCCGCGAGGATGGTAGCTGGCGGGTACACAATATCATCAGGTATTACAATGACTCCGACGGGAAAGAGGTGCCATCGAACCTTATGGAGGCTATGCGGAGCTATCTGGAAGAACCCATGTGATTATAAAAAACTGAATATATGAAAAAGATGACATTCCTTACGGTAGTTGTGGTCGCAGTCGTTGCGGCGGTGTTGGTGAGTTGTAAGTACATCAGGGGCCAGATTCTCGACGGTCCTGGTATGGAGCGTGATTCTACGGAGATTCTTGCCGATGAGCGGGAAATGGAGGCCATCAAGGCTTACGTGGTGAAGTTCTATCAGGAATGGGAAGGCGAGGATGTACTGAACTATGACTATGCGAAACAGCACATTACCCCGGCGTTGCTGAAGTATCTGGCCGACGCGTACGAGTTTGAGTGCGAGGGCGAGTGTCTGGCTACGTGGAAGTTCTTCTATGAGGGCGGCGGTGATGTCGGTGAGTTCAAGTCACGCCAGATAACGGCTCGCGACAGGAACCACGTGCTGGTGGAGAACAAGTATGTGAACTATGAGTATGACGTGCTTCTGAGTGTGGTCAAGGACGGCGACACGTTCAAGATCGACGGTCTGAAGCAGGAGAAATCAGCGTATATCGAGAATTGACAGGACGGTATCGCTGATGTTTCGTTGAGCCACCTCTTTCTTCATGGCTTCTTCGAGGGCGATGCCTGGCGGGTTGATACATTCGACATAGGTGAAGCCTGCCTGCAGCAGTTGGTCGCGGTCGCTGATCCTGCCTGCAATGAGGCAGACGGGCGCATCGCCTGAGTGCTGGAGGATGCCCATCGGCAGCTTGCCCATCAGCGTCTGACGGTCGGCTGAGCCTTCGCCGGTGATGACGAGGTCGGCGCCTGCGACAAGCTCATCGAAGCGGATGGTCTGGAGCAGCAGCTCGATACCGGGCTTGCAGTCGGCATTGAGATACTGGAGGAAGGCGTAGCCGAGACCGCCAGCGGCTCCGGCTCCCTTCATCGCTGAACGGTCGTAGCCGAAATGGCGGGCGGAGATCTCTGCAAACCGTCGGGCTTGTTCGTCGAGCTGAATGACCATCTCGGGCGTAGCTCCCTTCTGTGGGGCGAACACGTGGGCGGCTCCATTCTCGCCACAGAGGGGATTGGCCACATCGGAGGCAATGGTGAAGCGCACGTCGCGCAGGGCCTCGATACCGTCCCAGTTTCCGTTGGGGTTGAAGGTGTCGATCAGTGCCTTGAGCATCCCTTTTCCGGCATCGCTGGTGGCACTGCCGCCAAGGCCGACGATGATGTGGGTGGCTCCCTTCTTTACCGCATCGGCGACCAACTGGCCTGTGCCGTAGCTGGTGGCGACCAGCGGGTTGCGCTCCTCGCGGGTCAGCAGGGTCAGACCGCTGGCTTCTGCTATCTCCACGACGGCGGTCTGGTCTTTCAACAGGTAGCGGGCGGAGACGGGGCGCATCAGCGGGTCTCTCACCGTCAACGTCACCAACTCACCTCCGATGGCTGCGTGGAAGGCTTCCATGAATCCCTCGCCGCCATCGCTGACGGTTACCTGTCTGATCTCTGCATCAGGGTACTTGCTCCTGACGCCTGCTGCCGCTGCCTGATTTGCCTCACCGGAAGCAAGACAGCCCTTGAATGAGTCTATTGCTACGATTACCTTCTTCATATCTTTAGGATGAGTTATTGACGTCTTGGTGCAAAGGTACGAAAAAGTCTCAATAATCGTACATTTATCCGGATAATTTTGGTAAATGTTGTTAAGGAAACGTGAATATGTTAGGAAATCTTGAATATTATTCGTAATTTCGCGCCATTATGTGGACAAAACCTTACGGAATGAAGGAGGGCTTTCTCATCGGGGGAGGCCTGATCCTTGCGGGGTTGATGCTGGAACTGAGTGTCGGCCAGGTAGACTGGGATGCTTTCAGCTGGCCCGTCAACGGCATCGTGCTGGCGGGATTTCTGGGCATCATCGCTATCATCTTCTTGTTGAAGCGTCGGGTGTACGGCCTGCAGTTCATGAGTACCTACAAGGCTGCGATACCCGCACTGGTGTATGCGGTCGTGCTGACCATCATCATGGGTCTGACGCGACAGACGACGGACGGCAGGTGGCTGAACAATATGCTGTCGTTCTGGCCCTTCGTGCTGATCTACGTGTATATGGCGGTGATTCTTGGTCTGGTGGTGCTCAAACAGTTGAAGGTGTGGGCGGCAGCGCGTTTCTCGCTTTCTGCTTTCCGCTTTTCGCTGCTTTCCCATCTGGGCTTGTTTCTCGCGATGACTACCGCCACACTGGGCAATGCGGACATGCAGCGGCTGAAGATGATTGCGGTGAAGGGGGAGACTGAGTGGCGGGCGCTGACCCCGCAGCATCAGATTGTGGAGATGCCCATCGCCATCGAACTGAAGGAGTTTATCATGGAGACCTACGACGACGGTTCGCCCAAGCGGTTTGCCTCGGAGATACAGATATTGACAAAGTCGGGCAAGAATATCGAGACCACCGTCGATGTGAACAAACCCGTAGAGGTGGACGGCTGGAAGATCTATCAGTACGGCTACGACACGCAGATGGGGGCGATGAGCCAGATCTCGATTCTGGAACTGGTGAGCGACCCGTGGCTGCCGTTGGTCTATACGGGGATCTATATGATGCTCGCAGGAGCGGTTTGTATGTTTATTTTGGGAGGGAGGAAACGCACATGACTTGGGAACAATTCATATATTTCGCGATAGGGGCAGTGCTGCTGTGGGCGGTGGGTGCCTGGGCTGCGTGGCGTGAGAAGAAGGCGGTGGCCTATACATCGACCATCATCGGACTCGCGGTGTTCTTCAGCTTTATCCTGATGATGTGGATCTCGTTGGAGCGTCCGCCGCTAAGGACGATGGGCGAGACGCGCCTCTGGTACTCGTTCTTCCTGCCGCTGGCGGGTATCATCGTCTATTCGCGTTGGAAGTACAAGTGGATACTCTCGTTCTCGACGGTGCTGGCGCTGGTGTTTATCTGTGTGAATCTCTTCAAGCCCGAGATTCACGACAAGACGCTGATGCCTGCCCTGCAGAGTCCTTGGTTCGCTCCTCACGTCATCGTCTATATGTTCGCCTACGCCGTATTAGGTGCTTCGACCGTGATGGCGCTCTATCTGCTGTTCTTCAAGAAAACCAGCATCGCTGACGAGGAGTTCGACATTACGGATAATCTGGTGTATGTCGGTCTGGCCTTTATGACCATCGGTATGCTCTTCGGCGCCTTATGGGCGAAGGAGGCTTGGGGGCACTATTGGTCGTGGGATCCGAAAGAGACTTGGGCGGCCATCACCTGGTTCGCCTATCTGGTATATGTGCATTACAGACAAATCCCCACTCACAAGCCCCGTCTCGCCCTGTGGGTGTTGCTCATCTCCTTCGTATTGTTACAGATGTGCTGGTGGGGCATCAATTACCTGCCGAGCGCCCAAGGCACCTCGGTGCATACCTATAGTTCATAAGGAGGGTTATATGCCCAAGATTCTTGTATTATTTGCAGCGATATGAGTGGAAATGTATTGAAGGTTATTGCCATCATCGCCATGACGATTGACCATCTGGCATGGGTGGGCATTGAGACCTACGAGCAGGCAGAAACGCCAGCGCAAATTATCCTGCACTGCATTGGACGGCTGACGGCTCCAATGATGATATTCTTCGTGGCAGAGGGTTATCACCACACACACGACTTCCGCCGCTACCTGCGCCGTCTGATCATGCTGGCCGTTGTGAGCCACTTCGCCTTTTGCTACTTCAACATGTCGGGCTTCAATCCGCTGGACAATCTGCTCTTCAATGCCACAAGTATCGCCTGGCCGCTCCTGTGGGGCCTGATACTGCTCAAGGTGTGGGACATGGAACGCCTGGCTCGTTGGCAAAAAGTGGCTGTCACCTTGGTGGCTTGCCTGCTTACCTGCACATCAGACTGGAGTTGCGCCGCCCCACTGGCCATACTCATGATTGGGCGCAGTCGGGGTGATTTCTACAAGCAGATGCTCTGGATGATGCTGATTATCTCGGTCTATGCCGTTGCCTTCTTCATCTTCCACAGTCCGACCTATGGCATGGTTCATTTAGCCTGCTGGCTGGCAGTACCGCTGCTGGCAATGTACAGCGGTAAGCGAGGCCGCTGCCGCTGGCTTGGCAAGTTTTTCTATTATTATTATCCGGCCCACATGGCACTCATCGGACTGCTGGCCCGAATGCTAATTACTTAGTTTATTTTCCCACGCAATGCTTCTATGTATATGCGCGACAAGCTCAAAGAGACTCTTGAACTGTATGATATGAAACCAGACCTGTAGTTTTACATCCTTGCCAAGAGCAGACGGCAAGGGTGGGGAGAGTACAACCAGACGGTTGTAGGGTCGTGGACACCTCACTGGATGGGCGAAGGAGATGGCCTTACCATCGTAAACGGATGTGGTATCGATGCCCCGACGTTGGAACTCGTTGATGAGTGCCTGGTCGTGGTAGGCTCGCATAGAAGACCAGCCTCGGTTCAAAAGGAGACACAGATACGAGGACCTAACCAGATTGCCTTTCCTTCAAGAAACGTTTCAGCAAGAATGTGAGGAAATAGGGGAATGTGTAGAACTGCCCATTCCAACCGATATTCTTATAGCCAAGCTTGATGCCGTACTTCACATCTGGATAGGAATCCCATTTAATAAGATTGTTTAGCGAGGCGGTGGCGTTGTCTTTAGCTTTTACCTCAACAGGTACCAAAGAGTTGGCGTCGCGAACAAAGAAGTCCATTTCGAGAGCTGGATTCTCGCGCTTGTGGAAATAGAGCTGTTCATAGCCCGACTTGCGCAGCATCTCGCCAACAATATTCTCATAGATAGCACCCTTGTAGGTGCCAAAGTTCTTGTTGGCACGCAGATCCTCCTGCGTTTCCTCATCGAGCGAAGCAATAAGCAGGCCTGTGTCGTGATAATACAGCTTGTAGTAGTCAGCCATATAATTGCCCTTCAAAGGCAACTCTACGTTGTTCAGGCAGTAGCAGACATTGATGACACCAGCCTCCTTCAGCCAGTCGACTGCACCCACATACTCCCTGTTACGAGCCCCCTTGGCAACCTTCGTAATCTGATATTTCTTGTTTTCCTTTGCCAAGAAGGTGGAGATGTGGTTATAGACGGCCAGCAGTTTAGCCTTGTCCGTCTGCTTCGCATACTTCGTGATGTCCTCCTCGTAGTCTTTCAGCAGTTGGCGTTGTAGTTCCAACGTGCCTCCGAAATGGCCGTTGTCGATGTACATCTTCACCACCTCAGGCATCCCGCCCAGACTCATGTAGTCACGGAACACATTCATGATAGTATCCAGCTCCAACTGCGAAAACGGCTTCAAATCCACCATGTGACGATACAGGTCTTCTATCTGTTCCGGCTGGTAGCCCTTGGCCCACAGAAACTCCTCGAAGTCCATCGAGAACATGTCGAAGTCGTCCTTGAAACCCACAGCGTTGCTTTCGATTTCCTCGTAATAGATGCCCATCATCGAACCTGAACAGATGACATCATAGCGCTTGTCTTGACAGAACGACTTGAGCGAGGTGGCACAGTCGGGGCACTTCTGCAGCTCGTCGAAGAAGATCAGCGTCTTGTTAGGGATGAAACGCCATGAGGGTTCCAACAGTGAAATGTTCTTGATGATGGTCTCCACCTCGTAGCCATCGTCAAAGATGGCCCTGAACTTCTTCTGCAGCACAAAGTTAATCTCGATGACCGACTCATAGTTGGCCTCACCGAATGCCCTGATGGACTCCGTCTTGCCAATCTGACGGGCACCTTTCACTATCAGCGGCTTCCTCTTTGGGTTGTTTTTCCAATCCAAAAGGTACTTGTCTATCTTTCTTCTTAGCAGTTTCATACCTCAATATTCACATTTTCGGCTGCAAATATAAGCAAAAAATCACATTTTTGGAATAGATTCCAATAGAAAAATCACATTTTTAGCACTTTTTACGTTATTTCATCGCGATTTATTTCGTTTTCCACTCTTTAGGAATCTACAAATATGGGACTAAAACTGTTAAAACAGTGAAAGTCCCTCAAAATGAGAGACTTTCTAATAGTTGTTCCAAATTCTTCAGAGTTGTTTTAGTGGTTCTACTTTCCCACGCAGAAGTTTTTAAAGATATTTCCTAATACTTCGTTGGGGGTGATCTGGCCGCCGGTGATTTCGGCGAGGGTGTCTAAGGCTTGGCGGAGATCTTCGGAAAGGAGGTCGCCGCTAAGCTGCATCTGGAGGCCGTCGATGACGCGCTGTATATGGTCGTGGGCACGGGTGAGGGCATCGTAGTGACGGGCGTTTGTGACGATGACATCGTTGGCATTTGAGGTTAAACCGACTCTTTCGGCTTCTTCAAAGATGCGTTTTTTCAGATTAGAAATGCCTTTGCCTGTCTTTGCGCTAATCATGGATAACGGCAAAATATAGGGATTGAATTTATGGATATCAATCAGATCTGCTTTGTTGTGAATGTAAATGCATTTCTTGCCTTTGCTGAGTTCGTGCATTTCGTCTATCTCGCTCCAAGTTGGTCTTTGGTCGAGTAACCAGATGACGATGCGTGCCTGTTTGATTTTTTGGATGGTACGCTCTATGCCGATTTGTTCCACCTCATCATCGGTTTTGCGAAGACCTGCTGTATCGATGAAACGGAATTGTATACCATTAATATCCATTGTCTCCTCGATGGTGTCGCGCGTGGTACCATGAATGTCGGAAACGATGGCGCGATCATCCTTCAAGAGGGCATTCAACAAGGTGGATTTTCCCACATTGGTTTTGCCGACGATTGCAACGGGGATACCTTGCTTGAGCGCCTGACCAGTCTCGAAGCTATGGGCGAGACGGGTGATATGATTGTCAATTGTTTTGGTAAGTTCTAAAAGCTCGCTGCGGTCAGCAAATTCGAGGTCTTCATGGTCGGAGAAGTCGAGTTCGAGTTCTAAGAGTGAGGTGAGCTTGAGCAGCTGTTCGCGTAGTTGGGCAAGTTGTGAGGAGAAGTTTCCTCGCAGCTGACTCATCGCTATCTGATGGGTGGCACGATTGGTTGAGGCTATCAGATCGGCTACGGCTTCGGCTTGTGAGAGATCTATCTTGCCGTTGAGGAATGCCCTTTGTGTAAACTCTCCGGGATTTGCCTGCCGACAACCGTTCTCTATCAGCAACGCCAGCACCTTATTTAATATATAGCGTGATCCGTGACAGGAGATCTCTACAGAGTCTTCGCCCGTGTAGGAGTGGGGGGCTCGGAATAGGCTCACCATCACTTCGTCGATCATCTCTGCTCTATCCTTGATGTGCCCGTAGTGGATGGTATTGGGCTGAGCCTGCGATACGTCTTTGGTGAACACATGAGAAAGAATCTCAAGCGCCTGAGGGCCTGAGATTCTGATGATTCCGATAGCTCCGCCTGGAGCTGTAGCAAGTGCGCAAATCGTGTCAGTCATTGAACATTGACCATTAGATGCGGTCGAGAACTTTCTCGATGAGGGTATCGATGGAGTTCTTGTACTCGGTATTCATCTTCTGGGCGTAGCGGTTGGCGATGACCATACAACAGGTCATAGCGCGATGGCCAAGCAGTGAGGCGAGACCAGCTACAGCCGACGACTCCATCTCGAAGTTACAGATCTTCATACCGTCGTACTCGAAGGCTTCGATCTTCTGGTTCTGCTGGGGATCAGCAATGTCTGCACGAAGCACTCGGCCCTGAGGACCGTAGAACCCGCCGCAAGAGATCGTATAGCCGCGAACCATATCATCCTGTGCAATCTGATCGATAAGCTCTTCATCAGCCAGCGATACATAGGGTGCTCCCTTGATGGGATCCCACTGCATGTGCTCCTTGAAGGCTTTTTCCATCTCGATGTCGCACACCACGTTACGACCGGCATAGAAGTTCAGCAGTCCGTCGAAGCCGATACTCTTGACTGAGGCGATGAAAGAGCCTGTTGGCGTGAAGGGCTGCAATCCGCCACAGGTGCCGATGCGTACCATCGTCAATGTGCAATGCTCGTCTTTTTCCTCACGTGTTGCGTAGTCGATATTGGCGAGGGTGTCGAGCTCGTTGACCACGATGTCGATGTTGTCGCAACCGATACCGTGACTCTGAGCGGTGATGCGCTTGCCTTTATACATACCAGTGATGGTGTGGAACTCACGGCTGCTGACCTCGCACTCCTTCGAGTCGAAATGGGCAGC
>JAEEGL010667174.1_pt1 | contig 23672 bp, 17 predicted proteins | sample 9134231 | NCBI WGS metagenome assembly JAEEGL01 (sample SAMN16246548, study PRJNA631951) | gut metagenome | biome: gut microbiome; feature: rumen; material: fiber-attached | host: Bos | place: Iran: Karaj | collected 2018-10 | reverse complement strand
TGACCGAAACCAAACGCGAATACGACCGCTTCCGCGTCGCGCTTGACGACGTGGAGCGCGAGGGCTACGGCATTGTGCTGCCGACGATGGAGGAGCTGACGCTGGAAGAGCCCGAGATTATGAAGCAGGGCGGACGCTACGGCGTGCGGCTCAAGGCGAGCGCGCCGTCCATCCATATGATGAAGGCGAATATCACCACGCAGGTGGCGCCGATCGTGGGCAGTGAAAGCCAGTCGGAGGAGCTGATCATGTATCTGCTCAAGGAGTTTGAGGAGGATCCCCAAAAGATCTGGCATTCCGATATTTTCGGCAAAAAGCTGAGTGCGCTGGTCAATGAGGGCTTGCACAATAAACTGTATAAAATGCCGGCGGAAGCGCGGCGCAAGCTGCAGGAAACGCTTGAGCGAGTCATCAATGAGGGATGCAGCGGACTGATCTGCATTATTCTTTGAGTAAAATATGTACATCTGTTCACAAATTGTTGATTTTTTTGTTACACTGTGCTAAGATACAGACGGGAGAAAAATTGCGGCGAACGCCGACAGGGAGGAATAACAATGGGAAACACGATCATCATCGCCGGCGGCGGTCACGGCGGCATCGCGCTCGGGTATCAGCTCGCGAAGCGCGGCTATGCGGTGACGGTATATGAACGACGCTCCCGTGCGCAGATGGGCTACGACTGGACGGATATCTTCGATAAGAAAGGACTGTTTGCGGCGGAGATGGAGCTGCCTGCGCCGGAGAGGTTCTGTCTTAAGCAGGACATGACCTTCATCGGCCCGAGCGAAACGATCAAGCTGCAGCAGCATACCGACCCCGACAAGCTCGAAATCCAGATGGAACGAACGGCAATCTACGATCATCTGATCGGCTATGCGCAGGAGGCGGGCGTACGCTTTGTTTTTGACTGTGAGATTGAAGCGCCGATTCTGCTTGGCAGCCGCGTGGTCGGCATACAGACGTCGGCCGGCGCCGTTTACGGCGACCTGATCGTGGACGCCTGCGGCATCCGTTCGCCGCTGCGCACACAATTGCCGGCGTATCTCGGCATCCAGAACGAGGTGCAGCCGTTTGAGCAGTTCTATGTTTACCGCGCGTTCTTCAACAAGGCGTGTGAAACCAAAGAGGACAAATTCAAGGTGCAGCTGCTGCGCGAGGGCAAGCTCGGCATCTGCTGGGTCGCAGCGGAGGAAACGCACACCGACGTGCTGATCGGTCGTTTTGAGCCGTTTGATCTTGCGGAGGTTGACCGCACCCTTGCGTCGCTGCGCAAAGATAATCCCGCCATCGGCGAAACGCTGGTGCGCGGTGGGCAGTTTGTTCATATCCCGGTGCGTCAGCCGCTCGGCGTGCTTGTGGCAGACGGCTATGCCGCCATCGGCGACGCGGCGTTCATGACCGTGCCGATCATCGGCTCCGGCATTGCCAACAGCCTCAAAGCCTCCCATTTGCTGTGTGAAGCGATTGAAGCAGACCGCGACGGCGCCTACAGCGCCTATACGCTCTGGAAGTATCAGACCGATTTCTACAAGGAGCTCGGCGCCGGTCTGGCGCCGCTGGCATGCGTCAAGCTGCTGCTGACGCGGCTTGAGCCGTCCGACCTCGATTACATCTTTGAAACCGGCATTCTCAACGCAGACGATATGACCATCGACGCGGACTCCACGTCGCTCGGCGCCATTCTGGGCGGCATGAAGGTGGAGGATCTGAAGGTCAAGGCAGGCGGACTTGTGAAAAATCCCGCCGTGCTCAAAAAGATTCTGCGCATGGGAAAGGAGATCGGCGTTGCAACTGCGGTCACCGCCGCCATGCCCAAAACGTATGAGCCGGACAAGGTGCTGCGCTGGGTCAAAAACTATAATGCCTGCTTCAAACACTGACAAAAACAGAATATCTGCATCCGGTCCTTGCGGGCCGGATTCTTTATATGAAAAATATACGTGCCTTTCTTTGTGTTATTTGCGAAAGGAGACGCCGGAAACAGCCTTGCCGGAAATTAAGCCCTGTTTAAAGTGCTGGTGGTATTCTATTCGATAGTGAATTTGCACATGCTGCACAAAGGTTTCCCGTTTCTTTGGCGCCGCGCGTGCTTTCGCTGCACTTTGTTGTGATTTTACACAATGGAAACTTGACGAAAAAAAAGCCGGTTTTCCGGGTCAAAAGTGCTGTATCTCACAAAAAAAGTTGCTTTCAAAAAAATTTTTTGAAAAAATACCTAAAAAGTTTGCGGATTTATATTGCAAAATGCCGATAATTTGTGTACAATGGTAAAAGTGACGATAGTCAATTTGTCTAAATCCATCGTTACACGGGCAAACGAATCCATATAAGGAGGACATGCAGTATGTCTAACAGACTTTTTCAAGGCATTATCCATCAGATGAAGGACGCGATCGACCGTACCATCGGTGTGGTAGACGCCAACGGCACGATCATCTGCTGCAGCGATCTGCGCAAGATCGGCGAAGCTGACGGCGTGGATATCCGCGAGGAGCTTTCTTCCTTTGAAGCGAAGGTCATCGGGGGCAAAACCTACATGGCAATCGGTGTGCAGATGCATCCGGACTCTGCGGTATTTGTGGACGGCGACGACGCCGCTGCGCTCAACTATGCGCGTCTGATCGCTGTGTCACTCAACGGGATCAAACAATACTACGACGAAAAATACGACCGCAATAATTTTATCAAGAACGTGATCCTCGACAATATTCTGCCGGGCGATATCTATCTGAAGACCCGCGAGTTCGGCTTCAACAACGAAGTGCCGCGCTGCGTGCTGCTGATCCGTACCAAGGAACGTTCCGAGGTGCCGGTCAACGAATCGGTGCAGAAGCTCTTCCCCGATAAGCAGAAGGACCTGGTCATCAATATCAACGAAACGGATCTGGCGCTCGTCAAGGAGTTGCGTGCCGGCAACGACATGAAAGACCTTGAAAAGCTTGCGCGTTCCATCGTCGATACGCTGCACACGGAATACTATGTCAACGCCGTGATCGGCATCGGCTCGATCGTAATCGGGCTCAAGGATCTGCCGCGCTCCTTTAAGGAAGCGCAGATCGCGCTGGAGGTCGGCAAGGTGTTCGACACGGAAAAAATCATCGTGACTTATGAAAATCTCGGCATTGCCCGTCTGATCTATCAGCTGCCGACCACGCTTTGCGAAATGTTCCTGCGTGAGATTTTCAAAAAAGGCTCGATCTCCGGTCTGGATCACGAAACGCTGTTTACCATCCAGAAATTCTTTGAAAACAACCTGAACGTTTCCGAAACCTCCAGAAAGCTGTTTGTTCACCGCAACACGCTGGTGTACCGGCTTGAAAAGATCAAAAAGCTCACCGGACTCGATCTGCGCGAATTTGACGACGCAATCGTGTTCAAAGTGGCGCTCATGGTCAAGAAGTACCTCGACGCAAAACCGGTGAAGTATTGATCGCAGTCTGTCACAAGGCAAAAACTTCTTTGATTTGAAAGTGATCTTACTATGATTGAATTTAAAAATGTCAGTATGAAATATAAGACGAACTCCGTTCTGGCGCTTGACGACGTTTCGGTGCGCATCAACGACGGTGAGTTTGTCTTTATTGTCGGTGCATCCGGCGCCGGCAAAAGCTCGTTTCTGAACGTGATCATGGGGCAGGAGAAGGTGGATTCCGGTTCTGTTATCGTCGGTCCCTACAATCTTGCCAGAATGCGCAAAAAGCAGCTGCCGTATCTGCGACGTATGCTCGGCATTGTGTTTCAGGATTTCCGCCTGATTCCGAAAATGACGGTCTATGACAACGTGGCGTTCGCGCTGCGCGTGATCGGTCTGGGCGAGCGCATCATCCGCAAACGTGTGCGATACGTGCTTAAGCTGGTGGATCTTTCCGCAAAGGCGAAGAATCTGCCCAATCAGCTGTCCACGGGCGAACGGCAGCGTGTGGCCATTGCGCGCGCGTTGGTCAACAACCCGAGCTATATCATCGCCGATGAGCCCACAGGTAATCTGGACCCGGTGCTTTCCGGAGAAATCATGAGTCTGTTCGACAAGATCAACGCCCTGGGCGCCACCGTTGTGGTTGTGACGCACGATCTTGAGCTGGTGCATCAGTTCGATCATCGTATTGTCACGATTGAAAACGGCAGAATCGTGTCGGATATGCCCTCCCGCGCCGAACAGAAAAAGGCGAAGGCGGAAGCGCTTGCCGCCCAGGTGCGCGAAAAGCAGGCGCAGGAAGCGGCGGAAAAGCGCTTTGCCGAAATGAAAGCCGCGCAGGCGGCACAGGCGGCGCAGGAAGCGGCTTTGCAGCAGGATACCGACGCGGACGACGCCGACGAGGATCCCACAGAGATTCAGGAGCTCGACAGTTCCCAGAACGTATTCCGTCCGCAGTTTGTACAGGAAGAGGGTGACGAGAATGGCTAAGGGAGAAAAAGCCACCCGTAAAAAGAACCGCAGCGGCGGTTTGAATACGACGTATCTGACCCGGATGGGCATTCGCAACGTCTTTACCAACGGTACGATGTCGCTGTCGTCCATCAGCGTGCTGACCGCGTGTCTGCTGCTGATCGGCGTTTCCTTCATTCTGGTCCAGAATATACAAAAGCTCGTCAGCGACGTTGAAAACCAGAACGTTGTTGTTGCGTTCGTGGTAGACGGCATCGAGCGCGGCGCCGTGGAAAAGGTCGGCAACGATCTGCGCGCCATCGACAACGTGACCGACGTGGAATATGTTTCCAAGGAAGAGGGCTTCAACCAGCAGCTCGATGAGTTCGGCGTGGACCGCGATCTGATGGAGGGCGTGATTGAAAATCCGCTGCCCGATTCCTTCCGGATCACCGTGAGCAACATCGACCTGTTCGATGAAACGCTCAAGCAGATTGAAGAGGTTCCGAACGTAGACGTTGTGCGGGAAAGCCAGGAGCTGGTCAATCAGATCTCCACCCTGCAAAAGAGCATCACCGCCATCTGTATCGTGCTGGTGGTCGCCCTGATTCTGGTTTCGCTGTTCATCATTGCGAACACCATCCGCATCACGATGGCGTCGCGCAAGATTGATATTCAGGTGATGAAATCCGTGGGCGCCACAAACGCGTTCATCCGCTGGCCGTTTATGATTGAAGGGATCTTCATCGGCTTTGTTTCGGGGTTGCTTGCCATGGGTCTAACCTACGTGCTGCAGATTACGGAGGGCGATGCGCTGGCGTCGCTGTTCGGTCTGTTCGGCTCAACCACCTTCTCCGTCTCCGACTATCTGCCGCTCTTTGTTGCCGGTTATATCGGTCTGGGCATTCTGCTCGGATCGTTCGGCAGCGTGATGAGTCTGTTGCGTTATCTGAAAAAAGAGGGCAGTGAATCCGCATTGAATCTTTAACTGACGTATTGCCCGGCAATTGCTGTGCCGGCAGAAAGGAGCGAACAACGATGCAAAAACGAGCCGTTTCGGCGCTGTTGTGCCTTGTTCTTCTTTTCACGGCCATCTGCTTTTATGCGCCGCCGAAAGCCACGGCGGCAACCAAAGCGGAGCTGGAAAGCCGTATCGACGAAATCGATCAGGAGATCGCCGCGAACAGAAGTAAGCTCAGTGAACTGAAAAATAAACAGGAAAAACAACAGGAATATCTCGATACGCTGCAGGCGCAGATCAACGCCAACCAGGAAAAGGCGAATGCGCTCGGTCAGCAGATCGATGAAATCGATAAAGAGATCGACACGCTCAACAAGCAGATCAAAAAGCTGCGCGAAGAAATGCAGAAGCTGCAGGACGAGATCGACAAGCTAAACAAAAAGATTGAGGAAACGCGCGCGGAGATCGAAGCGTCGAAGGGTGAATTGTCCACAAAGCTGCGCAATTCCTACGTCAACGGCAACGAATCCAACCTGAAGATCCTCATGGGCTCTTCCTCGCTCGCCAGCTTCCTGACCCATCTGGAAATGATGAAGCGCATGAGCGAAAACGACAAGAAGACGATCGATCATTTCAAGGAGATCGTGCAAAAGCTCAAGCAGCAGCGTGCCGAGCTCAAGGAAAAGAAGCAGGCGCTGAAGGAAAAGAAAGACGCAGTTGCTGCAACGCGCGCCGAAAAAGTGGAGCGCAAAAACGAACTCAAGGCAAAGCAGGACGAGTTTAAAAAGACCGTTGCCAACCTTGAAAAGAACTATCGCGCCGTCAATAACCTGATTGCACAGCTCGACCGCGACAGCCAGGTCTATCAGAACTATATTTCCAAGCTGCAGTCCGAACGCGCTGCCGCAGACAAGGCGATTGACGAGATTATCCGCAAGGCAGCCGAAGAAGCCGCACGCAGACGTGCAGCCGAAGAGGCGGCCCGCCGTGCAGCCGAACAGCAGCAGCAACAGCAGCAGAACGGCAACACGACCACCACACAGTCGTCTTCCTCCACGACCACGTCCACCGGCAGCTCCAACGAATCCTGGGGCTATCCGGTCGGCGGCTCCACCTACATCTCCTCCGGCTACGGCAACCGCAGTGCTTCCATCTCCGGCTGGTCGTTCCACGGCGGAATCGACATCACCGGCGGCAGCATCTACGGCAGACCGGTCTATGCCTCCCGCAGCGGCACGGTCATTGCGGCGAACTGGGGCAGCACCGGCTACGGCAACCATGTCATCATAGACCATGGCGACGGCTACGTGAGCGTTTACGGTCACTGTTCAAGCCTTTCGGTGTCCACCGGTCAGCATGTGTCGAAGGGTCAGCAGATTGCAAACGTGGGCTCCACCGGCAACTCTACCGGTCCGCACCTGCATTTTGAAATCCGCAAAAACGGTGTGAAGGTCAATCCGGCTTCATATCTGTAATTTATCACTCTGTATTTTTTAACGAAGAAGGTTCCTACATGAAACGCTGTTTGTCTGTTTTGCTTTGCGTGCTGCTGCTTTTGCCGCTCGTATTGCCTGTGCTGCACTTGCCTGCGGCACATGCGGCAACGATGGCGGAGCTGGAAGACGAAGTGAAAAAGATTGAAAGCGAAATCGAAGCCAACAAGGAAAAGCTGGAGGAATTCGCCGATAAGAAAGAATCCCAGCAGGCTTATCTGGAAACGCTGCAGGCGCAGATCGACGCGGTTGAAAAAAAGGCCGACACCCTCGACAAGCAGATCCAGTCGCTCGATAAAGAGATTGTCGGCTACGACAATCAGCTCAAGCAGCTTTCCAACGAGATCAACGTGCTCGAAGACGAGGTGAAGCTTGCCACCCGGCAGATCAGAGAAACCAAGCAGGCAATCGAAGACAGCAAGGAGTCTTTGCGCCAGAAGCTGCGCTCCAACTACATGACCGGCAGCGAAACCACTCTGAAGATTCTGATGGGCGCCGACTCTCTCGCCAGCTTTTTAACGCGTCTGGAAATGATGCGCCGCATCAGCGAGAGCGACAAAAAGGTGATCGACGACTTCAAAACGCAGATCACCACGCTGCGCGACGCACGCCAAAGTCTGGAAAAGAAGCAGAGCACGCTGGAAGAAAAGCACCTGAAGGTGGAGGAAACCAAGGCGCTCACAGTGAAAAAGAAAGCGCAGCTGACACAGAAGCAAAGCGAGTATCAGGATACGATTGACGAGCTGGAGGACGAATATCGGCAGTCGCAGGATTATATCAAAAAGCTCGACAAGGATTCCGATGCTTATCAGAGCTATATCAAGCGGCTGGAGCAGGAGCGTATCGCTGCGGACCGCGAGATTGATGAACTGATCCGTTCGCTCACAACAACAACCGCTGCGCCGACCACCACGACAACGACAGCGGCTTCCAACACCGAGCAGACCGTGTCCATCGCCAACGGCGACCCGAGCGATCTGACAACCACCACGACCACCACGGCAGCCCCGACAGAGGTGCCGACGCAGCCCCCGCCGGGCTATATTCAGACGGAGATCTGGGCGTGGCCGCTTGCAAACTATCCGTGCTATATTTCCAGTCCCTTCGGCTATCGTGACGCCCGCATCGGCGGCAACGCCTTCCACGGCGGCACCGATATTGCCGGCGCCGGCATCTACGGACAGCCGGTTTACGCCACGCGCAACGGCTATGTTGCGGCGGCAATCTGGGGCACAACGGGCTACGGTCGTTATGTGCTGCTTGATCACGGCGACGGCTTCGTCACCATCTACGGACACTGTTCCAACCTGACCGTGACACAGGGACAGTACGTGCTGCAGGGGCAGCAGATCGGCAACGTCGGCTCCACCGGCAACTCCACCGGTCCGCACCTGCACTTCGAAGTGCGCTATAACGGTGTGAAGCAAAACCCGATGAATTTTGTTAAAAAACCATAAATTGCTTTCGGAGGGATGGTTCGCTGTCCCTTCGTTCGTGTTTTCGGAGGAAAGAGGATGAATAAGAAAATTCCGCTCGGAATCGTGCTGGCGTTGCTGTGTGTCTGCATGCTGGCAACCGGGCTGCTGACGGGGCTTTTTGTCCGGAAAACTTATAACACGCTGCTTGCCGGGTTGCCGGAACAGGCGGCGCGCTATGAGATATTGGATGAGCTGGACAGTGTGCTGCGCGCGCACTATTATTCAAGCAGTGACCGGCAGGCGATGCAGCAGGCGATTGCCAAAGGTTATGTGTCCGGTCTGCCCGATGGCGTGTCGCGCTATCTGAGCGCCCGGGAGCTCGAGGTCTATCAGAAGGAATCCATCGGCGAAATGCATGGCGTCGGCATCTCCTACAGCCGCACGAAAAACAGCAATCTGCTTGTGGAAGACGTGATGGACGGGTCGCCGGCCGCGCAGCAGGAAATCCGCACGGGCGATCTGATCGTTGCCGTCGACGGAATACCGGTTGACGCCGCCAATTATGAAGAAATGACGCAAAAGCTGGAAAGCGATAAGCTCTCCGGCATCGAGGTAACGGTGCGCTCCGGCAGCAACGAACGCACGCTGTCGCTGCCGATGGGCTTTGAAATGCCTTCCGTTGTTACCGATCACACCCAGGAGATCGGCTATATCAAGCTGACGTCCTTTTATGCCACCACGCCGGCACAGGTCAAATCCGCCGTGGATGCGTTTGTGCAGTCCGGTGTGCAGGCAATCGTACTGGATCTGCGCAAAAACAGCAGTGAGCATATGGAATATGCCATGCAGACGCTGGACGTCTTTGTACCGTTGAGCGATACCGCTGCGGCGCGGCTCGTCAATCAGGCAGGGGAGACCGTGGAAACCTATATGACCGATGCTTCGGCTGTCAATCTGCCGCTGGCGGTTCTGGTCAGCGCAGAGACCAAAGCGGCGGCTGAGCTGTTTGCCTGCGATCTGCGCGATTTCGGAAAGGCCTCGCTGGTCGGCACAAAAACAGCGGGCGTCGGTCTCATCCGCCGCGCCTTCACGCTTTCAAACAAGGATGCTGTGCTGCTGTGCGTGGGCGAAATGCTGCCCTATCGCAGTGAAAGCTTCCACGGCGTCGGGCTTGCGCCCGATCTTGTGCGCGAACAAGCGGAAAAAACCGCAAAGTTGACGCAGGACAGCCAGTATCTGGCGGCGGTTGCCATGCTGCGCGGCGATCGTCAGGACGGCAGTGAGACCGCGCAGGAGGCACAGCCATGAAACAGATGATTCAACTTGGTCTTGAACTGCTGAAACGCTGCAAGCGTGCGCTCACGCGCGGCGTGATTCGTGTTTGCAATTTGTTGTTCCGGCTGTTGCCGGTGCAGAACCGCGCATTTTTCTATACCATCCGCGCCGATGGCAGGCTGCTGGAAAACCTCGATTGTGTGTATCAGGCGTGTGCCTGCAGCAAGGTTGTGTTTGCACACATGCTGCCGCACGGCTTTCTGCTTTCTTTGCGGGCGCGACGGCTGATGCTGACGTCGCGCGTGATCGTGACGGACGACTACCTCAAGTATTGCCGCGACACCCGGTTGCGTCCGGGGCAAAAGCTGGTGCAGCTCTGGCATGCGCCCGGCGCGTTCAAATGCTTCGGTCTGGACGCTCCCTCGCGTCTTACAAAACAGGAGGAACAAAACACTCACGCGCAGTATACAGACGTCTGCGTCTCGTCGGAATCTGTGCGCCGCTTTTATGCACAGGCGTTCGGCGTGCCGCTGCAGGTTGTCAAAGCGCTCGGCACCCCGCGCACCGACACGCTGTTGGATCTGGCTGCGCGGCAGCAAAAAAAAGACGCACTGCTGGAACGCTGCCCGTGTTTGCAAGAGAAAATAGTCTATCTTTATGCGCCGACCTTCCGCGAACGGGAGGGTCAGTCCGTGCCGTTTGATCCGCAGCTTGATTTTTCCGCGCTGGACGCTGCGCTGACTGACGACGAGCTGCTTGTTGTTTCACGCCATCCTGTGATGAAAACGCCGTTTTTTGAAAACGGCGCCTTCCGGCACGTCGTTGATCTGACACAGGAGCCAACCGGCGACCTGCTCTGCTGCGCGTCGGTGCTGATCACGGATTATTCCTCCGTGCTGTTTGACGCCGCGCTGTGCGGCGTGCCTTGCGTGTTCTATTGCCCGGACCGGCACGTCTATGAACGCGCGTTCTATCTTGATTTTGACCGCGACCTGCCCGGGGAGATCGTTGAAGCGGGGGGATCCCTTTTGCCTGCTGTGCGCCGTGCACAGACCGCACCGGACAAGGAATCGCTGCAGCGCTTCTGCCGCGCGCAGATGTCCGCCTGCGACGGACATGCAACGGCACGCATTGCCGGTTTGATCTGCGCGTATCTGCAGTAGTTCAAATTTTTCCATCGCGCAAAACACCGCATCCTTGCATGCGGTGTTTTTTTCATGGCATATTCTCTGTGCCTCCGCGCATGCTAACTGCGCACGACAAAACGTGCGGAGGTGAAACATGAAAAAATGGCTGCATTACGGCAAATGCGCTGTGTGTCTGACGGTCACCGTGCTTTTGCTCCTGCTTGTCTACGGCTTTCTGACGGTGCCGGACGCCGTTTCCCGCACCCAGTCGGATCCCGTTGCGCGTTCCATTTATACGCTGACGCCCATGACGGTGCGCAGCAAAACGAATGGCAGCGCAAACACAGAGTACGACGCGCTGGTCCGGCTGTTTTCCAGCATTCCTGTCAAGCATACGAAGCTGACGGTCAGCGAACGGCAGCAGGTCGTACCAGGCGGCGAAATCTTCGGTCTGCGGCTGTATACGTCCGGCGTGATCGTTGTGTCCACCGAGTCGGTGCAAACCGATCACGGAACCGTTTATCCCGCGAAAAAGGCGGGTATCAAGGCGGGGGATATTATTCTGCGCGTCGACGGGACGCCCGTTTATACCCACGCACAGTTTTCCGCGCTGCTTGCAGACGCACAGGGACAGGTGCTCTCCTTCTCCTGCCTGCGGGACGGCAAAGCGTTTGAAACGCAGTTCGAAGCGGCTTTCAGCACCGTGTATGACCGTTATATGGCCGGACTCTGGGTGCGAGACAGCGCTGCAGGAATCGGCACACTGACGTTCTATCTGCCGGGCTCCGGCGTCTATGCAGGGCTCGGACATGCGGTCTGCGATGTGGATACCGGCGAGATTCTTCCGCTGTATAACGGTGACATCGTTGCGGCGCAGCTTCACGGCTGCAAAAAAGGATCGTCCGGGCAGGCGGGGGAGTTGCGAGGATCGTTTGCCGGCGACAGAATCGGGTCGCTGCTGCGCAATCAGGCGGACGGCGTTTACGGGATTCTGGATGCTTTTGATCCGGCAGCGGCAACCATACCGGTGGCGTGGCCGCAGGAGGTTGAGCCCGGCGACGCGCAGATTCTTTCAACCATCGACAGCGGCGGCATACTGTCGTTCTCCGCCGAGATTGAAAAGGTTATGCCCAACGACGGTGAATCGCGCAATCTGGTTGTACGCGTGACCGATGACAGGCTGCTGCACGCAACGGGCGGCATCGTGCAGGGAATGAGCGGCAGCCCGATTTTGCAGAACGGTCGGCTGGTCGGCGCCGTCACGCATGTGTTTATCAACGATCCGTCTCGCGGCTACGGAATCTTTGCGCAAACAATGCTTCAGAATTGCGTTGTGATTGAGAAAAACGAATCCTAAAAATATAAATGTTAAAAAAACCAACGACACGGTTCGACGCTCTGTGCGCCTGTAATCGTGTCTTTTTCCGTAATCGCATGCCAAAATCCTTTAAAAATTGAAATAAATTTCAATGAAAGTGAAAAATCGACAAAATTCGCTTGCGCTTTTCGTATGCATATGCTAAAATTCTCGCGTGAATAAAACTCACAAAACAAATTGGAAAGGATTGGAAAACCATGAGACAGAAAACGAAGGTGCTGCTTGCCGCAGACGAGCAGCAGTTCAGCATGCCGTGCGCAGAACTGCTGCGGCAAAAAGGGTTTGACGTGACCTGTATCAAAAAAGACGGACAGACCGTGCTGCAGGAGTTGGCGGCAAGAAAGCCCGATATCCTGATGATGGATGCTTTTCTTGCCGGCGTCGATGCACTGGGTGTGCTGCAGCAGCTGCGGGAGCGCGGGCTTAAGCAAAGCTGCAGTGTGGTGGTCGCTTGTCCGGCAGAGCATCCGCTGCTGGAATCGCAGCTTTTGACCAACGGCGCGGACTATTGCTTTTTGAAGCCGGTGGATCCGGTTACGGCGGCGGAACGGATTGCACAGCTTTCCACCTGGAACACCCGGCATCACCTGCCGGCGGCAGACGAGGGGAGTATGCTGGAAATGACAATCTCCGATATCATGCGTGAGATCGGGGTTCCGGCGCATATCAAAGGTTATCTCTATCTGCGGCAGGCGATTATGCTGACGGTCAAGGATCCCGATCTGATGCACGCGGTCACAAAGGTGCTGTATCCGACGGTGGCGAAAACGAATAAAACCACGTCTTCCCGCGTGGAACGCGCCATCCGTCATGCCATTGAGGTGGCATGGGACCGCGGCGATGTGGACGTGCTGTCCTCCTATTTCGGCTATACGATTCAGAATTCACGCGGCAAGCCCACCAACTCCGAGTTCATCGCCATGATTGCGGACAAGCTGCGTCTTTCCATGCGTGCACCGGCAAACGTCAGATAAACAAAAAAGAGAGCTGTTTTGCGCAGCTCTCATTTTTTATTTCAAATGTCAGCTATGCTGAACGCCGGGTCACCGGCATGTGCAGCCGTTCCGTTTACACGCCGCAGCGTCAGATCTTTTGTGTCTGCCGCGTCGATGGCGAAGCTGTAATCGTCGCACACCGTTTCCCAGGAAAAGCGCGTGTCAACGAGCGATACGTTTTTGGCGCAGCGGATGAAGCAGCCGGCGTTTTTGTGCTTTTCCACGCCGTAATCCAGGCACGGACGCAGATCATAGAGCCCGCACGGCCATTTGCTCGTTTTTGAAAGTGTGATATCGCAGTGTTCAAACGAAATGTCTTCAATATAGTTTTCCGCGTTGCCGTGAATCAGAATGCCGTTTTCGCCCTTCGCCGTCACGTTGAAAAAGCGGACGTTGCGGATTCTGCCGCTCTTTGTCTGCGCGTCGCGGTTGAAGGTGGTCAGCACAATCGGCTCCGCCGTGCCCCACCAGTCGGGTCCGAAGCGACGGGTCTCGATCATGATATTCTGATAGCTGACATTCTCCACGTTGCCGCCGTCGCGGATCTGGATGGAAAGCCCGCGGTTGGAGCGGCTGATGATGCAGTCCGATACCAGCACGTTGCAAAAATCGTCCACGCCCTCGGTGCCGATCTTAATGGCAGCCGAGGTGGAAACGAGCGTGCAGCCCTGAATGATGATGTTTTTGCACGGTCCGTATTCCGCGTTGCCCTGGCTCGCTTTTAAGCAGATGCAGTCGTCCGCGCACTCAATATGACAGCCGAGAATGCGCACGTTGGAGCAGTGGTCGGGGTCAATGCCGTCGGAGTTTGCCACGTCCAGATCGTTGAGAATGCGGATGCGGTCAATCAGCACGTCGTCGCAGCCTGCCGGGTGCAGCGTCCAGAACGGTGCGTCCACAACCGTGAAATCCCGAAACGTGATATGATCGCTCTTTTCCACATAGATTGCTGTCGGACGCGGATAAAACGAGCCCGTCACATAGTATTGATCCTTGCGCGAAACGAACGCGTGTCCGTTGCAGTCGATCTTGCCGCGTCCGGTGATGGCGCAGCCGTGCGCTTCATAGCCATACAGGAACACAAAGCTCGGCTTGCCGGTGACCGGGTTGCCGATTTTTGCAGTCTTCGGGTCGTTGATCTTTTCGTTCGGGCGCACATAGCCGTCGAGGTCTGCGGTCGCCTTTAAAACAGCGCCCTGCTGCAGATGCAGCTCCACGTTTTCGCGCAAAAACAGCGAGCGGCAGTAGTACGTATGTGCGCCGGGCAGCACAACGCGTCCGCCGCCGTTGTCACGCGCAGTGTCCAGCGCAAGCTGAACGGCTGCGGTGTCGTCGGTTTTGCCGTCGCCGGCAGCGCCCATAATCAGTACGTTGTAATCCATAGTATCGGCTCCTTTGCAGTTCTGTGTTGCATTATACCTTCTTTGCGCTGAAATGTCAATCTGAGCGCCTCTTGACTTTTCCGGCGGCTGTGTTATAATCAAGCTGAAATCACGACCGGAAAGGAGCATCCCCATGAAACAGATCCTCATTGCCGGCGCCGGGCACGGCGGACTGGTGGCTGCCATTCATCTGGCGAATGCCGGTCATGCCGTTTGCATTGTGGAAAAACGCAAACGCGCCGACCTCGGACACGACTGGCACGACTGGCTGGAATATGCCGCCTTCGACGGCGCGGGTCTTCCGCGACCGGACGAAGCCATCTGCCACAAAGGCGTGGAGCAGGGCTTTCGCAACCCGAAGGCGACCGTTATGCTGCAGCATTCGTTCAACGACAAGGCGGTTGTCATGGACCGCAAGGAGCTGCTTTTCTATCTGCTGAAGCTTGCGGACGAAGCCGGTGTGCGTATGCGGTTTGAAACCGAAGCGGTGGCGCCGCTGCTTCGCGGAAACGCTGTGGAAGGACTGATTGTGCGGCAAAACGGGGCGCTGCAGGAGTTGCATTGCGATCTTCTGATTGATGCTGCCGGGCTTTATTCTCCTGTCCGCACCAAGCTGCCCGCTTCGTTCGGCATTCAGAACACCATCAATCCGCGTTCCGTATTTCACGTCTGGCGCGCCTATTACGAAAACACAACGGGAGAACGGCGCGCCGTGCCGTATATCATCGACTTCTTTCACAATGACCGACCCGGCATCGACTGGACCATCACGGAACATAGCTATGTGGACGTTCTTGTCGGCAAATTCAGCCAGGCGGGCGACCTGACGCAATCCGAGGTGGACGCGGCGCTCGCAAGCTATCGCAAAGAATGTCCCTATCTCGGCACGAAAATTGTGCGCGGCGGCTCCTTTGAAGATATCCCCATCAGCCGCATGCTGCCTATGATCGTTGCGGACGGCTACGCTGCCATCGGTGACAGCGCGGGTATGACCGTGCCGCTCAACGGCAGCGGTATCATTCTGAGCATGAATGCCGGAAAGATTCTTGCCGACGTTGTGAATGCCATTGACGGCGCATGCACCCGGCAGGCGCTCTGGAAATACGAATACGAATATTTTATGCGTCACGGCAAGGATCTCGTGATGATCGACATTATCAAAACGCTGTTTACCTACGTCAGAGGCGCCGACATCGACTATCTGATGGAAAAGAAGATTCTGACGCGCGAGCTGCTTTCCGTCGGCGACGGGGGACCGTTGAATCTCACGGCGCAGTATATCCTGAATCTGCTTGTCAGCGGTCTGCCGCTGTTAAAGCTCGTTCCTGCCGCGGCCAAATGCTTCAAGACGCTGCCGTTCCTTTCACTCGTGTGCAACGCAATACCGAAGGATTACGATGAAGAAAGCGTCAAAAAGTGGGTCAAACGCTACCAGGCACTATAATCGAACACAAAAAACGGCAAAGCCATTGCTTTGCCGTTTTTATCTTGTATGCTTGCTTCTTGCGTTCTTGCAATCTTTTATCCCAGCATCGTCAGCCACGCGATATCCGTGCTTGTTGCAAGGTTCTCTGCGCCGTAAACGACCAGCAGATCCCGGATGCCTTCGCTTTGCAAAAGATCGGCAACAGGGGAGCGGTGATACCGCAGATCGACCATATAGATCGTTTCATATTCCGCGGCGAGGAAGGTTGTCATGCAGTGCGCGAACGAATCCTTGAGAATGAGCAGCTTTTTGCCGTTATGGCAGCGGTTGTTCTGAATCTTCACCAGCGCATGGTTGCCGTCCAAAAAGACCGGATACTGGTCTTTATCGCCAAGATGCGCGGGGAAATAGAGTGAATCGCTCGTCGTGACGTTGGTGCCCTCCGTAATCGTGACGGTGTAATCGCCGCCGTCTTCTTCCCAGACCTCCAGTGCGTCCGGCTTTGTCAGCCACAGTCCGCTCTTGGAATACGCCGTGCCGTAGAAATCATCGGTTGATTTTGTTTTTGCAAAGTCGTGCGGCGGAATCCCGTTTTGCTTGCAAAACGCTTCATACAGCAGCCGCGATCCTGCGCTGGTCAGATGGTGGTCGGTTTTGTAATACAGCTGCGTATCCTTGTTTTCCGTAAACAGCGTTTGTGTGTCGATCAGCGCATCGTCGCCGATGTTTGCGCGCAGCGTGTCGAGCATTTCGCCGTCGCGGTATGCCTTGTGAAACCGGGGGAGTTTCTCGCTGAGCGCCGCGCCCGCGCACGGCACGATCATCCACGTGGTTTGGAGATTGTTGCGGTCGGCAAACGCACGGATGGCATCGATATTGCTTTTTTCTTTTGCAAGATCAATCTTGCCCTGCGATGCAAACAGATAGCCGTCCTTGCCGCGATAAATGCCGCTGTCGCCGTTTTGCCCGAGCAGCTGCTCCCAGTAGGCATGCAGCCCCACAAACGCTTCACGCAGCGGAAAATGGTCCGCAATATAGGTTTGCGCCTGTTCGGTCAGCGAACCGTCGAGCAGGCTCTGCCACGAAAACACGGGCGGCTCGCTGAGCACACGTTTTTCGTTTTCGGCAAAACTCTGCTTCGGCAGCAAAAAGAAGCCGGAGCAAAACAGCGCGAGGATGAGCAGAAAGCAAACGGGCAGTGCCCAATAGATTCTTTTGTGTTTCATGCGGGCACCTCCTTAAAAGCGGAAATATAAAAACGGATTGTAGGTTGAACTGACGAGCGACGCAATACACAGCACAAACGCCGCAGCGCCGAGGACCGGCTCCAGCACACGGTAGACGCGCTTGTTTTTGGCGCGTTCAAATACAGATCGCGCGGTCGGCACGCTGAACACAACCGCAAACACAAACAGCGGCAGATGCGTCAGCAGAAGCGTGATTGCATCGGCGGAGAACAGGCTGTGTTGCGCGGTAAAGAGATTGGCAAAATACGCTCCCATCTCCTGCAGCTTTGTGAAATCAAACAGCACCCAGCCGAGCACAACGCACAGCATCGTATATACGTGCGACACCACCTTCGGCGCCTTTTGCAGTCCTTTGAGCAAACCGAACTTTTCAATCGTTAAAAGTACGCCGAAATACAGACCCCACAGCATAAAGTTCCAGCTCGCGCTGTGCCAGATGCCGGTGAGCGCCCACACGATAAAGATGTTGAGCGTCTGCCGCGCCTTGCCCTTGCGGTTGCCGCCGAGCGGAATGTAGACGTATTCGCGGAACCAGGTGCCCAGCGAAATGTGCCACTTGCGCCAGAAGTCGGTGATGCTCGTGGCGGTATACGGATAGTTGAAGTTGCGCACGAACTCAAACCCGAACATTTTGCCAAGACCGACCGCCATATCGGAATAGCCTGAAAAGTCAAAGAAAATCTGGAACGTAAACGCCAGAATGCCGATCCACGCCGTCAGGGTGGTGTTCTGTCCGGCAGTTGCCTTGCACTGGTCCCAGATGCTGCCCAGCGCGTTTGCGAGCAGGACCTTTTTGCAAAGACCGAACAGGAACAGACGCACACCGTTCGAAAACTTTTCCATCGAATGGGTGCGGTGCTGCAGCTGTTTTTCCACATCCACGTAGCGCACGATCGGACCGGCGATCAGCTGCGGAAACAGCGCCACGTAGGTGCCGAAGGTGACCACGTTTTTCTGCGGCGCGCAGTTGCCACGGTAGGTGTCGATCACATAGGACATGCTCTGGAACGTATAGAACGAAATGCCGATCGGCAGCGCAATCTGCGGATCCGGCAAAAACGAAAAGACCGGCAGCACCTTGACGGTGGAAACAAACAGCGATGCATATTTGAAAAAGCCAAGCAGTGACAGATTGAGGATCACACAGATCACAAGCACGGCTTTGCGCTTTTTTGCGCTGCCGTCAAATCTGCCGAGCAGCAGACCGGACACGTAGTTGAGCAGAATTGATCCGATCATCAGCAGAATATAGACCGGTTCGCCATAGCCGTAAAACAGCAGGCTCACAATCAGCAATACGGCGTTTTTGCCCTTGTCCGGCATCAGAAAATACAAAATCAGTGTTGCCGGCAAAAAGAAGAACAAAAACGGCAAAGAGGAAAAGACCAAGAAGAACACTCCTTAAAAACAGGGACACAGCGTTAGCTGCATCCCCGGGATCACTGAAACAATCTTACTTGACTGCACTGTTGAACGCGGATTCCATCGCCGCGTGGTGCGGCGAAACAAACAGCGCAACATAGTTGCCGGACGTGATGACCTTGCACTGTTTGGCAAGGGCGTAGTTTTCGGCGTCGTAGTTTTCCGCCTGAACCAAAACGTCTGCCAGACGGGTGTTCAGCGCGGAGACGATGCGGCTTTGTGCGCCGCTGTCTTTTGCTTCAATCATAATCGCTTCTTCGGGGAACGAGCCGTTCATGGTGATGAAGCAGCCTGCGGATGCGATGTCCGCCTGCGCAATCCCGTAAAGGTCGGTCAAACGTTCCTTCGGCAGCGGCATGGCGCCTTCCACGCCGGCGCTTTTAATAATCTGATTGCTCAGCGCTGACAGATCGACCGTTTTCTGCGTTGTTGTGGGAGCGGCGGTCGTCGTGGTCGGTGCGGCAGTTGTGGTTGTCGGTGCTGCCGTTGTCGTTGTAGGCGCAGCAGTCGTGGTTGTGGGTGCTTCGGTGGTTGTCGGTGCGGTTGTTGTGGTCGGCGCGGTTGTTGTGGTGTCCTGCGTGGAAACAACAGGTGTTGTGTCCTCTGCAGGGGTTTTGTCGTTGTTTTTGCATGCGCAAAGGGTCAGTGTCAGAACGACGAGCAGTGCGATGGCGATGATTCTTTTTTTCATAAGTAACTCCTCCTGTTATGCGGTATGTGTATAGAGATAATCGACCCAGACCTTGCAGCCCGCGTAGGCAAAGTGCATGCCCATGCCGTCGGGATCGCTGCAATACGAGCGGATCAGGTGACCGGTGGAATCGAACATGACCTCCGCCACGTTGACGAAGTACCAGCCCTGCTGCGAGCACAGCGATGCGAGCTTGCGGTTATAGGCGGTGATATTCGTGTTGTTGAGCTTCACGTTGTCGCTCTTGGTGCCCTGCGCCACGCGTGGCGTTACCGACTGCACGTAGAGCTTCACGCCGGGCGACTCCTGCAAAATCTTCTTGCAGAGCGTCTTGAAGTTTGCCACGGACTTGTCAACGCCGTAGACGCCGATGTCGTTCATGCCGAGCATGATATAGACCTTTTTCGCGCCGCAGGCGGCAACCGCTTTTTCCACCTTCATCTTCTGACCGTTGTAGCGCGGATGGACCGAGCTCTCCGTCACGGCGCCGAGGGCGTTGGCGGAACCGAGCGAGCCTGCGGTGAGGAACTGCGCTCTGCCGAGCACGTCGTTGGCGGCTTCATAGTAGCTCAGTCCCAGGCTGACCGAGTCGCCGACGAACACAGCGTCGTCAAAGTAGCTCGATGCCACGCGCGCGCTGCGCGGCAGTTGACCGCTGATGGCATACGGCGCGGCAACCGGTGTGGTGAACGACTGTGCCTTGGACCACGCGGCGTAATAATACTTTTCCTCCGTATACTTGAACGTGCGCACACGCACGTAATACGTCGTTTTTTCCTTCAGACCGGAAATGACGTCCGAGGTGGCAAGACCGCCGCCCTTGGTCTGCAGATGCAAATTCTTTTTGAACGCCTTGTCCGTGGTGTACTGTAGCTGATAGCCGCTGGCCTGTGCCGGCACATGCTTCCAGCTGACCGTCGCCTTGGTCGCGGAGGGGACCACGCCGGTGATGGAAACGGCCATCGGCACGATGCGGAACGTGCGCGTGATCTTGAATTTGTAGTTGCCCTTGCCGGCAATTACAACAGTCGCAATGCCGACTTTGGTGTTCTTTTTATATCTGACGGTGTACGCTTTGTTCAGCTTGAGCGTTTTGCCGGTTTTGTCCTTGACCGTCACTTTGTTCGTGAGCGCCTTGCCGGAATAAACCTTCTGCTTATTCTTCAGCGCAACCGACTTGACCCGCGCAATGGCCTTTGTCAGCTTCTTTCCGCAGCTGCAAACACGCACGAGCTGCCCGTCTTTCTTGGTGGTTGCTCTTTTCTTGAGCGTCCAGCTGCCATATTTGTGTGTGTGCGGCGCCGGCTTAGTGGTGGGCTCGGTGGTCGGTTTTGTCGGCTGTTGTGTGGAGGGTTCCGTCGTGGGTTCCGTCGTGGGTTCCGTCGTGGGTTCCGTCGTGCTCTCTTCCTCGGATGGGGTCACAACTTGCCCGAAAACCGGCTCCGCGGTGTCTCCTTGTGCCATTGCAATGGCTGTGCCGACAGATAAAAGCATCAGGATTGACAACAGCGCGACCATCAACGCGTTCCATTTTTTTCTCATGTAAATCTCCTTCTTTCCAATCGTTCAGCAGCTTTTGCTGCATATCATATCAAATCAGCGCGGTGTTATGCCGTATGGGTATACAGATAATCGACCCAGACCTTGCAGCCCGGATAGGCAAAATGCATGCCCATGCCGTTGGGGTCGCTGCAATAGCTTCTGTTGAGATAGCCCGTACTGTCAAACATGACCTCCGCCACGTTGATGAAATACCAGCCGCGGCTTTGGCAAAGTGCAGAGAGCTTTTTGTTGTATGCCGTGATGCTCTTGTTGTTGAGCGGTCCGTTGTCGCTTTTTGCGCCCTGATTGGTCCGCGGCGTCACAGATTCCACGTAGATCTGCACGTTGGGCGACTTTGCCAGAATCTTGTTGCAAAGCGTTGTGAAATTCTGGACCGAGCGGTCCACGCCGACTGAGATAATGTCGTTCATGCCGAGCATGATATAGACCTTTTTGGCGCCGGTGAGGGGAATGGCGTCTTCCACCTTCATCTTCTGTCCGTTCCAGCGCGGATGCACTGAACGGTCGGAAATCTCCCACAGCGCGTTGGTGGCGCTCAGACTGACCGAGGTGAGGAACTTCGCTTTGCCCAGCACGTCGTTGGCGGCTTCATAGTAGTTGAGCCCTTCGCTGATGGAATCGCCCACGAACACAACGTCGTCAAAATAAGAGCTGCTCACGCGCGCCGACTTTGGCACCTGTCCGTCAATGGCGTATGGGGTGGCAGAGGGCGTTTTACACTTGGTTGCTTTCGACCAGGGGGAACAGAAGGTGCGTTCGCCAACCACCTTAAAGGTGCGGATGCGCACGTAATACGTTGTCTTTTGCTTCAGACCGGTGAGCGTCAGCGCGGCTTTGGCAGCGTCCTTGACCTTCTTTGCCGCAGGATTCTTTTTGAACGCCTTGTCCGTACTGTACTGAATCTGGTAGCCGTCCGCCTGCGCGGTCACCGGAGTCCATTTGAGCGCCGCTTTTGTTGCGCTCGGCAGAACGGAGGTGAACTGCGTACGCTTCGGCACAATCCGGAACGAGCGGGTAAAGGTGCAGTCGTATTTGCCGATGCCGGTGATCACCATCGTGGCGACGCCGACCTTCTTGTTGTTTTTATACTGAACGGTATAGTCGCGACCTTTCTTGAGCACGTCGCCGTTCTTGTCCTTGACGGTGACGCTGTTGGTGATCGCTTTGCCGGTATAGATCTTGTCCATGTCCTTGACCTTTGCGGCACAGATGCGGGCAATGTGCTTTGTCTGCTTTTCACCGCAGCTGCTGCAGGTCCGGATCATAAGACCGTTCTTGCGGTTTGAGGCTTTGCGCACAACTTCCCAACCGCTGTAGGTGTGTTTGTGTTGTGGCGTCTGGCTCGCTTGTGTTGCGGTCTGATCCTGTCCGGTTGCCGCAAACGTCGGGAGTGCCGGGGATGCGGCGAGCATCAACGCAGTTGCAGCGCACAACAGCGCTTTCCATAGGTATTTCATTCGTGTGCTTCCTTTCCATAGGGTTTCAACAGGCTATTATAATCATTAAATATGAAGAATGCATGACAAAATTCTTACATTTTTGCGCTTTCTTGCGCGCGTTCTTCTTCGGTTGTTTTCCAGTAATGCAGCTCGTCTTCGTTCATGCCGATTTCCGATGCGTGAAAGACCGGTGTTTTGCCTTGCTTTATCTGCTTTTCATAGTCGCGCAGCGCCTTGACCACCGTGCCCGACAGGATCAGACAGCAGGGGATGTTGATCAGCGTCATGCCGCCCATCGTGATATCCGCCATCGTCCAGGCAAATTCCATCGGCACAACGGCGCCCGCGAAGATCACAACAACGGCGCAGATGTAAAAGAAACGCATAAACCGGTTGGACGGCTGCCGGCGCTTGTTGAGATAGGTCAGCGCGTTGTCCACGTAATAGAGGTTGCCCAGCAGTGTTGTGAACGCAAACAGAACCATCGCCACGGTGATAAAGATGGGACCCGCCTTGCCGAACACGGTGGAGATTGCGTTTTGCACATACGGTGCGCCGGACACCGACGCGTCATAGCTCACGCCGGACGACAGGCACATCAGCGCCGTGGCGGTGCAAAGCAGCAGCGTGTCGATATAAACCGACACGGTCTGCACCAGACCCTGCTTCACCGGGTGGGTCACGTCTGCGGAGGCGGAGGCGTTCGGCGCCGAGCCGACGCCGGCTTCGTTGGAATACAGCCCCCGCTTGATCCCATAGATCAGACACGAGCCGGAAAAGCCGCCGAGCATCGCCTTGAAATCAAAAGCGTCGCGGAAAATGAGGGCAAACATCGCCGGAATATTTTTGAAATGCGCCACAAGGATAATGAGCGAAATCACTACGTAGGAGATTCCCATAAACGGTACGACCTTTTCCGTCAGACCGATGATGCGCTTGCCGCCGCCGAGCAGACAATAGCCTACCAGAACGGCAAGAATGCCGCCGACGATCAACGGCGTTGTCTTCTCGTCATAAAACGAGTAGGCGGCAAACGTGGACTGCAGATTGTAGGAACACAGCAGATTGAAGCCGAAGGCGTAGGTTGCAATCAGAAACACGCAGAACACAATCGACAGCACCGGACGCTTGAGCGCCTGCTCAATATAATACGCCGGACCGCCGTAGGAGTTGCCGTCGGCGCCCCTGCGCTTATAGATCTGCGCCAGCGTGCTTTCCATAAATGCCGACGCTGCGCCGATGATGCACATGAGCCACATCCAGAAGCACGCGCCCGGTCCGCCCAGACTGATGGCGGTGGACACGCCCACAATGTTGCCCGTACCGACGCGCGACGCCGTGGAGACCATCAGCGCCTGAAAGGAGGAGAGCTTTTGCACGCCTGCGGGCTTGACCATAATCAGCCTGCAGGATCCCCCAAACAGACGGATCTGCACAAACCGGGTGCGAACGGTGAAAGACAGACCGCCGAGCGCCAGAATGATGA
>JAEEGL012171692.1_pt1 | contig 23674 bp, 17 predicted proteins | sample 9134231 | NCBI WGS metagenome assembly JAEEGL01 (sample SAMN16246548, study PRJNA631951) | gut metagenome | biome: gut microbiome; feature: rumen; material: fiber-attached | host: Bos | place: Iran: Karaj | collected 2018-10 | reverse complement strand
GAAGGGCTTAAAATTTTACCCAGAGATTATGCTTTTGATTACCGCTATATTTTGCCACTTCCAAAAGAAAGTGTAAAACTTGCCGAAAAAGTGGTAAAATCTTTAAAATTACAGGCGGGGGAAAAACTTATTATTTTTAACCCTTTTGCCGCTTCTCATAGAAGATGTTTTAGCGCAAAACAGGCCTTAGAAATTGCCAAATTACTGCCAAAATATAAAATTTTAGTTATCGGCCCGGCCAATAATTTAAAAACTTTTTTTAGGGGGTATAAGGATTTACCGGGTAATCTTACCCTTGTTAGCCAAGAAAATGCTTTAAAAGGCGGAATTTTGCTAAATATCGCGCTTTTAAAACAAGCTGATATCTTAATTACCCCAGATACTTACATAGTTCACGCCGCAAATGCTTTTGATAAACAAATTTTTGCTCTCTATCAAGGTAATGATTTAGATGTTTGGTATCCTTTAACAAACAACTATAAAATAATTGTTCCGCACAAAGATTTCTGCGATTTTGACCTAAAAGAATTAATCAAACAATTGTTATAATATTTATATGGCTTTTTTTAAAACTTATTCTTATAAACAAGGGGCAGCTTTATCCATTGGCTCTACTTTTATTTGGAAAATGCTTTCCTTTGTAAATAGCATTTTAATTGCCTTTTATTTTGGCACAAGGGCAAATTGTGATGTCTATTTTTATATTCTCTTTATTGTAGGGCTTGCAGCTTTATTTTTTACTTCTTTAAACAGCAATGTTATTATTCCTCAGGCAATATATTTAAAAAAAGAGAACGAAAAAACCGCCCAAAATTTCCTAAATTTTGTTTTACTTTTGTATATAACAATATTACTGCTTATCTTACTTGCGGGGATGCTTTTTCCTGTTGGTATTTTCTCTATTATTTCAAAATTTTCTATTGATATTTTAAGTCAAGATATTTTAATTTTACGTCTTGCTTTTTTATACACCTGCACTTATATTTTGTGTTATTTTATACTTGATATAATGTATATCTACCACATCTTTTCAATAAATTTTCTCTTTCCGTTAAATGCTCTTTTGCCAATGTTGATAATGCTTTTATTACATAAAACTCTTGGCATAAAAACTATGCTTATTGGGTTTATAATTTCTTATTTTATACAAATTATAACCTGCCTTTTTATAATGAAAAAGAAATTAAATTGGTCTTTTACCCATATAAAAACAACTCTTGAAAGCCGCTTAAAAAATAATATTATAACCAACCAAATGTTAGTCGTAATAGATTCTATTGTTTCCTTATTGCCTTTTTATTTAATGAGCAGTTTTACCGGTGGCATAATAAGTGCCTTATCTTACGCAAAACAATTAACCGATTCCCCAAGTGAGATTTTAACCCTCAAAATAACCCAAGTGTTTCATATTCAGTTAAACGAAAATGCTTCCGCAAAAGATTTTGATGCTTTAAATGAGAACTATTTAAAAGTAAATTATTTGCTTTTATTTATTATGATACCGCTTGCTATTTTTACCTGTTACTTTGCGCCGGATATAGTTAATTTATTTTTTAAAAGGGGAGAGTTTAATGAAGAATCAGCCCAAAATGTCGTTAAATTTTTAAGACCGCTTATGATATGGCTTATTACCGGTATGCTTGCCCCTTTTGCCGCAAGTTTAATTGCCAGCACAAGAAAGATAAAAGAAAGTTTTAAATATATGCTTTTTAAGAATATTATTATCTTTGCCGTAATGTATTTTTCTATTTACCACTTTGGACCTTTTGCTTTTCCTTATGCTCAAATTGGCTGTTCGCTTTTTGCCTATTTTGTTGTTGTCTTATTTTTTAAAAAGCATATACCGCAAATTAAATTTTGGCTACCTTTAAAAGATGCCGTTATTTTAAGTTGTTTAAATTTACTTGCCTTAATACCTGCTGCTTTTATAGGGGGAAATTTACAAGAGCAAAACGTCTTTATAAGAATTTTTATTTGCGGGTTAATATTTTTGTTTACCCTTACATTGCTGTATATCCCCACAAAACAATTTAAAAAGATTTTGCCCTTTATTTTAGGCGCAAAATATCAAACCTTTACAAACAAATTACCTCTTACCTTAAAAAATTTTTTTATTTAAACAAAAAATTTCTGATATCGTCACATTTATGTTTTATTTTATACAAATAGATAAAATTTTTTCCTAATATTTTAAACAGCAATTTTGTAAATTTCGCATAAGCCCTGTAATACCACGGCAACCAAGAAGCATTATACCAATGCACGCTATAAGCCGTCTTTGTCTTTAAAGGTATATTAACTTCATTTCTGGGGCAAAAATAAGAACTTGGAAAAACCTCTATACTATCTAAACTCTGTCTTGTATTATTTTGTTTCAAATTATAGTTTTCTACTAAGTATTGCGTTTGTAAAAGAGGGGAAGGAACACAACTTTCTTTTTGCCATTTTTCGGTATTAAGTTTAGTATATAAAGAAGCCTGATTTAAAATTTTTTCATTGATTTTCAAGTCTAAATTTTCATAAGGGCGCATTAATTCTTTTATTATTTTATTGCCTTTTTCTGCCCCAAAGCCAAGCCCCAACGCAATAAAATGTTCCGATTCAAAACCGCAAAAAGCAGGATATTTTAAAAACTCATCAAATCGTTTTAAAACTTCAACATCCGTATCTAAATATATTCCGCCGTAATTATAAATTATATCAAGACGCGCATAATCAGGCACAAAAGCCCATTTTTTTTGAGTATAGGTTTTTGCCATAAACTCATTTTTTTTAAAATTATAATTACTTTCGTCCCAGCGTTTTATTTCATAATCCGGCATAATACGTTGCCAACTTGCTATACATTTTTTGGCAAGCGCGGGCAGGGGTTTATTTCCTATCCAACAATAGTGAATTATTTTAGGTATCATAATAAATCTTTTACAACTTTTATTTTAAATTATAGCATATCAATTATATTAGGGTAAAATTAAAAATAACGCAGATTATCTTCTATATGCTATAATATAAAAGTGTATATATATCTATAAAATGACAAATATTTTATGAGTAAAGAAGGCAAAATGAAACAAAAAACAAAAGAAAAGATAACAGCAAATGTTTTAGTTAAAAATTTCCGCCGTATGTGGCCCTATATTAAACCCTATTGGGGCAGAGCATTACTTGGTGTCTTATTAACTATCCCTATAGGGGCGCTTGATGGTGCTGTTGCAATGTTCTTAAAACCTTTTATGGATAATGTTATGGTTGAAAGACAACCAAAATTTTCTGCCTTAATTCCTTTACTCATTGTCGGTTTTACCATTGTCCAAGGTATTTTGATTTACACGTCAAACTATTTAAACACTTGGGTAGCACAAAAAATTACAATAGGGGTAAAACGTAAACTCTATGCCAAACTTTTATCTATGGACACCGCTTATTTTGATACCCATAACTCAGGTGAAATTCTTTACCGCTATTCTAATGATGCCGAAAATGCCTCTGTCGGTCTTGTTGATAATATAAAACAATTTTTATCAAAATTATTTTCATCTTTATCTCTTATTTGCGTGCTTATATACAACTCCTGGCAGCTTGCCTTAATTGCTGTTTCCGTCTTAATCGTTTTTGCACCGCTTATGCAATATGTTCGCAAAAAAATGAAGGAAATTGTTGCAAAATCTGTTGTAAATATGTCCTCTATGGTAACGGTTTATAATGAAACTTTTGCCGGCAACCGCACCATACGCTCTTTTACCTTGGAAGAAACTTTTAAAAATCGTTTTCATGAAATTACAGATACCACTTTTGCCCTTGCTATGAAAATGGTTCAAAGAACAAACTGGTTATCGCCCGTAATGCACTTTTTAATGGCTTGCGGTGTTGCTTTGGTTATTTGGGGGGGCAGTTATTTAATCGTAAGTGGCAAAATAACAAGCGGTAACTTTGTTGCTTTTGTTGCTGCCTTAATGATGCTTTATACTCCTTTAAAATCTGTCGGTAACAATTATATTTCTATTCAAAATTCCTTCCTTGCTATTGATCGTATTTTTGAAATTTTAGATTTACAACCCAGCATAAAAGATAACTCTTCAGCAGAAGAATTAACCGAAGTTCGCAAGGGTATTACTTTTAAAAATGTATCTTTTTCTTATGTTCCTGGCAAAATGGTTTTACGAAATATTAATTTGGAAATTCCGCGCGGTCAAACTTGTGCTTTAGTCGGTAACTCCGGCGGAGGTAAAACAACCGTATCTTCTTTAATACCACGCTTATATGAAATACAGGAAGGTTCTATTACAATTGACGGAAAAGATATCAAAAATATTACCCAAAATTCTTTAAGAAAACAAATTGCCATGGTTTTCCAAGATAATTTTTTATTTTCCGGCACAATTAGGGAAAACATTTTACTTGGCAATCCCAATATCAGTGACGAAGGTATTTGGGAAGCCTTAAAAAGTGCCTGCTTATATGATTTTGTAAAAGGTCTAAAAGACGGCCTTGATACCCAAATAGGAGAAAGGGGAATATTACTTTCCGGCGGACAGAAACAACGCCTTGCCATTGCTAGAGCATTCGTTAAAAATGCCCCTATTGTTATCTTAGATGAAGCCACCAGCGCACTGGATACAAAATCGGAACACGTTGTTCAAGAAGCTCTTGATAATTTAATGAAAAACCGCACTGTTATTGTTATTGCCCACCGCTTAAGCACCATACAAAATGCAGATAATATTGTGGTGATTAACGACGGCAGAATTGTGGAAAGCGGCACCCACGAAAATCTAATAAAAAAAGAAGGAGCTTACGCTTCCCTTTACACTATGCAATTTAAAAAGTAACAGGAAAATATAAATGAAACACTTACCAGCCCCCTTATCTAAATTTGTATATTTTTGCGCCAAACTTTTTAAAAAAAGGCCGAGATTTATTAAATTTATGCTTGTGGGCATATTAAATACCATTTTTGGTTATACTTGTTTTGCTCTATTTGTTTTTCTTGGTTTTGGAGATATTCTTGCCCCTTTTTTTGCTAATTTTCTGGGTATTTTATTTAATTTTAAAACTTACGGACATTTTGTTTTTAAAAACTCAGATAACAGTTTGATTTTTAAATTTTTTGCTGTTTATGGTATAGTATATATAAGCAATGTTATAGGTCTTATTTTATTTGCAAAAGCAGGGCTTGAAAACCGCTATATTTCCGGTTTTATTTTGCTTTTACCGCTTGCCCTGCTTGCCTATTACTTAAACGGCAAATATGTTTTTAAAAAGAAAGGAAATTAAATTATGTCAAATATTTGTTATTTAGTTATCCCATGTTATAATGAGGAAGCCGCTTTACCTAAAAGTGCTCCTGTTTTTTTAGAAAAAATAGAAGAACTTATTAAAAATAATAAAATTGCAAAAGAAAGCAAAATTGTATTTATTGACGACGGCTCAAAAGATAAAACTTGGCAAAAAATAGAAACTTTACACAAACAAAACCCTATTTTTATAGGTTTAAAATTGACAAAAAATTGTGGTCATCAAAAAGCTTTATTAGCTGGGCTTATATATGCAAAAGATAGATCAGATATTACTATTTCTCTTGACTGCGATTTACAAGATGATATAAATGCTATTAATAATTTTATTGAAGAATATAAAAACGGTGCCCAAATAGTTTTTGGTATACGCTCGAAAAGAGAAAAAGACTCTTTTTTTAAACGAAACACAGCTTTACTCTTCTATAAAATTATGCAATTTATGGGGGTAAATTTAATTTATAATCATGCCGATTACCGCTTAATGTCAAAGCAAGCACTTGAGGCACTTTATAATTATAAAGAAAGCAATTTGTTTTTGCGTGCCCTTGTTAAACAATTGGGCTTTAAACAAGCAGAAGTCTTTTATGAAAGAGATAAAAGAATTGACGGTCAAACAAAATATCCTTTAAAGAAGATGTTTTCTTTTGCTTTAGAGGGGATAACTTCTTTTTCAATATTTCCAATACGCTTAATTTGTATTTTAGGCATTTTTATTGCAATTTTAAGCTCGCTTATGTTTCTATATTATTTTTTAGGTAAAATATTTGGATTTATACAAACGCCGGGTTATACAAGTTTAATTTGCTCTATTTGGCTACTAGGTGGCTTACAACTTTTTGCTATAGGCATTATCGGAGAATACATCGGTAAAACTTATCTTGAAACAAAACACCGCCCAAAATATATTATCGAAAAAACTTTAGATTAATAACCTATTGACGAAAGCGGAATTTATTTGTATCTTATTTAGACGGGGAGGATAAAGACTATGAAATTATCAAAAGAACTTTTAGATAAACTTATTGAACATGCACGAGAAGGTATGGAAAATTCCTATTCACCTTATTCCAGGTTTAAAGTCGGTGCGGCTGTTCTTGGACAAAGTGGTAAAATTTATAAAGGCACAAACATTGAAAATGCTTCCTACGGCGTAACAATTTGTGCGGAAAGATGTGCCATATTCAGTGCAATTGCTGCGGGGGAAAAAGCAATTAAAGCAATTGTTATCGTTTTTAAACAAAAAGGTCTTGGCCCTTTAAGCACCCCTTGCGGTGCCTGCAGGCAGGTTATGGCAGAGTTTGGCTCACAAGATATGCCTGTTTGCACGGCAGATTTATCCGGTAAAAAAGCAAAACGTATTGTTTGTAAAAAACTTAAAGATTATTATCCTTATCCTTTTAACTCAAAGGCCTTAAAATAATAAACTATTAAAAAACCCGCCTACAAAAACAGGCGGGTTTTTTATGGTAAAACTATTTAATTTATTCTTCAGCGGAGGCAGTTTCTTCTTCCACGCTCTGCTGAGTTGTTTGAATAGGGGTAAGGCCTTCATATTTTATAGATTCAAAATTCAATTTGGGTTTAGGTAAAACCAAATCTATATTCATAGAAGGCATTGCTGTATTTACTTTCGGGGTAAAAGGCATAGTAACAGGTGTCTGCTTACTTGTATTAAAGAACAAGTTATGCATGGCATTAATACCGAAAGGAATTGTAATATATGGACTATTTTTACTTACCCTAGTAACAAACGGCGTAACAATTTCTGCTTTAAACGGCGTTCTAAACAAGGGTATAATACCAAGACCATATACCGTAAGGGCAATAGGTAAAACTCTTTGATTTGCCTTAAAGTCTGCACTATGTTGGCCGTCAACTTCATCTTTTTTATATCTCTCGGCAAAACCTTTACTATAGGCTATCGGTATTGCAAGACCGATATTTGCCCCTGCATAAGCTGATTGAGCAGTTGTCTTCAAAGCAGAAACTTTTTTATATTTCCTTACTAAGCGCATATCGGTAACAATATCTTTTAACATTATTTTTTGCAAGTATTGATACATATTTGCCGTTCCCGCACCAATCAAACAACCGCTTGCAATACCTAAAGCAAGGTTTTTATCCTTAGAAAGATTTTCGCTAGGCAACATTAATAGGGAAATACCGGCTGTTGTAAACAAGATATTGTGTAAAACACCTTTAGAGAAATTATCTTTTCTGGCAAATTTCCAACGGACAATAAAGCTTGGAATAGTTGCAATAGCAGAAGCAAAGAATTTATTATCATTACTGGTAAAGAAGTTCTGTCCGTTAGATTTCTTAACTCCTTCGGTGTAATCTTCTACGGTATCTCTTGTAAAACTATTAAACACTTTAAAGTAAGAATAAGATTCCGTTGCACCAAAGGACATAAAGCTTAAATAGTATGGCATAATTGTTTTTGTTTTTGCAAAAGGATTAACTAGAGAGAAAGATTTAATACTTTCTCTTGATAAATCGCCCCAATCGCTGAAGCGAGGTCTTAAATCCCATTTTTGAGCAAGAGATAAATCTCTCCATTTTACCCCTTCAGGTATTCTTTTCTTATTTGGCATTAATAAATATTTGGATTCTTTTGCAACGCTTGAGGGGATATTTCTAAGCATTAAACCTGCCCCGACAATAGATAATCCGGCAAGGAAGGGATAAGAAATTGAAAAGTCCAAATTATCTTTATGACCGATAGCTAAATCTGCACCGGCAGGTATAACTGTCATAAATAAAGAACCGAAATTTTTGGCAAGCATACTCTTTGTCATAGTGCTCTTAGATATTTGATATCTGTTGATAGCAATATTCAAAGAAGCTCTAGTCAAAGAAGAAGATATACCTGAAGCCAAAGAAGCAATAATTAAAGGCCAATAAGAAGGGGCTTTATCGGCAATAACGGTTTTTCCGTTTTCGTCATAAACCAAATTGCCTTTTTCATCATGTTTTTTAGTTGCAAAACCATTATAACCACCAAACCAAGCATAACTCATACCTACACCGGCTATACCTAAAGAAGTAACCTGCATTCTGCTTGCCCCGTAGCGTTTAACCAAAGGTGCTGCCATTGGTGATAAGAAAGAGAACAAATAAGGTATTGCAACACTTAAACCCATATTTAAGCCCTGACTTACATAATAGCGGTTACCTTCTTCTTTTGGAATACTAAACGGAGCTTTAGCCAAGGACAAGTTTAAACTTGTTGAAGCTGCAGAGAAAGTTAAAGCATTATTTAGGTATAAAGACCACATTTTATCTTTTTTCTCTCTTAAAGATAAGAAAGATAAATCTTCCACTTTAGCACCGGATTTACCAAGAAGGGTAATTGTTGCTTTCGGTGCACCGATACTAACATTAAGAATATCTTTACCCAAATAGATTTTTCCATCTTTTAAAACTATCTTTTGTCCGGCTTTTACTTTATTAGTCAAATCTTGAGTAGCTTTTAAGGCCTTATCCAAAGCAACTTGGGAAACGATTTCGCCTTGGGCATCGTATATAGGAAGCACGACGTGTCCCTTTTCATGCATACCCCATTTTTCTTTTATGGATAATTTTTGGACATCATTAAATCTGAATGTAACAAAACGTCTTTCTTTTAAATTTTTAAGATTTTCTGCCATATCTCTAAACTTCTCATATTCAAGAAGTTCGGCTTCACTTAAAGCATCGGCTTTGTTATATTCTCTTGCTAGGAAGGCAATTCTGTCTTTATTTAATTCTAATTCTTTTTCCAAATTAGCAATAGTTTTATCTATCAAAGCATTATAGGCAGAAATATCTTCTATATTCATAGTAGCTTTATAAGTTTTAAACAAATCTCCGTCTATTTCCAAAATACCTTCATTGTTAAACTCTATTGATTGATATTCTTTAGGTTTACCGGCTTTTCCTCTAAGTCTAGTCCACCAAGTATCTTTTTGGGCAATATCAATAGGGGCAACAGCTTTTGCCGCTTTAGCTGTGGCGTTAACATATTTCTTAGCATAAAAATTTTTTACACCTACAGGATTAGCAATCCTTTGAGAATAAACCATGCCTCCCGGTGTCCCGCTATAATTGGTTAAAAGAGATTCTGCACTAACTTTATATTCTTTAATTTTTGCTTTATATTTGGGCAAATTATTAACCATTCTTTGGGGCATTGTTTTAACTCTGTTTAATTTTCTGTTTAATTTTACGGCATTAGGGTTCTTTTTTGCAAAAGTTTTAAGGAAGGCAACTCTTTTTGCATCTGAAAGACCTTTTACCGCTCTGCCGGCTTTAAACAAATCTCTAACAGCTTTTACGCCTTTAATGCTCCATTTAATACCTTTATAGATATCGGCAGCGAACCACAAAGTTAAGCCAATATCTATCATTGTAATAGCTCCGCTTAATCTATTTGCGCGGATTCTGTTCTTTTCTAATTTTTGTTTATGGTCAAAATGGATTTTTTTAAGGTGAGGATATTTTTTCTCTAAAGCTTTATCCATTGCCAATTTTTCTTCTGTAGTTAAATCAATAAAGTCTGCTTTATAAAATTCCTCGGCAAAAACGGCACTTGGCTTTAGACCTTTGCGTTTATCTTTAAAATATTTGAAATAGGCCTCTCTTTTTCCTGCCAATTCAGCTTTATGGCGTTGCAAGGTTTCTTTTCTAACATCTCCCACTTTACGGAAAACTTTATCTGCTATAAGCTCAATTTCTGCATTATCGGATAAATAGAAGGGGGCTTTTCCATCTTCTTTTATATAAATTTCAATATCTTCATCATTGTAATGGAAATAAACATTATTTCCCCTATATGTGTACTTATCGTAGGAAAAAGCTACTGCACTTGAGGGAACAAAAGTATCGATTACCTGAGGATTATGCAAAATCAATCCATAAACAAAAGGCAAATTATGATTAAATCTTAGTTTCCCATTACCGACAGAAAAACTTACGGCACGATCAAGAATTTTTTGTTGAACTTGTTTGCTGCCTATTGTTTTATCTTTAGCGAGCATTTCGGCCATATCTTGCCAAACATCTCCGCCACCGTCTTGCTCGCTATAGCGGGAAGTAGCATAAGGGGTTTTATAAAATTTGTTATCAAAGAAAATGGCTTCTTTTAATTTTAAATCATCCTGTTTTTCATAGCTTGCTTCCATATCAACCATATATTGGGCAAGAGTCATAAGAGAATCTAATCTGTTTGTTTCAATTAAAGTTTGCGTACCGACGAGTAAAACTTGGGAAGCCATAGGTTCCATAGCATTCTTCATCATTAGCATAGCAACTGAGGACATATCCCAACCTTTAAAGTAAGAAAGCCCTGTAACGGCACTAAGGGCTGCCTTACAGGCGCCTTCGTCGGCAAGTTCTGTTATAGGGGCTTGTAAATCAACGGAAACTCTTTGTTCATAGCCGCGGGTTTGGGCCGCAACCTGATCTCTTGCGGAAAGAGAACCCCTTGTTTCTTCTTCCATGCGGTTTAAATGATCTTGCCAGGCATTATAAGCCCCAAGTTCATTAGTATTTCTCTGTCTTGTTTGAAGACGACAGGGATTTGTTTTATTAGAGGGGGAAATGACTTTATTAAAAAATTTATAAATTTCACTTCTTTGTGCGCTGGTTAAAAGTTTTGCCTTCGGGCTTTCCATAGAAAGCAAATAAACAAAAACAGGCACAAATTTCAATTTTGATTTATCAGAAGCATTTTGATAAGCAGACATTGTATCATTGGCAAGTTCTTTAAGATATTCGTTTAAGGCATTTTCTTTATCTTGTTTATATTCTTGGACATTTTTTTCAAATTCTTCTAAATAAATTTGATAATGACTATCGCTATTTTCCAAAATTTCCTGTTGCCAATCGGTTAAAGATTTCAAATTTTGCTTTTGCCAATTATCTAAGGAAGATTTTTCGGAAATATAACTAGTATATTCCGGGGAATTAACACCAACACCTCTATATTTTTGTTCAAGAAGATTTTTTTGTTTGTTATATTCCTGTGTTATTGCTAGGGAATGATCTTCAACTTCTTTTTTGGTATTTTCTGTTAAATCTTTAATAAATGTTTTTTGGGAAAGAGGTTTAAAAACCTCTTCTTTAACTTCTTTACCTTTTGCTGTTTCATCAGCGGTATCAGTAAACATTTTGTTTACTTCAGTGACATATCTATCACAAGCATTTTTATCATTGTTTTTTAAGCAGAGGTTTAAATAATTATCCAAAGGAGAGGACGCATTTTTGATATACTGCGCCTGTAATTCTTGGTTTAATTCTTGTAAAAGTTTTTCTTCCTCTTGTTTGTTTTGAGTTGCTGCGGCAAAAACGGGGCTGGTTAAATTAAATAACATTACTAAGGCCAGATTTAAGCACACGGCCTTATTAAAAATAATTCTGGTACTCCTTCTGATTACAACGGGGAAAAACCTTTTCATATTATCTCCTTTGTATCTTTCTAAGTATATATTAGCGCATAAACTCATTTTTTTCAAGGGGCAAAGGACCTATTTTTGAATAGGTCTAAAGTCCTAATAGTATAATATTAAGTGATAGAGATAATATTATTTACGCTATTCTTTTGGCAATTTCGCCAAAGAAATCTCCGGCTTTTTGCTCAAAATAATAGTCACTTAAAGAAGCCGTATAGGTAGAAGGTAAAGTGTTAACCTCAATAATAACAGCCCCGTTTTGCTGTTTAGCTACCATAGGTAAAGAACAGGCGGGCATAACTTCGCCGGAAGTTCCGACAACAAACATAACATCTGTTTTTAAAGCAAGGGCCAAAGATTCCTGGTAAACTTGCGGGTTTATACCTTCCCCGTAAAAAACGAAATCCGGCTTTAAAATACCGCCACAGGAACAACTTGGCAAATCCGGTGTTAAATCGGTATCCTTTGTCTTATATTTTTTAGAACATTTTGTGCAAACAAGGGTATCTATCGTGCCATGATATTCCAAAACTTTTTTATTACCGGCTTTTTGGTGCAAATTATCTATATTTTGGGTAATAATACCTTTTAAAAAGCCCATTTCTTCAAGTTTGGCTAAAGTTTTATGGGCAGTATTTGGTTTTGCTACACCCATAGAATTAAAAAATATCTTTTTCATTTCCGCCCAAGATTCTTTTGGATGGGAGTAAAAAAATTCAATTTCAATATATTTGGGGTCATATTTTTCCCAAAGACCGCCCGCACCGCGAAAAGGGGGGATACCGCTTTCCACCGAAATACCCGCCCCGGTAAAAGCCGTTAAACACTTTGCATTTTTAATAAGGTCAATAATTTCTTTCATATAAAAAATCTCCTAAAAAAATTATAGTTATTAAAAAAGCCAAAAGCAAATGGTTCTAATTACTATTTTTATGTTATAATGTTTTTGTAAGCACATATAATGCTACTGCGGACTTTTGCAAAATTTTTTTGCAATTGTTTGTTTATTTTTTTATAAAAAGGAGAAGTAAATGCTAGACAAGATAAAAAACTATTTTAAACCGCTTCCCGATGCTGCCCCACTAAAAGATGAGCAAGTTATCGCTAAGCAATATAAACACTGGCGTATCAAAATGTTCTTTTCTATGTATTTTGGATATGCCTTGTTTTATTTTACCCGCAAAAACATTGATATTATCAAACCTACTTTGATAGAAAACAATGTTTTTACCGTTGAACAACTTGGAACTATCGGTTTTGCTATTTACCTTACTTATGGTATCGGTAAATTTTTAAGCGGTATCCTTGCTGACAAATGCAATATCCGCGCCGTAATGGCACTTGGTTTAGGGCTTTCCTCAATAATAAACCTTACCTTTGCTTTTATACCTGAAGTAAGTTCTACTTTGGGTGTTTCTGCTACAATGCTTGCAACTTTCCTTTGGGCTTTAAACGGGGCTGCTCAATCAATGGGTTTCCCGCCGGTAGCAAAAGGGCTTGTTTATTGGTTCTCTCCTAGTGAAAGGGCAACAAAATGGACTTTATGGTCCTCTTCCCACACTTTTGGTGCTTTCTTTGTAGCCCAGCTTATTTCCTTACTTGCTTACTTAAAGTTTGGTTGGAAAATGGCTTTTATCGTTCCTGCAATTATGGGTATTTTATATAGTGCTTATATGCTTAAAGCTATGACAGATAAACCTACTACCGTAGGTCTTCCACCGATTGAAAAATACAGAAACGATGTTATGCCCGTTGTCAAAGAAAAAAGCGAAATGACTCAATGGGAAATTGTTAAAAAATATGTTTTGACAAATCCTTTCTTATGGGCTTTGGCTATTTCTTATATTTTTATTTACTATGTCCGCTTTGCTACTTTGGACTGGGCTACAACTTTCCTTGTTCAAGATAGAGGATTTACCCAAGCAACCGCTGCAAGTGCTGCAAGTGCAATGCCTTTCTTAGGTATGCCGGGCGGTATCGTTGCCGGTTATTTGGCAGATAGATTTTTCCATGGCCGTTGCACCCAAATTAATATTATTTACTTAATTATTTTGGCTATCAGCTGTTGGTGTTTCTATAAATATGCTTCCACAAGTGCTTTCTGGGTAACCGCAGTTTTTGCCGCCTTTATCGGTTTCTTTGTTGACGGCCCGCAAAACTTAGCCGGTGGCGTTCAGGCCTCAAGAGTTACCGTTCAGGAATCTGTTTCCGCAGCTTGCGGTTTTACAGGTATGTTTGGCTATTTCGGTGCTATGCTTTCTTCTAAAGGTGCTGCCTATATCAGCCAAAATTACGGCTGGAAAGGCGTTTATGTTTCTTGTATTTTTGCTTGTATTATTGCTATGGCTTGTATCTCTGTAACTTGGAAGAAGGAAGCCGCCGGTATTAAGAAACAAGAAGAAGCCAAAAAAGCTGCTGCAAAATAATTTTTGGCAAACAGAAGTTTTAAAAACCGCCTCTTAGAAAAGAGGCGGTTTTTTTATTTCCATTAAAAGTTTTGTTTTATTGCCCAATCAAAGAATTGTCGCCAGCGTTGATATTTTAAAATTGCATCCTGTGCGCTTATTTTAGGCGTATAGAGTTTTAAATTTTGTTGCCAGGCATCTACATCATAGCCCATATTTTTTGCGCAAACAGCAGCCGCACCTATAAGCGTAGTTTCTTTTTCTTCCTGCTGGGCAAGGGGGATTTGCAAAATATCACTTTGCAGTTGGGGTAAAACACCATCTTTTGAAAGTCCGCCAGACATCTGCAAAGAAGCGATATTATAACCTTTTTGTTTAAGATAATAGATAATATCCGTCATAATAAAATTAAGACCTCTTACTGCGGCAAAAATAATATCTTCTTTTGTTGAGGCAACTTCAAGCCCACTTATTACGGGTTTTAAATTATAATTCCACCACGGCGCACCAAGCCCGCCAAGAGCAGGTAAGAACAAAACTTCTTCTCTTGCTTTTTTGGCTATATCTTGTAAAGTCTGTAAAGTAAAATCAAAACCTAATTTCTGTAGCCAGGTAAACAAAGACCCTGCCGTAATTAAAGGCGCTTCCAAAATATAATCGGCATTTTTTTCTAAAGAATCCCAGGAAAGAGAAGTCAAAATACCATCAATAAAATCTTGTTTTTGGCCTATATTTAAAAGGAAAAAAGCCCCTGTTCCGTAATTAATATTTGCGCTGCCTTCCTTTAAAAGCCCGCAAGCAGCACTTGCGGCTTGTTGATCGCCAAGGCACAACTTTATAGGTATGCCGTCATAACTGCCATAATCATCAAAACTATGTTTTACTTCAGGTAAAATAGTTTTTTCAAGGCCGAAACTCTCCAAAAGTTCATTATCCCAAGTTTTTGTATTTATATTATAAAGTAATGTTCTTTGGGCAAAAGTTCCGTCGCAGGCAAAAATTTTGCCCTCACTCATACGCCACAAAAGAAAACTTGAAACCGGCCCTACGCATAAACGACCTCTTTCATAGGCCTTTTTTACATGGGGGTAATTTTCCAAACACCATTTGATTTTAGGAGCAGAAAAATAAGGCGTATTATAAAGCCCTGTCTTTTGGTGGAAAACTTGCTGGGATAAAAGATTTTGTGCGCTAATTTTAGCTGCTCTTCCGTCAAGCCAACTTAAAACAGGACACAAGGCCGAACCATTATCTTTATCCCACAAAACTATTGTTGAGCGTTGCGCACTTAAAGCAATAGCCATAATTTCACTTGAACCGACTTGATTTAATACATCTAACAAGGCCTCTATTTGCGTATTATACAAAGATGCCCCGTCGTAGCAAAAAGTATTTTGGCTTGCCTCAAAAGGTAAGGGAACAAATTTTTTGGCAAGTATTTTACCGGTTTTAGCTTCAATTAAAGCTGCACGGGAATTAGAACTGCCCTGATCAAGACTTATAATAATATCACTCATTTTTAAACCACTTATTTCCTCTTAAAAGTTCATAGGCCGTTTTATCTAAAGATAGCAATTTTTCAAGTGTTTGGCTAGGGTCAAAATTTTCCTCGTCTTTCTGCTCTTCTAAGACATTTGTTCTATCAGAGCGAATTGCGCCTTCTTTTTCTATTAAACCAATATTAACACCTTCAGAAACAAAGGCCGAGCGCGGGCTTGAATCATCCAACAAATCTTTGCCAAATGCACTATAAGGTATATTTAAGCCGGCAAGATTATAAAGTGTCGGCACAATATCTAATTGTGAAACGACATAATCAACCTGTCTTGGCTTTAAAATCTTTGGTGCATAAATTGTTAAAGGAATATGAAATTTCTCTTTTAAAACAGGGTCGTGATGTTTTGATTCGTCGTAATTATGGTCCGAAAGGAAAATAAAAACAGTATTATCAAACCAGCCCTCTTCCTTGGCTCTTTTTAAAAATTCGCCAATAGACCAATCGGAATAAAAAAGTGTGTTTTTATAACCACCTTCCCAAGTATTATTATCGTTTTTCATAAAGCGTTCTTGGGTTTTGGTCCACGGTTCATGGGTAATACCGGTAAAAAGACCGGCAAAAAATTTATTTTGTTTACGATTTTTTATCTTATCCGCAGCAAACATAAAAAGTTCATAATCATAGCCGTAAGGTGCTTCTTCCTGATAATCAAGAATCATGGGCATATCTTCCCAGCCGAAACTTTCCTGGGCGCCAAGATAATTAGCCAGAGAACACATCCTAAAAGAGTGTCTTAGCGAAGTTTGTCCGTAAAAAGTGTAATAACCATTATCCGCAAAATTCTTAAATGGGGGGGAGAAAGTTGTTAATTCTAACCCATACCCAAAAACCGGCAACCCGGGCACAAGCGGCACACTTGCAAAAATAGCAGAAAACCCCAAAATACTTCTTAACCCTACGGCATAGGCATTGGTAAAATTGACACCTTCTTTTTGGATACGCACCATATTTGGCGTTGTTTCAGAATTAATATATTTTGGATTCCACCCTTCAAGCATAACAATAACAAAGTTCAAATCTTTTTGTTCTTTTTGAGTTTGGCTAACCCTCATTAAAGGGTATTCCGTATCAGGCACAATTTCATTTTTAGCAAGCAAAATTTCTTGAGTATTTTTTATTGCTTTATCAAGGGGATAATTATTTTTGATATCAACTCCGCCTTTACGCCAAACATGATAGCCGGTAAAAACGCCGTTTAACATAAGGGTTGCTTCTTGCGAAGTTTTGGCATATTTATAAACATCTGCAATGCCAAGCGGTTTAGTAAAGCCAAGATGGCCCCTTATCCCAATAATTAAAAATAAAATAAGAAAAATAAATTTAGCACTTTGCCAAGCCCAAGTTAAATTTGTTTTTACTGCTTTACCGGCAATTTTTCCGACGAAATACGCACCCACAGCAATAAGAGAAAAAACAATTAAAACCGGCAAGAGTGCGCTTTTAAAAGCATAAGTAAAAATAAAGCCCCAATCAGAACCTATGTGAATAAGTTCTTCTGCAATATGGCGTTTAACATTTGGGAAATAAACTAAATCAGATACCAAAAACACAAGTAGTGCGCAAAGCATAAACCAAAGTAAATAAGAAATTATTTTTACATAATATTTATTTCTTATAGGTATATTTAGCAAGATTAAAAGCGGCCCCAAAAATAGTGCCACCATAGTTAAATCAAATCTGATTCCGTTTAAAAAACAATTTAACACCGCACTTGCCGTTAAAGAAGCAAACACCGAGTGATAAATTGTAAACAATAAAACTCTTATAAAAGAAAAAACAAGCAAAGCCAAAACTATCCAGCCAAGCGTAAAATTTAAACGGGGATCTTTTCCTTTTTCTAAGAATTTCATTTTTACCTTATTCAATATCTTTTAAAATTTTTAAATCGCAAGTTTTAACTTTTTTGGCAAGTGCGCCAAGAGCTTGTTTTTGTTCTAAAGAAACCTGTTCGTTTTTAAATAAATCTTCAATAGTTTCTAAGGTCGGCACAAGGGTTTTGGCTAAAAGATTTTCTTTTTTAAGCAAAGCAATTACGGCCTTTTCATCAGCAAAATTAAGATGCTCTTTCTCGTCTAAAATCACATTAAATTCTTTACCGAAATGTCTTTGCAGTTTTAATGCTTGCATTTGTTTTATAACTTCGGCTTTTAATTTAGTTAAATCCTCTTGCATAGTGCCAAGTTTATCTATTTTTTCCGCAAGAACTTCAAGCGGGCTTAAAGATTTTTGTTCCGCCTCGGCAGAAAGATTTTCAAAACTTTCGGCTTTTTTATCTTTCCACACAGGGCAAAGGTTTCTGTAATCGCAAAATTTGCAAGCCGTTTCGCCTGGGGTTGCGGTAAATTTGGCCGCTTTAATATTATCAGCTACTTTTAAAACACCTTGCCAAAACTTGTCAATTTCTTCTTTAGGGGCGGGGGTATAAATTTGCTCCTCAAGTTTAGGCAGATAATAAAATAAGAGATTTGCCACATCCACTTTTTCTATCGTCGGTTCTTTTGTGCGGACGAGATTTAAAAGTTGCGGGCTTTGGCTCATCAATTTTTGATACATCAAAAGTTGGTCCGGCTCTCTTTTAACTGTTTTGCCGGTTTTATAATCTAAAATGGAAACTTTACCTTCGCCAAGATAGTCAATTCTATCAACAATACTTATTATTGAAAGTCCGTCAACTTCTTGGGTTGTTCTAAATTCTGTTGACAGGGGGTTAAAAATATCTTTTGAGTGTTTTTGATAATAGGCCTCAATAATTTTAACACCTTCTTCGTAGCCCTCAAGTTCTTTTTGAACGCTGGCATATCCTTTATCGGCAAAAGAAGTTTTTTGCCAATCCATTCTAAAAAATTTAAGGGTTTCTTCTAAAGGGGGGAAAGGCGGTTTTAAGTTTGCATACATAAATTCCATAACCTTATGCAAAGCCGTGCCAAAAGCAAAGAAATATTTTGGCTTCTCCGGTATTTTTAAGATATAGCGGAATTTATATTTTTGCGGGCACTCTTTATAAGTGCTCATTTTAGAATAAGAAAAACTTAAATTTGCCATAAAACCTCTCCAAAATATATTTTAGCATTTTTAGAGTTAAGTTTTTCTATCGGTAAATTTATTTAGAAATAGCTTTTTTTAGGACTTCAATTTCGTTTTTAAGAAATTCAATTTCAACAGAAACAGGATCCGGTATCTTATTATGCATTAACTTGCCTTGCACAAAATTCTTTTCTTTAACGACTCTTGCCGGAACGCCGACTAAAGTAGAATTTTCCTTTGCGGATTTTATTACAACAGACCCCGCACCGACATTTGAGTTATCGCCAATACTTATATTACCAAGCAAAATTGCCCCGGCTCCAAGGGTTACATTATTACCGATAGTCGGGTGGCGTTTACCTTTTTCTTTGCCTGTTCCGCCAAGGGTAACCCCTTGGTAAACAAGACAATTATCGCCGATAATAGCAGTTTCGCCAATCACAACACCCATGCCGTGGTCAATAAAAAAGTTTTTGCCGATAGTTGCACCCGGATGTATTTCTATACCTGTTATAAAACGGGAAAATTGGCTGATAAGTCTTGGTATAAAAGGAACTTTCATTTTATATAACTTGTGTGCCAAGCGGTGCAAAATTAAAGCGTGAAAGCCCTGATACAAAAGCACAATTTCAAGCGTGCTTTTGGCTGCGGGGTCTTTTTCCTTTATAGTTTTAATTTCCTGTTTGATTAGTTTAAATATTTTCATTAAATAAATCTCCCGAAAGATACCTTGCGCCGCCGTCTGCAAGAACGGCAACTATTTTGGCCTTTTTATTTTTCTTTGCATAATCTTTTGCCGCTTTTAAAACCGCACCTGATGATATACCGACAAACAAACCTTCTTTTGCGGCTTCTCTTGCGGTTTTAAAAGCATCTTCTGAACCTACATCGACAATCTTATCTATCACTTTTAAATCTAAAATTTGTGGTACAAAGTTTGCGCCGATTCCCTGTATTTTATGCGGGCCGGCAATGCCTTTGGTTAAAAGTGGGCTTTCCTTTGGCTCTACACCGATAATTTTAATTTTAGGGTTAATCTTTTTAAGATACCTGCCAACACCAGTAGCTGTGCCGCCACTGCCTATACCGGCAAAAACAGCGTCAACTTTTCCGTTTGTATCTTTTAAAATTTCCTTTGCGGTTTGTGTGTGGGCAAGGGGGTTTAAGATATTTTCAAATTGAGAAGGAATAAAAACTTTTTTACCTTTCTTTTTATAGTCCTCGGCAAGTTTGCCAGCTTTTAAAACAGAACCTTTCATACCATCTTTGGCCGGGGTCAAAATTATTTTTGCGCCGTAAGCGCTAATCAATTTGCGCCTTTCAATTGTCATATTTTCGGGCATAACAGCGCAAAAATTAAGTCCTAAAGCACTGGCTACAAAGGCAAGCGAAATACCCATATTACCGCTCGTTGCTTCTATAATAATAGTATTCTTATTAATAAGTTTGCGTTTGAAAGCGGTATTTAAAATATTAAATGCGGCCCTATCTTTAACCGAGCCGGAGGGGTTAAAATACTCAAGTTTGGCAAAAACATTTTTATATTTTGTTTGGACCAAAGGCGTATTGCCGATAGTTTTTAAAATATCTTTATTCATAAAAGTATTGTATCAAATTTTAGTTTTTGTTTTCTTTTTATCTTGGCACTATAATAAGGAATAATGTGTGCGTGCGATTTTATAAAAAAATTTTTTAAAAAACAATACTTTTTTAAAAAACCCTAAAAAAAAATCTTGACATGATAAAATAACTTTTATAAACTAAAGGTGTAGTTTATAAACTTAGTTGCAAAACTAATGGAGGAAAAAATAAATGAAGAAGACACTAGCTTTATTACTTGCAGCTGCCTTTGCAGTCCCGGCTTTTGCAGGTAATGTCCTTAGCAATGTAGAAACTTACGGTGAAATCGAAGCAATCGGTGCCACCAACACATACGATGCAGGTGCAAAAACCGTTGCACACCAAACCTTATTTGGTGTCAGCGCTGATCTCGTTGAAGATGTCCGCGCAAACTTAACATTCACTTATAACAATGTTTGGGAAGATCTCCAGGGCGAAGTAATTTCTGATGAAAATACCACTGAAGGTTATTTACAAAATATCCGCGTTGCAGAAGCCAACGTTGTTGTAAGCAATATTTTTGGTGCTTTAGAAGCCAAAATCGGCCGCCAATATTATGGCAATGAAGATAGCGCAGTAATGTATTTCGGTCCTAGACATAATTACTATAGCAATATCGGTGCAGCTAACATTTCTTTAGATGGTGCTTTATTAACCTATCAAGGTGATTCTTTAGCTCTTTCTGCTTTCTATGCTCAATTAAATAACTACAGTGATACAAGAGCAACCGGTTTAACTTTAGATTATGCTATCAACAACAATTTAGTTGCCGGTGTTTATTGGTATGATATAAGCGATGTCTTCCCTCTTCCTGTTGGTGATCACGTCGGTATTTGGGGTGGTAAAGTTGCATATCAAAACGAAGGTACAAAACTCGGTGTTGAATATGCTAAGAACTATTTAGGCCACGTCTTCGGTCATAACAATGAAGGCTGGATGTTAAAAGTTGATGGCGCTTTAAATCTTGATATGGAAAAAGTCGCCTTAACCCCCAGAATTACCTACTATCACAGCGAAAAAGATTTTGGTGCTTTTGGTAACTATACTGCCGGTATCTTACTTGGCAACCAATATGGTGCATTTGACAATGTCTTATTTGGCAACGGCAATAATTGGAAAGTCTTAAATGCCGGTGTTGATTTCGGTGTTAAAGCTTTAGAAAAAGTTACCTTTGCCTTTGACTATGTCAATGCAAAAATGGATAACAGCTGGGTCGGTAATGAATTTGACTTAACAGCCAAATATCATCACAATGATTATGTAACCTTCACCCTCGGTGGTGCTATAGCTACAAATCTTATGGCTGATATGGACGATATTTATGGCGCACAACTCGGTATGTTAATTAAATTCTAAGTAAGTAAAAATTCTACATTAGAACCGCCCCTTTCGGGGCGGTTTTTTTGTGTCGGATTTTATAAAGGAAATAAATTTGATATAATAGAAATATGGAAAAAAATAAACAAAACATTAACAATCATGGTATTATAGATAAAGCCGTTTTAGCAGTTAAAAACCACAAGAAACCCGTAATTATCGGTGTTGCTTGTATTATTGCAGTTGCAGCCATTATCGGCGGAGTGCAAAGCTATCAACAAAAGAAATATCAAAAACTTTGGAGCGATTTCTTTCTTGCTCAATTAGCTATTGACCAAAATAAAGATAATATAGATTTATCTCTCTTAGAAACTTTTGTTTCTAACAATAAAAACACTACAGCCGGCGCAGAAGGCGCAATGATGCTTGCCGAGTTTGCCTGGCAAACCAAAGATTATAAAAAAGCGGAAGATTTATATACCCAAGCTGCCAAAGTTAAAGAATTTAAGCCTATGGCTAATGCTGCTTTAATTGTTGCAAAACTTGCCCAAAATAAATATGACGAAGTTATTTCCATGGCAGATGATTTTGCAAGAGATTACGGCACACACTTTGCCTTTACACAAGTTTTGCAAAACAAAGCTTTAGCCCTTGAATTAAGCGGTAAAACAGCTGAAGCAAAAGAAGTTTACACCCAAATTATTCAGCAAGAACCAAGTGGCTACAATGCTTTATTTGCAGAAAATAAACTTAGAACTTTAAAATAGTTTTTAGGTTCATAAAAAATCCCTCCGCTAGAATTAAGGCGGGGGGATTTTTAATTTGAAATATTTTTATAACCGACTAGAATTTTAATTGTTCACAAGGTATATTGTTTTTCTTTAGCAAATTTACGCCTTCTTGGGAGCGGTCATAAAGTTCGCTAAAATAAACTTTTTCTATACCGGCAGCGGTAATAATTTTGGCACAATGCGTGCAGGGGGAAAGGGTTATATAAATATGCGCACCCTTTGTTGAAATGCCGTTTTTGGCCGCAAATAAAATGGCGTTTTGCTCGGCGTGGAGTTCATTATCATTTGAAAATTGGCCGTGCAAGTCATAAAACTCTTTGCTCTTTAAAAAATCTTCAAGGGTGGCAAATTGGTTTTTATATTTTTCTTCGTAAAGTTTTTTAAAAATATCTTCGCAATGTTCCTGTTTGCTGGCTACCCCGTTAAAACCCATGCTGATAACCCTGTTATCTTTAACTAAAACCGCGCCGACTTTAAGACGGCAACAAGTAGATTGTTGGGCAACAAGTTGCGCCATAGAATTAAAAAGTTTATGACTATTCTTCATATTACTAATTTCCTTTTTGTGTAGATTATTTGATACTTTTATTATAGCAATTATTGCTTGTTTTGGCTTTACTACAAACAAAACCCCCGATTCTCTTTTTATAGAAAATCGGGGGGAAATTATTTTTTATCAGGTAATATTTTAATTACCGCTTATTAAGCAACCGCGTGAATCGTGCTCTGCATCGTGACCGCTACCTGCTTGGGCGGCACAATAGCAACAATTCATACCTGCATCAAAGTAGTGTGCTTCTCTTGTGCAACCTGCACTGCAAGTGTTCGGGCTGTAATAAGCACCCGGCACATTAAATTGCCTTTGTGCGCAACTATTTGTTTGGCTGTAAACACCATAGCTATAGTTATATTGGTCTTGTGCATCACATAAGCATTGTCCGCAGTGTTCATCCCATGTGCTACCGGGCGGGCATTTAAGACAGCCGTTAGAACCATACCAATTTGTGCCGGTCGGGCAAGCACAAAGGGTATTAACGGAATCGCCTTGATAAGAACTGCTTGATTTAGGGCCAGTCCCTGTCGGGCAGAAACACGCATCTCCGGTGCTACCTGTTGTTCCAACTACCGCTGAACCGTTATATCCGGAAGGACGTCCTGTATTTGTTGCAAAGGTATAACCTCTTGTCCCTTCAGGACAACATCCTTCTGTAGAAGCTGTTTTATGGTACTG
>JAEEGL015650817.1_pt1 | contig 23675 bp, 17 predicted proteins | sample 9134231 | NCBI WGS metagenome assembly JAEEGL01 (sample SAMN16246548, study PRJNA631951) | gut metagenome | biome: gut microbiome; feature: rumen; material: fiber-attached | host: Bos | place: Iran: Karaj | collected 2018-10 | reverse complement strand
GTAAGAGCAAACGTTTCCTCCAGGCGGCGAATCTCAGCTTCCGAGGCGCAAATAATGTCTATTTGTTCGCCGTCAATTTCGTTTAAAGCGTTTTCGACGTGGGTCAAATCGCCCTGCAAGCGAGCGACAGAATAAAAATTTACGTCAATCGACACACTTGCTAATTCTGTTCCGCTTGCAACGCTAACGGCATGAACAGTGGGACGACGATAGAGCTCGTTGACAATATCGGAAACTGCAAATCCTTTAGTATCTCCATGTTGGCGTTCAGAGATTAACCTTGTTGTTTCCCCAATTATTTGATCTGTTTCATAAAAAAGAATTAACGAATCTTCTGGAAGACGATCGACAAATCGTCCCTCCGCCGCCGTACGCGTGCGAAGACGTGAAATATCAGTATTCTCCTTTTGTTCAAGCGAACGTTGATCGGCAATGTCAAAACTGCGAATCGACTCAATTGCGTCGCCAAAAAATTCTATACGAATGGGATAATCCCAATCGACGGCATATATGTCGACAATATGACCGCGAGCAGAATATTCGCCAGGGAGTTCAACAGAAGTGGTCGCGTGAAAAGCCCCTTCTGAAAGCCATTGCAATAAATTATCAAGTCCATATTCGTCGCCCACTTTCAGGGAGATCGTGTCGTCAACGACTTGATCAATCGAAGGGACGGGTTGAGTCAACGCGGCAAGTGAGGCAATCACTACCGGCGCGCGTTCGGATTGGCCGCAAGTCGATTCGTCAAAAGAAGCGTCGGCATTTTTAATAGAAGAAGCGCGTTTATCCAAAGCTTTCAAAACGCTAAGTCTCGTACCAAAATCGGCGTCTTCCGACAAGAATATTTCGTCGGAATTGTCCAATGAGGAAGTCGAAAGAAGCGGAAAGGTCAAAACTGGCGCGTCGGTAAACAATTTCCAATCAGAAGCGGCTCTTTCAACAAGCGCGACTTTTGAAACAACGACCAAAATAGTACGATTAGTATGTTCCGACAACGTGGAACCAAGCAATGCGGCGGAACTGCCGACACATCCGTTCCAAACGACGGATTCGCCCGCGTTAACCGCTTGTAACGTACGCTGAACAGAGTCGCTCGCAAGAATCTTCCGTTTCAATGAAGAAAAAAAAGAACTAGACATAAGTCTCCCCAAACAACGAAATTATCGTTCCCCATTCCCTTAACACAATCTCATTTGCCGCGTTGATTATAAAAGAACGTTCGTTTTTGAAAAGACGTGGAAGAAGATTGTCATTTCAAGAAAAAGAATCGCCAAGAGCGAAAATCTCTTGGCGAATAATTTAGAACGTAAAGGCTAACGCCGACAATCAGCAACCAACGCCCCAGCGATAGAACTTCTTAAGCTTGAGTCCGCCTTCCTGGGCAACTTGTCCAACGGACTTACTGGAATCCATGATGAACGCTTGGTCGACAAGGCAGATTTCCTTAAGAACGGCCTTAACGCGACCGTCGACAATCTTCGCAATAATATTGTCCGGTTTGCCGGCGTTTGCGTTACGAGTTTGTTCCTCGGCAATCTCACGTTCCTTCTTCAACACTTCGGGATCCAGATCGTCGGAACTAACCGCTTGCGGACGCATCGCGCAAATTTGCATGCAAATTTGGTTGGCAACTTCATCGTTGGAACCTTCGACTTCAAGAAGAACGCCGGTCTTCGCGTCATGATGAACGTACGAACCAACAGAACCCTCAACGCGAACGATTCTCTTAAGCTTGAAGACTTCACGAATTTTGTTCATCAGGTCGTCAAATTGAAGCTGAAGATCGCCTTGAGCTAACAACTCCTCAGGCGTCGCCGCCCCAGGACCTTCTGCAAGTTGTTTCGCAAGATTCTTAGCCAACTCGACAAACTGCGAATTTGTCGCCACGGGAGCGGATTCGCATTGAATTTCAATCATCGCCGTAGCGCCGTTTGAACCTTTGAAAACTTCAATACGGCCTTCAGCCGTTTCACGGTCGGTACGACCGCTCATCTTCGCTTTTCCAGACTTACGAAGAATTTCGATAGCCTTTTCTTCATCGCCCTCAGACTGTACAAGCGCTTTTTTGCATTCCATCATCGGCAATTGAGTCTTTTCGCGAAGCGATTTAACCATAGCGGCGGTAATTTCAGCCATTATATATCTCCTATATTATCTTCTTTCAACTTGATTTAGAACGAAACGCCTCTTCTATGAAGAAAAGAATTGAGGTTCACGAAATCAAGACAGGCGCGTTTTAAGTCAATCAAACACGCCTGCTCTACGAGAAAAACCAAAAGCGTTTCATTCGGCGTCGGCGGCAGCCTTTTCGTCTGCGGCGGCGTCAGCAGGGGTTTCGCTGTACTTGCTCGCTTCACTTTCTTTAACGCCCTCAATAACGGCGTCGGCGAGGTAAGAAATCACGAGATCAATCGAACGAATCGAATCGTCGTTTCCGGGAATCGGAAGATCGACGTCGTCCGGATCGGAGTCCGTGTCGATGAGAGCGATTGAAACCACGCCAAGTTTGCGGGCTTCACGAACAGCGTTCTTTTCTTTACGAGGATCAACGACGACCATGGCGGTCGGATAACGATCCATATTGCGCAAACCGTTCAAATTGCGATACATCTTACGATATTCGCGGCTTAAAGAAGCCTGCATTTTCTTGGAATACGTCGCAAGAAGTTCGCCCTGCATAATCTTTTCAAGTTCTTCGAGACGACGGAGACGGCTACGAATCGTTTCGAAGTTAGTCAACGTACCGCCAAGCCAACGCTCGGCAATGAACGGCATGCCGCAACGCGTCGCTTGAGCCTCAATCGTTTCGGACGCTTGACGTTTAGTTCCGACAAAGAGAACCAAATTGCCTTCGGAGGCGACTTGTTTGAGATACTTGCGCGCGCGAAGAATCCCGCGAACCGTTTCACGAACGTCAATAATGTGAATCAGCTTACGGCGACCGTAAACATACGGACGCATCTTGGGATTCCAAAGACTAGCGCGGTGTCCAAAGTGAACGCCAGATTCGATCAGAGCTTTAATAGAAAGAGGGGCGTCGGCCATACTTTTCCTTCCTTCATCGTCTTTCGGCACATCGTTACGAAAACTTCTTAAAGAAGAAGATAACCATACGACGTTTAGACGACAAACAATCTGTTTGCCCGCTATCAACGAGCAATATCGTCGGAACTACAAAACTCAGAGCGCTGCGTCCGACATACGGCGCTCCGTCTAGTCCGCCCCGTGCGCGCGCACGGCAAGACGGACATAGTTGAAACAAATTTGCTTGATTCTACCTTGTTTTCATTTTTCGTCAACCAGAAAAGAGACAAAAAACAAAACCTGAACTGGAACGAGTTCTGTTCCAATTCAGGTTTTTGTAAGTTTTAAGGTGGAGAAGAAGAAGCTCAGTCCACTCTATCCCCTTCTTTGGGAGGACGCGTGAAGATTTTGACATTACGCAACGCTAAAAACAAATCGCGCGCAGACTTCGGTCGATCGTTCGGTTTCTTAGCCATCATTTGCTGCAATAACGCGGAAAATTCAGGCGTTACGTTTTTGTTACGCGCGCGAATAGAAGGAATGGACGCTGAAATATGCTTTTGCAACAATTCATTTTGATTAACGCCCGTAAAAGTTGGCCGCGACGCGAGAATTTCGAAAAAAGTACAACCAAGGCTGTACAAATCGGCGCGCCCGTCTATTTGTTTTCCCATAATCTGTTCAGGCGCCATGTAGCTGGGGGTTCCCTGCGGCACGCTCTTTAAACCCAATAACTTGGCGATAGGGTTTCCCTTGATAGGCTTCGCTAATGCAAAATCGATCAGCTTAACTCCGCCCTCCTCTGAAAACAGAAAATTATCAGGTTTAATATCGCGATGTACCCAACCGGACTCATGAAGAATCGCAAGAGCTTCAACCATTTGCGGAAGCATTTTGGGTAAAAAAACGCAATAGTTTTCGTATCTCCTCTGCATATATTGTTTAACGTTAGGCGCAGGAATCCATTCCATCACAATGTAAGGAGATTTGTTGTATACGCCAAATTCAAAAATATCAACAATACGCTCGCTATGAAGTTTGGCGCCAACACTATACTCCCACTTCAGCATGCTCACTTGCTGACGATCACGGCTAGCGGACTGTAGCAATGTCTTAATACCAACGTAACGTCTTGCTCGGTCGTCATACGCTTGCCAGGTCCGGCTTGTTTGTCCCGTATAAACAACGTTTAACAATCGGTATTGCCCGATATGCATTATTTGAGTCGAACCCATGGAAAACTATCCCTAATCGCTAAGCAAACGGCCGCTTTATAAAACCCTACAATGCAGGAAAAAACTACGTATTATCCTCGAACTCCCCAAAGGAGGCGGAGAGTCCGTCCTTCGAAGAAACGCTCTCGCCATGACACTATAGTATAGTCTCAATCAATGAAGCGCGCAACGGCGACGCACGCATTATGCCCGCCAAAACCAAAACTATTGGAAATGGCTCGATCGATCCTTTTCTCTTTTGACGTTAGGGGAACAAAGTCCAAATCAAATCCATCGTCAGGACGCTCGAGATTTAATGTAGGCGGAGCGACGTTGTCGCGAATTGCCAACAGTGAAAAAATGAGTTCGACTCCGCCGCTTCCCCCTAGAAGATGTCCTATCGAACTTTTTGTGCTGGAAATAGCCAAATTTTTGGACGTGCCTTCAAACACTCGTTTGATCGCCGCAACCTCGGCTACGTCCCCCAGTAAGGTCGCCGTTCCATGCGCGTTGATATAGTCGACTTGTTCGGGGAGAATTCCAGAGGAACGGAGCGTCGCTTCCATAGCCGCGCCAGCATAGATTCCCTGATCGTCCGGTTGGGTAATGTGAGACGCGTCGGAAGTCACCCCGTAACCGATAAACTCTCCTAAAATCTCTGCGCGACGCTTTTTAGCATGTTCCAGCTCTTCAAAGACGAGAATCCCGGCGCCCTCGCCGAGAACAAATCCGTCGCGATCAGCGTCGAAAGGACGACTTGCTTTATCTGGCTCGTCGTTCCTTTCCGAAAGAGCATGCATCGCGCCAAAACCGGCGATTCCCAATTTAGACAACGCAGCTTCCGTCCCGCCAGTCAAAACAACGTCTACGTCGCCGTCACGAATAGCTTTGTAAGCGTCGATCATCGCGTTGTTTGCGCTTGCGCAAGCGGTGGCTACGCCATATGAAGCGCCGTGAAGACCGTAACGAATCGCCAAATGACTGCTGGCGGCGTTCAACATTATTTTGGGAATCGTAAAAGGCGAAATTCGTGAAGGCCCGCTTTTTGTGAGTTTTTCGTCTTGTCGTTCAATTTCCCCAAGTCCCCCGACTCCGCAACCGACAATAGAAGCGCAACGAAAAGGATCCTCACGAGAAAAATCTATTCCAGACTGTTCAACTGCCTGAATACCGGAAATTAGAGCAAATTGAGCAAAACGATCAACCTTTTTAACGTCCTTAGGTTCAATATAAGGAAGAGGATTAAAATCAAGACATTGACCCGCGATTCTAGATCGAAACATCTGCATCTCGGGCGTTTCAACCTTTGTTACGCCGCTTTCACCCGCAAGCAATCGCTTCCATACAACCTCAGGTTCGTTCCCCAACGGCGAAACAAGCCCAAAACCTGTAACGACAACACGTCTTTTCATAGCGGCACAAAAGAGGAAAAAAGAAAATCATGTAAGCTCCCTCTGTATTATGACAAAGACAGAAGGAGCTGACGTAATTAAATTCAACGCGTCAAATGAAACATGAGCGTCTATATCGAATCACGACATGTGTTTGTAAATTTGTTCAACAACGTCGTTAACGGTCGTAATATTTTGAGAACTCTCTTCGTCGATATCGATGTCAAATTCTTCTTCAAAAGCAATCATCAATTCGGCCTGATCCAAAGAATCGGCGCCCAAGTCGTTGGAAATATCGCTCGAACCAGAGATGGTGTCCGCTTCGCGTCCAAGCTGTTCGCTAATGATCTTGATGACTTTTTCTTCGACTTCAGCTTTAGTCATAACTATATCCCTTTCAATGTTGTCACGCCAAACAGTAGCGTTTCTTTCAAAATAAACGTCTGAGAAAATAGGGTATTTTCTCAAAGTTAAAAGTTTAAGTACAATGTGAATGCAAAGTCGACAGCCAAATAACTCACGGGAATGAATAATCTGGCGTCAGCGACACGATAATATGAGAACGCCCTTATCGGAGAGAAACACGCTCACTAGTAGATCATGCCGCCGTCAACCGTCAGAATCTGCCCTGTTACGAAGGAAGAATCCGGACTTGCGAAGAACAAAACTGCGTTCGCAATATCTTCTGGAACGCCAATACGCCCCATAGGAATATGATCTTTCAACCCCTGAATATAAATAGGATCCAGGACCGCCGTCATATCTGTGTCAATGAAGCCGGGACAAATAGCGTTAGCGGTAATGTTTCGATTGGCCAGTTCCTTCGAAATCGTTCGAGTAAAACCAATAACGCCCGCTTTGGAAGCAGAATAATTCGCCTGCCCTTTATTCCCGATCAAACCGCTAATACTGGCGATATTAATGATGCGTCCCCACTTGCTTTTGCGCATAGACTCGACAAAAGCGCGAGTTACATAAAACGTGCCGCTTAAATTAACGTTGATAACGTCGTTCCACTGCTCGTCGGTAATACGCCTCATCAACATATCGCGCGTAATTCCGGCGTTGTTAACCAGAATGTCGATTTTACCAAAATCGGCTAAAATCGTTTTGGCCGTTTCGGCAACTGCGGCGGAGTCTGCAACGTTACAAATATAGGCTTTTGCATTTCCGCCGTCTGCGACGATACCTTCCACAGACGCCGTCAGTTTTTCTTGATTGGTGCCAATACAAGCAACAGCCGCGCCGGCCTTCGCAAGAGCTTTCGCCACGCCAAGGCCAATACCGCGAGTCGCGCCGGTAACCACGGCGTTTTTACCGGTTAAATCGACTTGAATCATCTTTATAACTCTCGTTCCTAATACATTGTCAAAAAGCGAAAACAAAAACGTTCATTCCAACGTTTTTGTCGATTGTGTTCTAACTTGAAACGTCAATTCAACTTTGCTTTACGATCAATTCGCTTCATTAAACCTCTGAGCACGCGTCCGGGCCCAACTTCATAAAACGAATTGATCCCCTCGGCCAACAGAACTCGCATAGAGTCTTCCCAGTAAACAGAAGAAGATATCTGACGAATCAAAATACGTTTAATATCTTCTGGATCGTCATGAAACTTAGCGTCGACGCCACTAATGTACGGCACGCTTGGCGCTTTAAATTCCATCGCTTCAATAATCGGTCGCATAATCTCAACGGCGGGATCCATGATGGGAGTATGGAACGCTCCGGCAACAGCCAAAGGCGCAAGCTTAATCGCGCCCGCTTCCGTCGCAAGATCAACCAATTTCTCACAAGCGCTTTGCGTTCCAGACGCAACGTAATTTTTCGGGCAAAGGTAATTCGCAATCGTCAGCACGCCTGGATCGTTTACTTTTTCACAAAGGTCTTGAACAACGTCAACCTCCAAACCTATGACGCTTACCATTCCGCTGGAAGTCGCGTTTGACGCTTCTTGCATCGCCTGGCCTCGAAGCCGAACCAGTTTCAAACCGTCTTCAAACGACATGACTCCCGCAAACACAAGAGCGGTATATTCTCCAAGACTAAGTCCGGTTGTCGCCGCGCAATTTGCCAGAGCCTCGGGCGCCGATTCCTTTAATCCCTCTAACGCGGCTAAACTCGTTAAAAAAATAGCGGGCTGACTCTGTTCAGTCGTATCCAACAATTCAGCCGGACCTTCAAAACAGATTTTTGCCAAATCGTAACCAACAATTTCATTTGCCCTTGCATATAATTCGCGCACTTTTTCATTGGAATCATAAAGTTCCCGTCCCATCCCGACGGTCTGCGCGCCTTGCCCAGGAAACAAAATCGCGGTTTTTTCCATCTTTCTTTCCTTTAACGAAATCCGGATTATTCATCAAAATGCCCAAATACCGAATTGAACCCAAGCGCCGATTTGCAACGCCTACATTGTGAAGAAATCAGCCCACAAAATCAAGGGATCTAATCGGAAAAGATGGACAATATTGAAAAAAAACGACAAAATTTAAAAAAATGTCAAATTGATCGGCGCAAAAAAAGGGGAATCACTATCGATTCCCCAAAATCTATCGCGACTGATCACGCGACGCTTAAAACGCCGAACCCAACGTCACAACAATTGAATCACTTATCTTGCGCGATAACTTCACGACGCATGTAATGGCCGCAGTTCGGGCAAACGGTGTGAGGCTGAATCATCTTGTTGCAATCAGGACAAGCGACCGTTTGAACGGGCTTTTTAAAATCGTGCGAACGACGGGCGCCAGTACGGGCGTTGCTTTGCTTTCTCTTCGGAACTGCCATCTTAAAACCTACCTATGTTAACTTCGTTAAAACTCGATATCGTCGCGCATAACTGAGTCAGGAAAACGCCACGCGCAACCGACGCTCTACTCCAAACGAGCGCACGTCGCCATTTTATTTTCTAAACGGCCAGGCCGACTGGTTGCAGCGACACGCCTACGCTCGCTGCTTCGCCGCCGTCTCATTCGAAAAATTTTGCTCTATCTTAAATCAAAAGGCTGTTCCGTCAACCGACACCAACAAGATTTAACGCAAATTTTTAAACAATGCAAGGGTTTTAACGGCCACGTAACTCGCAAACTAGGATTCGTGTGAACGCCAAACGCGCGTTCCGTCTGGCAAAGACGAAAACACAGAAAAGCTATCAAACGACTTAAGTCTCGCAAATTAAAAATGTTTGCCCCGTAACAAGGCTTCGTCTCACCGACGACTTTGACATTTTAGCAAAAAATGTCACGTCGTCAAGCTGTCATAAAAGAAAACCGTTGCAGAATCCGTAACTCACAGTCTCAAAATAGGGCTTTTTCCTGTTGTTGACAACGCCAAAACACAATGCTAAACTCTAGTTTGAAGGTCGCGGCTAAAAGACCGTCACCCTCTCGGCAAGGCGTTGAGCAATCGTTCCTCAACGCATAAAAACCCATCGTAATCATTGAAGAGTTTCACGAGGATTCATATGCAACGACGCGATTTTTTTAAAAATGCGGGTATTCTCGCGGCGACAGGCCTGACCGCTTCGATTAGTTCCCAATCGTTCGGCGCGGACGCAAAAGATTTCAACACCGTCAATTACCCTGGAAAATCGGGAAAGCCTAAGCCCGAGTGGGGAGATGGACAGGTTGAACATTTCACTTCGTATTATCCGGATTTCTGCGACAAGATTCTTTGGATTCGCAAAGACAATCAGGTGATCGCGGCTTATCGAACTAATCCGAACCAAAAGTATCCTTACATTTACCCCTTGGCCGGTCCGATTTCTCGCGTTTCAGTTACCAGCGAATCGGCGCAACCCTGGCCTCACCATCGTTCCGTCTTTATGGGCGCAGACAGGGTAAACGGCGGGAACTACTGGCAAGAGGGCGCGGACAGAGGCCAAATCTTCAGTACCGATCTCAAACTAACAAAAGCAGACGTTGATACAGTCGAGTTTACCGACCTCTGCGTTTGGAAACATCCTCAACAGGATCCAATCATCGAAGACACGCGAAAGTATACTCTCACGTGGAAAAATGACGACTACTACACCCTCGATCTGGATTTCTCTATGAAAATGCTTACGGACGTTCACATTGAGAAAACCAATCACGGCTTCTTTGGCGTGCGCGTCGAACAGGATCTTTGTCCGCATGGGGGAGGAACCTTGATCAGTAGCGAGGGCGTCATTGGAGAAAAAGACACCTTCGGAAAACCGGCAAAATGGATGTCTTTCTACGGAAAACGTCGATTCAATCCAGATATTACCGAAGGCGTTTCCGTTCTTTGTCCCCCTAAAGAACCGTTTGAGAACTGTCCGTGGTTCACTCGCGATTACGGCAATATCTCTCCGATGCCTTTCCTGTTCAATGAAGATGGATTTAGTTGGAAGAAGGATGAAGTTTTGAAGGGCGTTTATCGTATCGTAGTCTTCGCCGGAACTCCAGACGACGTCGACCTCAGCGCTCTTTGGAACGAGGTGTACGCCTAAATCCTCGTTTTTGTTCAATGTGACAGATCAAAATTCGACGCATGACAGAAAATAACCGAGAGTTCTTTCTGTCGTCGTCGAATTTTGACGTTCTTGCTTCTCGTCAGTTCATCAAACGAGCGGAGTACGAAAGAATATTGGGAAAAGTTGAAAAAGTCATTCTCGGAATCGATCCTGGGTTGAACACTACCGGCTACGGGGTTCTGGATATATCGTCCGGTCGCGCAAAACTTCTGGAAGCGGGTGTGGTTCGCAGTTCTGGAAAAACGCTTGCCGCCAGAATCAAAGATATCTACGACGGAGTCGTAGAAGTTATCGAAACTCATCATCCAGACGTTTTAGCGTTAGAGCAGCTATATTCTCTGTACAAACGTCCACAAACGGCAATTCTCATGGGACATGCTCGAGGAGCGATCTGTCTTGCAGCCGAGCAATCGGGCATAGAGGTAGTTTCTTACGCCGCGACAAAGATTAAAAAAACGATGACAGGCGCCGGACGCGCCCCCAAAGATCAAATACAACGAGCAGTACAATTAGAATTGCGCTTGCCTTGTCTACCGGAACCTCCTGACGTAGCGGACGCAATAGCAATTGCCTTTTGTCATTTCACGGAGGCGCGCCAAACACAGAGATTCGGATCGGTTCTCAAGCCGCCAACTCAAGCAAGAAGCAAAAAAAGAAAAGATCAAACTTGATTATAATCACTATAAAACGATAAACAAAACAATGTTGTCTAAACAAAATCTCGTCGTCTGTTTTCGAGCGGAACCTGTTGAAAAACGGTTGATCGCCCGTATTGACGAAGCTTGGTCTTCTTCGTTAAACATTATCAATGTTGGGCAATCCGACGTGGCGGAAGCGTTGTTTGAAGCCGACTATTTTTGCGGTCACGCCAAAGTTCCAGTAAACTGGAAGCAAATTATATCTCAAAAAAGACTTCAATGGATTCAGTCTTCTGCGGCGGGTATGGATTGGTGCCTGGTTCCCGAAACGATAGAGTCTGACGTCAGAATTACGACAGCTGCGGGAGTCCTTGCCGATCAAGTCGCAGAACATGGTCTTGCATTAATTCTAGCCTGGGGACGCAACTTACGTTCGTTCATCTATGATCAACGCGTTGAATACGGCAACCCGGATTATCGAAAATTCAAGAGAAAGCCTACGTTCGATTTAATAACAAAGACTGTGGGAATCGTCGGTTTCGGAGGAGTTGGAAGGCGTTTTTCAGAAGTCGTCGCTCCATTCGCTGGAAGGATCCTCGCCGTGGATCTCTTTCCAAGCGCAAAACCCAAGCATGTGGCAGAGCTTTGGAGCGCCGATCGTCTGGATCAACTCTTGGCTGAATCGGACGTGGTCTTCTTATCATTGCCGCTAAATTCAGAAACAAGAGGTCTGTTTGACGTCGACCGTCTCGCCAAAATGAAACGGGGGGCGCTTCTGGCCAACCTTGCCCGAGGCCCCCTTGTAGACTCCGACGCGCTCGTAGCTTCTCTTGAGTCGCAACGTCTTGGAGGATTTGTCGCCGACGTTACTTCCCCTGAACCTCTTCCTCCTGATTCGCCCCTCTGGGATTTCGAAAACGTTATCATTACGCCGCACGTTGCCGGACAAATCGGTTGGCGATTTGACGACGTCTGCGATATTTATTGCGAAAACGTTCGCCGTTATCGCGCAGGAGAACCGCTCATTAACAATCTTTCTCATCAAGGAAAAATCTGGGGCTTTCCTTTGCGAGACGGCTCAACGCCTTTATGGATTGATCTCAAGAAAAAATACTCAACGCGTCGTCCGCTCAATCGAGAAACATATGACTTCAGTCATTTCTAAATCTCGAATTCCACGACAGAAGTTACTTTATGTTGACATAATCAAAAAACTTCCCGTTTGTTGACAGTTTCTTATATTGACCAACAAACGGGAAGTTCATGTTCTTCAATTGAAGAAGCAGAAGCGCTCGACTTCAATAGTTAGATTCTTCCCTTTTGAATTACCTCCAATCGAAATAGCTCGAATCCTCGACGGATCGAAACTATCGGGCGTTCCGCCATAAGCGTTTAAAGAATCGTATGGAACAGTGATAAAACGTTTATTACCGTCGGTTTTCATAACGCCAGACGCAGTGAAGTAGTATTCGCCTCTTTCGTTGTGGAAAAAAACGCGAACAAGACCGTCGGGAACGTCGGAGGAAGCCCTAACTGAAAAAGCGACGCCTTTTAATTTTGACAGTTCTATTTTAACGTCGTTTCCGTCAGAATCCAAAGTCTCCAAATATGGAACGTCCTCGGATGAAACGTTAATAGGCAGTTTATAAACGGGATAGGCCCACTTATCGCCCTCGTCGAATTCGATATCAAATCCCCAAATCGATTTATCTGAATCGGTTTTGAACTCGTAAGAATGATTGTGAGACGCGTTTTTACGCCAACGCGAAAGATCCGATAAATCCACAGGAGCAACGGTATTCACAACGATGTCAAAATTTTGTTCGGTTACGGAGCGGCTCAATTTAAACGATAATCGTCCTTCGTTCCCAACTTCGAATAACAAAGTAGGAGAATTAAACGGAGAGATGTTGGTAGCGTCAAGTAAAAACTCAATTTCGGAACAACTGCGAGCGGCAACTTCAACGCTCTGAACAATATCCTTAATCACGTTGTCAATTTCTTTGAGTTCGCCGTCTTCGTCCATCACAAAAGCCTTTGCATGAACAGGCAAATTTTGGACTTTATCGCCAAAATTATAGACGCTGATTCTTCCGGTAAAAACGTCGGCGTCAGAATCCTTGATTGTATATCCGCCTCCGTTAACAGACACTTGTTCTGAATCGAACGCATAACGAAGAACTATCGAATCGTCTCTTCGAGGATCGGGACCATGTTTAACGTTCGCGGCATGACGCAAGTTTCTGGCCTTATCGACCTCGCTTGGTTCTCGGAGGGAAATCTCCTCGTCGCCAGAAAAACCGACAAATAAAAACCCGTCGGAAAAATCTACGACATTGTTTGAATTTACGTCCAGTTTTTCACCAGTGGCACGTTCGACAAATACTGGTTTCACGGGCAACTGGATCGTTCGTCCCAACTTACGATCTCTCGAGTAGAGGACGGCAATTTTTCTGTTCGCGGGCGAATCGACAAAAACGTAGGAACGTTCTACGCCGTCAATATCCCAACTGCCAACGCATCGAGTTCCGCTAAGTAAGTAAATTGAGCGAGCATAAGCCGCGCTTGACCTCAAGGGCGCGTTATTACGATCGCTCATGCCAAAATTGTTGTCGTTTTCTTCGTAAAAGACGTAGACAAAAGGAAAATAAGCGTCTATGCCCAACGCTTTCGTAGCGACTCCCTTCTGGACAATATCAATCGCGCTTTCAAGATCGGCTTCCCTGTTTGGTCGATTCGTCCCCTTCTTCCAAGGCCTTCCACATTCAGTGATCCATACCGGCTTCCATTCCGCTTTGTTTTTGACTAACCAGTAATGATATCGCAATGATATTCTCTCCATATCATAAGCGCGGCAGTACGTATGAAAAGAGAATATATCGCAAGCGTCAATAATCCCGTTCTCAGCCAAACAATCCATGAAATCGTCGCGAAAAGACGCAATAATGCCGCCTACGACGGGCGTATCGACGCCTTGTCGCTTGAATTCCTGTCCAACCGTTTTCAAAATAGGAACGTATTGATCCGCCGGTAAATTACCGCTAAATGAAATGTCGGGTTCGTTCCATACTTCAATCGAATTCCAATACGGTTTCCAACGTTCGCCAACAGTTCCCCAACTGTCAGCGGTTTTAATGAGGTCCAACGGATAAGTTCCAATCTTCCCAGTCCAATTCGGAGCGGAGTGGAAGAGTTCCAAAACGGGCATATCGTATTTTTGGGCAATCTTACGAACAAACTCAGCGCGATTGTCTCCCTCCCAATCGAAAACGCCTTCTTCCGGTTCGATTCTTCCCCAATTAAGACGTTCTCGGTAAGTCGCAATTCCAATTCGTCTTGCGTTACGGATAAGATCTTCGCGCGCTTGATCGTCTTTGACAAGCCAAGTTGAAGCGGCGTCAATTCCAAAAAAGTTGTCTCGAACGCGCAAATCGTCTTTATTTGCGGCTTCGCTGGCAAGCAAAGCGTCGTCGGGACAAAACGCGGGTTGCGACGCGACGCCAAACGTTTGCTCCGTTTGAGGTAGTTCTAACTCAAAAAAACCTTGCGGCAAGGAGGCTTCGACACGCAAGAGTTTGCCGTCAAAAACGCCCTCTCCACGACATAAGAACTCTCCGTCAGTCGTTTTGAACTCATAAGGAATCTTTTCTTCAATACTTGACTCTTCGCTCTGATCAGCCGAGGCCGCGTTGAATAAAATGACGGACGGTTTTTCCGGTTCCACCCAAAATTGCGACACATTAACCGGAGTCCAGCTTGTAACGCTCATAACGACGGCGCTCAAAAACGACAAGAAATTCATTTGACTTCTCCTGTTAATTCTTTACAAAAAACGAAACGACAGTACGCGGAGTCCCGTTGTTCAATGTTTTTATTCTTCAAACGATCAATTACCGTCAGTATACGAGAAGATAAAACAAAACGCAAACGTTTAGCGAATTGTTTTCCTATATCATAAAGAAGAGATGGCATTTGTCTCTGGGCATGCTAAAATAAAGAAACAACAGTTGACAAAGTTGTTATTTTTACCATGTATGCAAGTATTTAAATCACATTGTTTGGAGAACAAATCGATGACCAGAACACTGCGTTTATTGTCAGGACTGTTTTTAGTTCTTTCGTTGTCTGTTACGTCGTCTCATCAGGCGTCGGCGCAAAATCCAATAATGCCGGAACGAGGACTCTGCGCGCACCGTGGCGATCAAGCGCTTGGTCCTGAAAACACTGTTCCGGCTTTCGTCGGAGCCGCAAAAGCCGGAGCCCAACAAATTGAGCTGGACGTTCAGAAAACTAAGGACGGCAAACTCGTCATTATGCACGATCAAACGGTCGACCGCACTACTAACGGTAAAGGCGCGGTCAAAGACTTGACGTTTGACGAGATTCGATCTTTAGACGTCGTTTCGGATCGTCCGTTTCCTTATGAGGACATAAAAGTTCCCACCTTTGAGGAGGCGTTGGATTGTTTACCCAGAAACGTTTGGATCAATGTCCATATCAAACCTGGCGAAGAAGGAATTGCCGAAGACTCTTTGAAGATCGTCATGGAAAAAAATAGACTCCATCAGGCTTTCTTTGCCGCAGAAGAAAAAGACATGAACAAACTTCGAGCGATTTGTCCAGAAGTTAAGATTTGCTGCATGGAACGCCAGGATAACCCTGAAATATACGTACAAAATACGATTAAATGGAAATGCGACTTCATTCAGTTCTGGGGTTCTTACACTAAAGAACAAATCGCCGCGTTAAAAGCTGCTAACGTAAAGATTAACTATTTTGGGACCGACGATCCCGACGAAATTCGAAAGCTTATCAACGACGGAATCGACTATCCGCTTGTTAATTACTTTTCCAACGATTGGTTCGCGACTCAAGAATTTGACCAATTTAAACTTAACCAAGTTGAAGACGAATATCTCCAAGTAGCCGACTCGTTCCTTCCTCCGCCCAAAATGGCCTCGAAGGGGCTTTGCGCTCACCGCGGCGATCAAGGCTTGGCTCCTGAAAATACGATTCCTGCGTTTGTCGCCGCAGCAAAAGCCGGCGCGCAACAAGTTGAATTTGACGTTCAACTCACAAAAGACGGCAAACTCGTCATTATGCACGACTTAACTGTCGATCGTACCACGACAGGAAAAGGGAACGTTAAAGATTTGACCTTTGAAGAAATTCGTTCTTTCGACGCCGGAGTAAAATATGATCCGAAATTTGCGGGTCTTCAGGTTCCCACATTCGAGGAAGCGCTTGATTGTTTGCCCAGAAATATTTGGATCAATATTCACATTAAACCAGGAGAAGGAATTGCGGCGGCGGCAACTAAAGTCGTCGTTGAAAAGGGACGACTCGCTCAATCTTTCATAGGTTGTGAAAATAAGAAAGATATCGACGACGCTCGTTCCGTTTGTCCCGACGTTAAAATCGCGTTTCTTAACGGCAAACTAAGCAAAGAACTTGTCGAAAAAGTTATTTCATGGAACTGTCAGTTTATTCAATTCACAGGATATGACGCCGAATGCATTTCCATATTGAAAAAAGCAGGAATTACCACAAACTATTTCGGAACGGACGATCCGGAAAAGATTAAAACGCTTTTAAAGGACGGCGTCGACTTCCCGCTTGTTAATTATTTCACTAAAGATTGGCCGGCTGCGGCGGAAATCGAGGGGTTGGAATTAAACGCCCTTGACCCAAACTACACGAAGGAAACCAGAGAGAAGTAATCGCTTCCCTAATCTCATGAATTCAATCCAAGAGGCCGTGTTAAGAATACCTTCACACGGCCTCTATCTTTCGTTAAGGCAGGCGTTATTGATTGAGACAAAGCCGTACGTAGTGATAGAAAACAGGAGCGGCAAAACAAAGCGAATCAATACGATCTAAAACGCCGCTATGTCCTTCCACTAGCTCGCCATACTCTCCCACCCCCTGATCTCTCTTGATTGCGCTTATCGTCATATTCCCTGCAAATCCCATAATTGAGATAATAACGCCGGCCAACGCGGCTTGTCGCCAGTTGGCAAAAGGAGTAAAGTAAAGAAACGCTACAGCGACCAAAGCCGTCGTCAACACGCCAAGCGCGACTCCCTCTGAAGTCTTGTTAGAATTGATGTTAGAGGCTATTTTATGCTTCGGAAATGTCAGCGACCAAAAATACTGCGCGACGTCATTAACCTGAGTGAGAATCACAAAAACAAAGAGAAGCGTTAAATTAACGGGATGGGTTTTCTTATGAGGAGTGGGCGACTTCAACTGAGCGTCGGTCGCTTTTTCAGTATCGTCTCGCGGGACAGTCGTCAGTTTATCGGAACTATCGACAATTTCCTTACCGCCTTCCTTTATGTCCGTTCCCTCGTTTTCTCGATTTACGTTTTGCATGCCGACGACGTCCTCTATCGGCTTTAACACCTTGTCTTCAATATCAACGGCCTGAATCTCCGGAGCATATAACGAAATCTTTGCGGGATCATGAAGTTCCATCGTCATAATAGCGGGAGCAAAACTCAAAGAATATACGCAAATCAAAAGTCCAACTTGAAGTTTTGCAATACGTTCAAGAAAGAACTTTGGATCGTCGGAAACGGCGATCGTCGCCGGAAGTATCAAAAAAGCCAGAGACGGAATCAAAACGGAATAGACGAAACTGGATTCAACATGAAAAAACTGAAAAAACCACTCCGAATCAACGCCGACCAACACAAATTGCAAGGGCGTTAAAAGAAAAAAAACGCCGACTAGCGTGCGATGGTCCGCCGGTCGCGTGGGCGTAAGCGTCATATACTCGCGAAGAGCCCAAAAAGAAACAATTCCAAATAAAACGACAGTAGCTATCGTTCCTAAAAGAACCGCGCAAGTAAGAGCGCCAAAAAGAAACCACCACGCATAAACGCGAGAACGACAAGTCGATAATACGCCGGAGTCGATCCCAATAGCCCGTTTCCTGAGATATGCGACAACCACAGTCGCACACACTAAAAGAATCAAGACGCCGCTAATCAAAAGAATACTTCGATAATCCATAACACGACGCCCTCGTCGGCTGCTTGATCGAAAACGCAAAAAAGTCAAAAGGACGAGAACGCGACGATATACGCGCGTCTCGTCCGCTTCTCATTCGGGATCACTGGCGATTCTTACGCCACCAATCCCTAAACGTTCCAGGCGACTTGGGAATTTCTCGACCACGCGTCCAACGACCCAACAACCAAGGATGCAAACTCTTAGGACAGATCGGAGCAAGTTTTGCGCCAAGACGAACACCGAACATCATCAGTTTATACCGACATTTTGTCATCATGAAAATGGAAAAGGTCTTCCACATCAAAGCGTCGACTTTTGAGTAGGCAGGCGAAGCTAAGCGCTTCTCCATGGACTTCGCTCGCAGTCTTACCAGCTGGTGCGCCAAATCTACTTTAACAGGACATATTTGGGAACAAGCCCCGCATAACGACGATGCAAACGGCAATTTGCCGGCTTTTTCCAATCCAAGCAGTTGAGGAGTCAACACCGCCCCAAGGGGGCCGGGATAAACCCAACCGTAAGCCCATCCGCCAACTTGTCGGTAAACCGGGCAATTCGTCATACAGACGCCGCAACGAATACATCGCAACACACCGCGAGTATCAGGAGACGCTAAAGCGTTAGTACGTCCGTTGTTCACAATGACAACGTGCATCTCGCGTCCTTCGGTCGGCCCGTTAAAAATATGGGTGTAAGACGTTAATTTCTGACCGGTCCCCATCCGAGGAAGCATGTTTAAAAAGAGAGGCAAATACTTTGCCTTGGGAATGATCTTTTCAATTCCAATAAGCGCGACATGGACTTTTGGCGCGCTTGTCGATAAACCAATGTTCCCCTCGTTTTCAACAAGACACAGAGAACCGGTGTCTGCAATTCCAAAGTTTGCGCCGGACATGCCCATATCGGCGTTAACAAACTCTTTGCGAAGACGATCATGAGCAATCATCGTCAATTTTTCATGCTCAGCCGTATATGGAACGCCCAATTTCTCTTCAAATTTTCTTCCTATCTCCTCAGCGCTTAAGTGAGTCGCCGGGGTGACAATATGCGTGGGACGCTGACCGAGTAGCTGAACGATGTATTCCCCAAGATCGGTTTCAAGGGCGCGAATCCCGACAGATTCAAAGGCTTTATTAAGAGCAATCTCCTCAGAAACCATCGATTTTGCTTTAACGACAGTTTTGACGCCATGGTCTTTGGCGATTTTAAGAACTATTGAATTTGCTTCTTCGGCGTCTCTCGCCCAGTGAACAATCACGCCTTTTTTCGTAAGGTTTGCCTCGAATTCAACAAGCGTTTCGTCTAAACGAGCCAAGGCGTAGTCTTTAATCTGCTTGGCAGCCTCACGCCATTCAGGCCAACGTTCGATTCCCCAGCACAAACTCAAACTAGATTGAGAACTCTGTTCAGCCGTCAAAGCTAACGAAGGCGACGCGTTTTTATCCGGCTCCGCTAACTCAATCGTTTTATCCTTCCAAAATTCAGCTCCTTGGAGAGCCGTCTCAATCGTCGCCATATGAATAGCCCTATATAGAATGCCGTCGTCTCGAAACGTCGCCAATTCTGACTTTTCCACGTCAAAATTTTGCGCCCAAACGTGCGTTTCGCCCCATTATTCTCTTACTTTCTCAATCCTTTGTCAATCGGCTATCGCCCTTTTTTCCCATTTTACCCTACGAAAAAAGACCTTTTTAAAACATCCGGCCCAGCTTCATAAAAACGATTCTCATAATCCAAATAGTTTTCCATTTTACATTTAATAACATAACGTCAGACACACAACGCATATCTCGTCGTCATCGACAAGAGAAACGTCAATTTCCCAGTTCTTAATCCAAAGCGACGTCGCATACGATGAACCGTCGACGAACAAGGCAAGACAACGGAAGACGAAGAACAATCCCCAATCTTTCAACAAAAGAAAAATCGTCAGGAACAAATAAAAAAGCTCTCCCAACACACAGATGGAAGAGCTCTTATCGAATTTTTTACTTCGCCTCAAAAGCAAAGCGGAGGACAAGGGATTCGAACCCTCAACCGGTTGCCCGGCATCTGATTTCGAGTCAGACTGCTAACCGTTCGCGTATCCTCCAAAGGAATTGCCGTGAGTATACGACGCTTTCCTTTTTTAACAAGGGGGGATTTATTCCTTTTTCCCTTTTCTTTTTCCGCCAGAAAACAAGTCAAAACGGTCGACGTCTCTCTGAAAACGGGTAAAATTTGATGCGTTTTCGTATCCTTACCCATCCCTTTAGTCGTTCCTAAATTATAACTGCATCGCCCTCATACACATGACGCAACACGCCCCCGACGCCGCTGGTTCCGCCAACTATTCGAATGTCGCCTCAGACAATTCAGCATGGGCTAATCCTGACGCAAAACCCAGATTTCATATCCTCTATGAAGTCGGTCCCACGATTATCGTCAACAAACAGCCGGGAGTTCTCACACAAGCGCCGATAGGGATTGATTCCATCGAAACTCGGGTTAAAGACTATATGAATCGACGCGAAAATCGTTCCGGAAAGAGGTATCTCGGCCTTCCCCATCGACTTGATCGTCCGGCGTCTGGCGTTCTTGTTTTTGCAAAGCATGCTCGCGCTGCAAGAAAACTGTCCGATCAATTTGAAGAACGAAGCGTTTCCAAAAAATACTGGGCTTTAGTTAGTGGAATTGTTCCGGAAGACGAGGGAACCTGGTACGACTATATGCGGAAAATACCGGGACGCGCAGAAGCTGAATTAATACCGCCTATTCATCCTGACGCTCGCGAAGCCGTTTTGCACTTTCGCACGCTGGGACGCTTGGAAAACGCCACATGGTTAGAAATACAACTTGAAACCGGTAGAACGCATCAAATCAGGCTTCAATGCTCTTCTCGGGGATTTCCTTTACTTGGCGACGAACTCTACGGTTCGTCAGTTCCCTTTGGAAAACAGTATGAGGACGGCCGCGAACGCGCTATTGCCCTCCATGCTCGCGAACTGACCTTTGTAGATTTTTCGACCAAACAAAAAACGACGGTTTGCGCGCCCCTATACGCGCCATGGAGTCAGTGGATACGCCCGCAAGGAGAAACTTTTATCGAAGAACTCTTTCTTGAAGCAGAGCCTTTTACTACCGACGTATACGGACTTGAAAAAAAACAGTCGTCAACTCTCGGCGCCGAAATCGCTTCTGACTGAACCCCAAACGCCCGTCATCGTAGATAAGAATTTAGAAGAGGAGGTTTACGCGGTTAATAGTCAACCCCGGACGGCGACGAATAGCTATACGAACCCAAACGAACGCTCGACGCCGTTCGAGAATGGCGCCGTCGATTCCTGGAACTTGCAGTTCGAGAGCCGGTATCATAATAGCCGTCCTCTTGCGTTCGATAAGCAGTAGCGTTACGGCTAGACAAATAACTGTCAGGGGAGGACGCGGAAAAGCCTGTTCCAATTCCCCTTGAGTATGACGTAGATCCGGAATAATCTCTGCTTCTTGACGAACCGTCGGAATAATTGCCCGCGTCCCCGCCCAGATAAGCGTTAGAAGCCCCCGTCGCAACGCCAACGCTCTGATCGTAGCCTGCGTAAAAACCTTCGTCAGCGCCTGACGCGTTGCCATCTAAACTACTCGAGGCCGTTACAAAGGAATCAAACGCGTTCTCTCCTTGCGTCGAATCTGTTGGATAATAGTAGTCCGAAGGGGAAGAATTCGACATACGGGTTCCTGAATTTGCGTAGGCGCCGTTTCTATATGTCGAAGAATCGGAAGAATTCGACACGTTTATCGCCGCGCTTCCGATATTCACGTTCTCGGACCTGGTCCCTTCGGTAGCAACCGATCTGACTAATTGGGGAATACTTTTCATATTCGAAAGAAAAGAAGAAAGCCTCGGGTTCGACCGAACGTTGTCCTTAGCAGTCTCTGTCTCGGCTTCTTCAACAATCTCCGCCGCGTCTTGCGAAAGGACTCTGGATTTCAGATAATTTTTCAAGCTGTCGACTTGCGCCTCAAGAGAGTCTGACTGCTCCTTTTCCTCCTTGTTATGAACGGCAATCTCCCTAAATTTGTCCTTCAATATAGATTCAGGAAAATATTCCTGAACTTGCCCAATGATCGATACAAAAAACGGGCCGCTTTTAGAGTTATTGACAAAATCTCGCGTTCTATCGCTAACAATCACGGCAAAGAACGTAATCAACATACACAAAAGAGTGCCTTTGAGAGCGCCAAAAAGCGCGCCCGCTTGACGGTCGAATTCTCTAAGCCCGGCCAAAGAAACCATTTTCTTAAGAAAGCGAAAGGCAATGCCTATTGCGATTGCGCAAACAACGAAGGTAACTATCGGCGCCGCAATAGTATTGCCCGTCTCGGACGACGGCAACATCTTCGCAACGACGGTATAGTACCGAGCGGAAATAATCCAACTAAGCCCCCATGAGACAATCGTCGCAATTTGGGCGATAACGCCCCTCATTCCGCCCCAAAAAACGGACAAAACGAGAATCGCCAAGACGACGATATCAAAGGGATTCATGTTTTCCATTGGTCTTTTTCATTTCAGGATTGTTAAAATAAACACAACCATCCTTATTCTTTTAATCGGCCCAATACATATAATTATTACAAACAAATTTTAAAAATAATTGACGTTTAGACTGGATATCGAAAAACGTTCCTATTGTCTCGCTTTATCAAAATGTGTATATTCACGGCAGGCGAAGGCTCTACCTACGTTTTTGACGGAACGCTTGCTCCAAACGTTCCTAATGTTGGTATTCATTTCATAAATTTGTTAATTCAAAGGGACTCTTTAATGCCCGGTTATCAGACGCATATCACTTGGAGTTCTGCCGCAGGCGTCGGACTGGGCTGCGTGGCCAAGCTTTTTTACAACGTTTCCGTTCCTCAAGCGGTGTTTGGCGGGGTATTGTGCGCGCTCGGAGGCGTTCTTCCCGACATTGACAGCGACACGAGCAAGGCGTATCGTCGATGCATCACGACAATCTCAGGAACGTGCGTTCTTCTATTGGCAAGCCGTCTCCGGGATTTCAACCTTGAGCCGGAAGGCGTCGTTACGACCTGCGCGGCAGTCTACTTTTTCATCGTATACGTAATAGGCGGCGTTGTCAAGAAGATGACCGTCCACCGAGGGATGTTTCACAGCATTCCGTTTGCTGTCATAGCAGGCGAACTTATCTTTATTCTCTCTTCAGGCACGACCCAACTGCGTCTTTTCAAGGCGGCTTCTATCGTTATTGGGGTCCTTATCCACTTAACTCTTGACGAGATTAACAGCGTCAGCGTCTTGGACGGGGGCGGTTCAAGTAGTCGATATCGAAATTCGAACGACGCCTACAATTCATACGACTACAACTCTTCCAAGGGATACGGAAGATCGTATGGCAACCGAAGGACGTCCTATCGAAGAAAAAAACGCTTCCAAATCGTCCGAATCAAAAACTCCTTTGGAACGGCGCTAAAACTGATCGACTATAAACACATGAGCACGACGATCGTTTTCTACGTCGTGGCCGCGTTTTTAGGTCATTGCGCGATGGGGGTTCAGGATTTTCTCGCCGATATGGGCGACGTTGATCAGGCGGAAGTTCACGGTCGATTAGCAGTTGAAAGAATAAAACGCATCTATCCCAAACAATTCGACCTTTCAGTCGTCCAATGGGTCGCGGAGAATCGTCTCGTTCTCTCTCCCGGCCAGGAAGACAACGAAAAATGGCGCGAACTTGAAGAACTTTTAGCCATCGGCGACGAAAAAAAAGACGCCGGTTCTATTAAAAAGGGTTCTCAACGTTCGAAAGCGCAGGACGACGCTACGGAAGAAAAGGTATCGCTACTGGACGTCATAAATTGGGACAGCATGAATAACCAGGAAAAAGAACCCTCT
>JAEEGL015149184.1_pt1 | contig 23675 bp, 25 predicted proteins | sample 9134231 | NCBI WGS metagenome assembly JAEEGL01 (sample SAMN16246548, study PRJNA631951) | gut metagenome | biome: gut microbiome; feature: rumen; material: fiber-attached | host: Bos | place: Iran: Karaj | collected 2018-10 | reverse complement strand
GTTGTACATGCTACCATAGCTATACCACTGCACAGTCTGTCTATTTACAGATTGAGACGCCTCATAATTACGATTGAGATTACCAAGCCCTACTGAGATTTGATCCGTACATGCAACGTCGTTTTCAGAGGTGCAGATGGCAAAGGCGGAGCTAGACAAATTTGCAACAGTAGAAGAAAAGCTATTGGTTGGGTGGTTGGTGTTAGTTGAATCGATAGTTTTACCTGCGGGGTCTAACCTTAAGTTCTCAATCATCCACCATTTGCCGTCAGCTAGCTTAGCAACAGCATAGACATCATTATCACGTTCATCGCGAAGAGCAATAACTGTACCGTTCGCCATAGTGGAGTATGGAGAGACGGAAGCATCAAAGGTTTGCATAGTTACACCAGTTTCTGCGGCCTTCCAGTTAGCGAAGAGCACAAGACCGTCTGCGTTCATGTCTTCTGTAAAGACAATAGTCTCCATAGGGCCATATTGAGTACCGGTACCATCTTCTTTGGTATTCCAACCGGTAAAGCCATAACCAGCGCGAGAGAAGTTGGAGGCGCGGAGTCGAGCTTCGACATTGGCGGAGAGAGCCGTCGTAGAATTATTTATGTCAATTGTAGTCTGGCAAGCCATCGAGCCTTCATCGGCACCGTTGCCATAGTAGCAAATTTGACCCAGGGTGGCGACGGGAGTTTCTGGAGCAGTATGAACACTTGGATGCACCAACGTAAACTTCACCTTGCCCCTATAAGTACTGGCAGGCTGAGTGGTAGAAATGTAAGCATTGAAAGAAATATCTAAATTAGTACCAGTAATTAGGTCAGTATGAGCAGTCCTTGAAGCAATCTTAGAATAGGTTTTTGGAATGATATGCGGATTGTTAAAGTTATCTACTATAGTGGCTTCATAGTTAGCTTGGTCGTCATCATTGACTACTTGCATAGACCAACCAGATTCAGCATCGCCTTCTGAGTTAGTATTAGTAGGAATATCGTAGTTATGGTCTGGAGTAGTAAGATCGGTAGTAAGAACATCTTTACCATAGGTATTATCTGTATAGCCTACGGCATAAATAGCTAATCCATTTGGGTCATTACAAACAGCATTGATTTTAGCGGTACCGATTGACTTAGATTGACCTGGATTAATGGTCTCAGAAAGGAAGACATTATTGGCAGAAAGAGAGCATGAAGTAGGGACGACTACATTGAAGCCCATATCGGATTCTTCGGCATGTGTATTTGGCGAAGATAAAAGTGCTCCAGAAAGAAAAGTAAGAAGCAAAAGAAGGCTTCCACTAATGAATGTTTTGAATTTGTGCATTTTAGTACTAACCCTTACTAGTAAAAATTTATAACCTACTTATGTTTATTATACTTTTTGAAACATGCCCGTGTCAATAAAGAATATATACATTTTGCGTCCGAATAGTCACCTAAATATTACATAAAAGAGCCACCGCTTATGGCGGTGGCTCTGAGTTCAAGAAGCTTTACTATTGTGGCTCACCCGATGTAATTTGTTTTTTCGACACAACTTTGACTTCTGCGTTTTCTGTGATTTCGATCGTGCAGACGAACCAGGAGATGTCTTTGCCGTTATATTGGCTATGCGACCTCATTATATCATCATATTTTAATGTAGCTATAGGTGCAACATTTCTAGGGAATTGTCCAATTCCAGCACTTGCCTCGCCTTTATAAATTCTGACGGTTAGGTTACTATTGCTGAGCATTCCTTCTCTGTTGACGTGTCCACTCCAGTCGTGTGTATAGAACTGGTAAGTAGCGGGTCTGAGTTTTCTCATTGCGATGACTTCTATATATCCGTCGCCACAGTTTGAGCCACAGTTCCTATCCGTTGACGAATCATAGTTCGTGGAGCTCAAGGCGTCGACGTCTAGGAAAAACTGCTTGACGATATTCCCGTCCTGGAGAGTGACGTCTTCGCCATAACTTTTATTACGGAAACTTATGTGCATATTTCCACGGAGTAAGTGAGAATCGATATCTGAGTTTCTGCTATTCCATGTGGTGACAATAAAGACGCTGGAGGCTTCGAGTTCGGTCTTCCAAACCGCGTAGATTGTTTTGTCTTGAGATAATTGAATTCGCTGTCCAGACCCGTATTCGCTTGTTGTTGCTGATGGACTGCTTGCCCAACCCAAGAATTGTTTGGTTCCGTTGGTTGGCGTCGTGTTTGGTACTCCTACTTGGCAGCTTGGGACAACGCTACCGGATGCAGTACAGCTAGCTGATCTGATGGCCGAGGCGGCAAACGATCCCCCGTTGGCGTTTAGCGTTAGGGTAAATGTTTCAGTAGGAGCTGGTGGATCTGGTGGTGGTGGCGTAACGGTGTACCTAACACAGTCTCCGGCTTCAATTGACGCACCGGCGTCGTGATTAACCATCATGATGTTGGATAGGAAAACTTTAGAAATACAAGGGCAAGCATGCGAACCGTGTTGGAAATTGTAATCAATAGTAGCGCTGGCAGAATCTCCTGAAGTGCTTACGCATTTGTTGGCGGTGGTAATACATACTTTGTAAGAAGTCCCGTTCTTTTCAAGTAAGAGGTGAAAACCGGATAGAGTAGCACTTTCGCTTGCGCCGCCGGCAGCAGATATGGTTACGGCCCCGTTTACGCCAATTTCTGCCTTGACTGGACCGAGAGCAATCGTAAGCGTGCCGCCCGGATGGGGTATAATGTTGGACGAATCGATATCCATGTCGATTGTGAAATGGTTGATGCCCTCAATTGTATGTTTGATGCCTTCGTCCATTGCATAATTAGTATAACCGGAGAAAGTAACGTTGACGGAGCCGTCGGTGTTTGACTCTGCGACAACGTGGTCGTAGTTGTAGTTTTGAGGTTGAGTGCCGCAACTGCCACCGATATAATGTTCGCCACTGTGGTCAGTGCGAGTGCCGTATTCTTCCCAGTTGGCGTTGTCGAACGTGAGGGTGTTTTTCTTTGAGGTTAGGGAAACTTGATCTGGGTTGAATAATCTTACGGTGGAGTTGATCGTGGATGGCATATTGCCGGCTACGGAATCCCAGCAAGTCTGAATATGAAAGTCGTAGTAATCTGGTCGGATGGACTTACCTGTGGGGCTTGATTCGTCCACGCATTCTACGCCTGACTCGGAGGCTATAGCGGTTACCCAGATACCTTCAGCATTATTGAGTGTTTTCTGGCTATCTTTAGTGATAAGTTTGCCCGTACTGTCTATTTCTGCGTCGGACATGTTCTCGTTACCTGTAGCATTATAAAGGAGACGTGGATAAGTGCCAGTGGTAGTGACTATAGATGTACCGCCAATGATTTGCTTCAATCTATTAGTAACTGCATCTTGAGCTGCTTGAGCGGTAGCGGGATCGGAAGTATCGATATCGGTAATACCAAGGGTGCGTGGATTAAGAATGAAAGACTTGTCTGGAATTGAGAAAGCAGTCTGGTTGCCCACACGGAAGAGATCGTCGCAACTCATTCCTGCTTCAGTGGTACGAGTGTAAAAATTTGGATCAGCTACGGTGATTTTGTCGTATGCATAAACGTGCGTGTCGCTAGTAATGCACTTCCAAATATCACGGTAAGACTTTGGATTGCCGCAGTAGTCGTCTGAGAGAGCGTCCTTAGTCGAAATATAAGCGTTTTGAAGGAAACGCAAGACTTCAGCTTGTGTATCAATTTCCTGGCGAGCCATTGTTACTTCCAGTGTATTTTGTGCTGTGGCTAAGCCGCGGTTCATTAGCGAAATGGCTCCTACTACCACTAGTCCAAATACACCAACGGCGAGCATGACTTCAATTAAAGTGTCACCTTTACGAAAAGAATTATTAATATGGTTAAGCATACTTGTATTGTAACATGCTAGTGGCAAAAGTGGAACATTAATTTATGATATAATGTTGTGTATGGAATATGATTTTTTGAGTTTGGAAAAAGAACGTGATGAAATTCAGAGATTTTTGGCGCGTCCAGACGCATATGCTGATCCTGAGTTTGCAAATAAATCTAAGCGCTGTGCTGAACTTGCTGATATTTTGGAATTGCATGCGCAGATTTTGGCTGATGAAAAATCGTTGGACGAAACGAAGGCTCTACTTGACGATCCAGAGTTAGGTGATCTTGCAAGGGCTGATGAGACAGAGTTGATTAGTAAAATAGAAAATGAAAAGGCCGACTTAGAAGAGAAACTATTACCTAAAGATCCTCTTGATGATCGACCTGCAATTATTGAAATTCGCGCAGGGGCTGGTGGTGATGAAGCGTCGCTTTTTGCCGGCGAATTATATAGAATGTACCTGCGCTATGCTGAAAGAATTGGTCTTAGAGCGGAACTGATTTCTCAGAACGAAAACGAAGCGGGTGGAATGAAAGAAGTGATTTTTAAGATTATGGGTGATGATGCTTATGGGCATATGAAGTTTGAAGGTGGCGTTCATCGTGTTCAACGTGTGCCGGTGACGGAAAGCCAGGGGCGCATTCATACATCAACTGTAACTGTTGCCGTTTTACCAGAAGCCGAAGAAAAAGACATAGAGATTCGTGAAGAAGACTTGCGTATTGATATTTATCATTCTGGTGGACACGGTGGTCAGAGTGTTAATACGACGAACTCAGCGGTAAGGATTACACATCTGCCAAGCGGAATTGTGGTAGCTATGCAGGATGAACGTAGCCAGCGACAGAATAAAGAAAAAGCGATGGCGGTGTTACGCACTCGCTTGGTTGAGAAGCAACGTGAAGAGGAACGCAAGAATGCTTCTGAAGCTAGAAAATCCTTGATTGGTACTGGTGATCGTAGTGAAAAGATTCGTACATATAATTTCCCGCAAGATAGGATTACGGATCACAGAATTCATTATTCGCGTAGTAATATCGGCTCTGCGATGGATGGTGATATTGATGATATTGTTGAGGAGTTGAGGAAATATGAGCGAGGGCTCATTTCCGAAAGCGTATAAAGACGGGTTTAAGGAGTTTTATGGGCGTGAATTTTTGGTCACTCGTGATGTTTTGATTCCTCGACCCGAAACTGAGACTATTATAGAGATAGTATTGAGTTTGGCGGGCGTGCAGTATCTTCCTGGCGTCATTGTTCCTAGGAGGGTTTTACCAGATAGACCGAGGATACTTGATGTCGGGACGGGTAGCGGATGTGTCGCTGTGACTCTAAAATTAGAACTTCCAGAAGCCTCAGTGGCTGCTTCCGATGTTTCTAAGCCGGCTTTAGATGTTGCTATTACAAATGCGCGCAAGTATGGTGTCGATATCGATTTTTTTGAAAGTAATCTTCTTGAAGATATTCATGGAGATTTCGATGTGGTTGTGGCGAATTTGCCATATGTTGATAAAAACTGGTCATGGATTTCTGGAGTAGAATATGAGCCAAATTTGGCTTTATATGCGGAAGACGGTGGTCTAGGGTTAATCTATAAGTTGTTAGGACAGGTAAAAGATAGGGCCAAATATTTAGTGATTGAAGCTGATCCTGTACAACATGATAAAGTGAAAGAGAGAGCAAAATCTCAAGGCATGAGATGCCTTGAGACTCGAGGGTATCAAATCTTATTCAGTGTACTCGGCTAAGGTGAGGGTAACGGTCGACTTATTGTTGTCGCGAAGAATTGTGAGTGTAATTGTGTCGCCAGCTGAATGCTCGCCGAGGAGCGTGCCGAGTGATGTTGAGGCGCCGATTTTGACACCATCAACCGCCAAGATGATGTCTTCTTTCTTGAGCCCTGCTTTTTCAGCTGGTGAGCCTTTAATTACACTCGAAACGTAGGCACCGAAAGTAGAGTCAAGATCATTTTCTATTGCTATGGACGCATCAATGCCTGCGTAAGATATGCCAGCGTAGGCGCGCTTAGCTTCGCCCGATGCAAGGATGGAATTTAGCATGCCTTTGACTGAAGCAATTGGAATGGCAAAACCAATATTATTGCCGGATGATACTGCGGTATTAATGCCAATGACTTCGCCGGCTGCGTTGACGAGTGGTCCGCCTGAGTTGCCGGAGTTGATTGCGGCGTCAGTTTGAATCATATCGGTGAGAGTTTCTGCATTTTGATATGATGAATCTGTAGCCGTGAGAGAGCGGCCGGTGCCGGAAATTATGCCAGATGTAACCGTGTTTTGATATTGACCGAGGGCATTACCTATGGCAATCACTTGTTCGCCGACGGTAATAGTCTTTGAGTCTCCTAGTGTTGCGGCGGCTAAATCATCCACATCTTCGATTTTTAGGAAGGCTACATCATTGAGTGGGTCTGTGCCGACGAGCTTGACGTCTTTATAGACCGTTCCGTCGTCTAGGACAACATATATTTTTGTTGCGCCTTCTATAACGTGTTTGTTAGTGAGAATATAGCCGTCCTTCGAGACGATGATGCCGGTACCGGCTGCTTCACCAGTAGACTCTGTCTGGCCGTAAAAGAAATTATAGCTTGTAGTCTTGATTTCAGTAATGATGGAAACGACTGAAGAAGATACGCGGTTGGCGACTTCGGCGATGGATCCTTCGGTGAAATTTGCTGAGTTGCCGTCTGTGGCAAATTCGGAAACAAACCCTGTTCTATCGTCGTAGAGAGGAGAGACAGCAATGACACCTAGCGCGAGGAATGCGATAAATGTTGAACAGATAATTGCAATGATTGATAAGACAATAGCGGCGGTTGCGACACCGTTGCCTTTTTTCTTTGATGTTTTTTCGACATCTTTAATAATGGTTGCTTCTTGCATATAACCTCCTTTGTTTATTAAACGTTGAATATTGGTTCGCTAAAACCGATAATAATGACAGATAAAACTATCAAACTGAATATGAGCGGAGCCGTAATGTCTTTGAGGCGGAACTGCCCGTCGTGTTTTTCAACGGAGCGAAGAATGCGTTCAGCCATGAAACTAAAAATGGTGAGTATAACGGATAACTGCGGGATGATAATACCTGCATTTGTGAAGGTGTATACGATGAACCACGAATGACAAAGCAATGCGATTTCGGCGAAAATAGTGCCAAAGATGAGGGCCGGGTAGCCGGCATCGTTCATATTGTCATTTTGTGCTAGAACATGCCTGGTGGCACTATAGCCGATGATGAACTCTAAAATGACTAGTATGGCAGAACTGAAGCTGGCGCACATGATGCTGGCAGCAGTTGTACCGAGAAAGGTTGCACAGAGGGCTTGAACTAGCGTCCAGGATTCTGCAGTTTTCGGTTTGATGATGGTTAGCCAGAAAGCATAGCTAGCTGCAAGTATATAGTGGACTGGTAGGACTGTGGACCCGGAAAAATACGCTAACAAAACAAAACTAAATCCGACGATGAGATCTACTAGATTACTTTTAATATTGAGCCATAGGTAGCGTGGTCGGACGGCGAACATGCGCCATTTGCTGAGTAGAACTAGGACGAAACCGATAATCCATGAACCAGATACGATTGTGACGAATACGGAACCGACGCCCAATAAGATATTAAGAGCAAAGTGTAGGAATGTAGATAGGGCGTTACGGCCTTTGCGAATAAATATGAAATCTGATGCCATTTGGTATATATTATATCAGAAAACATAAAAGAAAACTTAAAAGTTAAATAAATTACATAAGCGCTTTTTGTTGTGCTATAATAGACTTTATATGGAGAAAGAATTCGGTCACGCTACTTTTTTTCAGAAGCATCCTTTGCTTAAGGATATCTTTAGCTTGGTTTTGTTTGTTGGTGCTGTCGCTTTGGGTACGACGATTTTGAATCTTTTCGTCTTTAAATCTTATAATGTTGTTGGTGGTAGTATGGAAAGAACATTGCTTGGCGATGATCGTGTGATTGTGAATCGTTTGGTCGTGTCTTGGTCGCATTTTTTGGGTCAGGAATATGTCCCAAAACGCGGTGAAATTATTGTTTTCGCAAACGGCAGTTCTAGTGGTGAAATGACTTGTGCTGCTCCAACCGGTATTAAAGATCAATATATTATTAAACGAGTAATTGCTTTTCCTGGCGAAAGGGTTCAAGTAAAGGATGGTGTAATGACTATTTATAATGAGGAACATCGCGACGGATTTGTGTATGATACGGAATGGCGTAAGGCTGAAGATGATGGACCAAAAGAACATACGAGCGGAGAAATTGATATTATTGTGCCGGAGGGTGAATTATTCGTATCGGGCGATAATCGCGAGGGTTCCAATAGTTACGATAGCCGTAATGGTCTTGGCACCGTTCCTTATTGTAGAATTGCAGGACCGGTAATCGTCCGTTTGTTCCCTCTTGATAGGTTTAGATTCTTCTAGATAATTAAAAAAGAAAGATCCCCCTTTTTTAGGGGGGGCTTTCTAATCTGGGCTAAACGCTTGTTAGGTGCCAGCTAAGATCTGTTGAGTTGAACTCCAACATATATCTAGCTTGGCCAGCGATTATGTCGAAGATATGATGCGCTGTTGTGCCGACGAACTTGATGTGGCTACGGAGAAGCTCCGTGACTTCAACTTCTGATTCGCCCCGCCTTTTGTATGAAAGCGGTTGACATGGCGTCATCTCGTACCCGAAGAGGGCCATTACTTCGACGCGCTCAGATTTAGTTTTATTGTTTTTCATAGACAACTCCTTGATTTTAATCTTAGAGTCATTTATGTGAGCCCAAACTTTTAAGGCTCTTGGCAGAAGGAAGTAAATGACGTAACTTCCGACTGCTATGTTGGTTTTGTCTAGACAGTGACCGTAGTGTGACTAGACAATTTCATTATAAGGAAATCGCAACTGTTTTTGAAGACTTGACAATATATATAATTATTATGTTGCTCACGAAGCAAGTTTTTCGAGAGCTTTCTTGAGAGCAGGGCGATCGAAGCCGATAATTTTGGCGATTTCTTTGCCGTTGGTGTCGGTGATGATTGTAACTGGTACACTGGAGATTCCGAGTTCAATTGCTTCGTCTGACGTTGTAGCGTCGATTTCTTCATATTTAATGTTTTTTTCGTCGAGCCAGTCCATAAGGGCGTGGCAGTAGACACAGGTTGGGGTTGTAAATACTCTAATCATAATTTTATTATAGCACGTTGGCTATCCGAAGCGGAGTTCGAATGTTGTTAGGTCATCGTTTGATTTGGCGGTGAGTTGCCAATTGTTCCTTTTGGCGAGCGAGTCGGCGATTGCGAGCCCTAGGCCTGAGCCAGAGCTGGTTTTGTCGACTTGATAGAAACGATCGAACACGTGAGAGATTTTATCGTTCGGAATTGTCGTGCCGTCATTTGTGATGGTCAAGGTTTTTGACGTGACTGTAATGTCGATTGATTTGTCACAATATTTGATGGCGTTGTCTAATAGGATTTCGAAGATTTCTTTGAAGTCGCTACGGTTTAGTTTAATCTTTTTGCTTACAGCATTGTTTTTTAGCTTGATTCCCTTTTGTTTAATGCGCGAAGAGAAGGATGAAACTATGCCGCTCGTAGTGCGTTTTAGATCGAACTCTTCGACGGAAAGCGTTTCTTGTACTGTATCGGTTTTTGCCAAGCGTAGCAGGGCAAGAGTTAGGGTTTCAATTTTGTCGGCTTCGATTTCGATGTTTTTGATCCAGTGATTCTCTTCGCTCAAGTCGGCGGCTTCTAAGTTTGCCTTGATTGCGGCGACAGGCGTCTTTATCTCGTGCGACGCATTGGCGATAAAAATTTTTTGAGTTTCGTAGGCTGTTTTAACTGGTTTAATAGCTTGCTCTGCAAAAAGATACGAGAAGATTGCGACGACTATTTCTACCGCTACGCCGATTATAATTAGCGTTATTAGAAGCGAATTTAGCGAAGCTTCGCGATCTGCAATGACTCTTTCTTCTATGATTTGGCGGAATTTGATTCCCTGGTTGTCTGTCGGCTCTTCGATGTTTATTTCGATAGGAATAGGACGACGTGTATCCGAGGAATTTTTGGCGACGATATAAATGCTAGAAAACGCTGTAATCAGAATGAATGATGTTGTTGCGAGATTGATTAATACGAAATGGTTTCTGAGTTTTCTAAACATGGTTTTATTATAACAAAGTGAAATTATCTGTCGCTTTTCGTCATGAGCTTATAGCCGAGGCCACGAATAGTCTTTATTTCGACCTTAGACTTTAGCGTTTTAAGTTTTTTGCGGAGATATGACATGTAGACTTCGACATAATTGTCTTCGGCCATCATGTCGGCGCCCCAAACATGGGCGAGAATATAGTCTTTCTGAACGGTTTTATCGCCTGACTTGATAAGCATTTCAAGGATTTCAGTTTCTTTTTCGGTAAGTGGCATACCATTTACAGAACGATTATCTGGATCAAGCTCTAGATCTTCGTATTTTAGCGTTTTGGATTCGCGCAGAGCTGGGCGGCGAGTCAAAGCGTTTAGCCTTGCGATGAGTTCTTTGGTCTTGAATGGCTTGGCGAGATAATCGTCAGCGCCGATTTCTAGGCCTTTGACTTTATCTTCCACCTCACTTAGCGCTGATAGCATAATGACTGGTGTTTTAATGCCGTGTTTGCGGATGATTTCTAAAATTTCTAAACCAGACATTTTCGGAAGCATGATGTCTAAGACAATCGCATCATAGATTGGTTTTTTGGCGAGGTCGAGACCTTCTTCTCCGTCTTTGGCCCAATCAACATTAATGCCGGCCTTTTCTAATAAATGTGTAACGGCGTCGGCTAATAGCTGTTCGTCTTCTACGTATAATATTCTCATTTTCTGATTCCTTGTTTATAATATACATTATATAAACGATAAATAAATGAAACCTTAAAATTTTATGGTTTTGAAGTTGGAGGTTCTATGGATAATTCAGAGATTATTGACGCTCTGTCTGGCGTGTGGTATTTGGCGACAGTGGAAGATAATCAGCCACATGTGCGTCCGCTCGATAAGGCGGCAGAAGTGGACGGGAATGTGTATTTCGGAACGAGTCGCGCAAAAAAGATGTTTGCACAAATAAAGCAAAATCCAAATGTTGAAGTGTTTGCTTTGAATGAGTTTGGTGCGTGCAGATTTATGGCGGAGGTAGCCGAAGAAGACGACGAGATTAAAACGAAAGATGCATTCGAAAAGATGGGTAAGCCAATGGATGAGAATTCTGTCGCGTTGAGGTTTGAAAAAATTAAGCGAGTTTAAGTAACCTCCGCTTGGGGGCGGAGGCATAAATGGGGAGGGATGAAGCTGGCTTCAAGTCTGCGGTTGACTGTTTTTGATTGCTTGTGCGGTTTTGGCGATTTGTTCGTTGGTGCTGAAGACTTTGGCGAGATAGGTTTCGCCAGTCTTTGCATAGTAACTGTTGGTTTCTGGGAAATTATGAAATAGGATTTTTTCCGCATCAAGGACGCTATAGATACAGTTGAGTCTTTCAGTTCTAGTAGGTATCTCTTTCGACAGACACAGATCACGAGCTTTTTCGTACGCGTTGATAATCGGGCCGCCGTAGGCAAGAATTGTATTACTTCCATTCTGCAGCTTGAGCCGGAAAGCATTGTCTGAATCTTCACTAGCATTCAAAATTTTCTCTTGAATTTCGCAACGGAGCATTTCTATGCGATAGACGGCTGTACGAACTGCGGCATCTTCTTCTACGGAATCTTCATAAACACTGAGAAGATGATAGTAGAGTCGGACGTATGCTCCGATTTTGTCGAGCGAAAAGTTGATAGGCGCAATGAACGGCTTTGAACTGGGTTCTACTGGATCGAATACTTTGTTGTGAAGCTGGTCATCCGATCTATCAAAGATGAATTCTTCTGGTAGCATACCGTTTTGGATATCTTCGTTTGCGATTCGGTCTTCTTCTTCGATTTGCCGGGGACAATCGATGAAAATGTATTTTGTCAGGTCGTAGATAATCCAGATTACTGTGATTAAGCCTATGATCGCAAAGAATTCCATGATACCCCTCCTTTTAAGGTGCAAAATTTGGGGTAAATTATATCATATTTTCTTATAAAAATCTAATACTACTGTGCACGAATAGCACGTATGGTTGGGTATTCTTCGATTAGTACCTTGATGCATCCAGCAATAGGTATAGCGATAATGGCGCCAAATAGGCTGAACATATAAGTTCCGATAATCATTGCAACGAGGATGATGACTGGACGGAGGTTGAGCGCGTTTCCTTGAATTTTAGGTGCAATACCATTAACTTCGATGGTGGCGTAAATAATATAGACGGTGAGCCATAAGATTGCCATGAGCGGATTGTTGAAAGCTAGAAGGAGAGTGACTATGCCGCCACCGATGACTTGTCCGAACATTGGGATGAGATAGAAGGTCATAGTGATTAGTCCCATTGGAATAGCCAAATGTGTGCCTACGCCGAAAATCCAAGAGAAAATAAGAACCGAGATAGCCGTGAAGCATCCGTCCATGATGGCGACAGTGACTTGCTTAGCGAAGAAAGTCGAAATAACGTGCGACATCTTACGGACGATGATACGTGCTTCGGTGATGGCGCGAACGTCTGGATCTTTTTCGTCTTTTACTTCTTTCTTGGTACGTTTCGCGCCAAGCTTAGTCCATAACGAATCCATGAGACTCGGTCCATCTAAAAGAAGGAAAAGAGTAAGAATGAGAGTAATGACGGCTTTGCCAATGAGGCCTCCGAGTATGGAGATGCCAGAAATGACTCCTGTGCCAAAGCCAGAAAGGATCGTTTTCGAAAAGTCTTCTGTTGATTCAACGATTTGAGCGGATAGGTTCTCGATACCGATTGATTTAGCTATGTTGTTTAGCGTGGATAGGTCGGCGTTTTTGACTGTTTCTGGTAGGGTGGTAACGAACTTAGCGAATTCGGTAACAACGACTGGAGCTATAACAGCAACGACCGAAGCGATGATGAGAAGGACTATGATATATGCAAGTACGGAAGCGAGTCGCGCCTGGGTTTTAGTGCCTATGATGTTGTCTACCTTTACGGCTAATGGACGAATAGCTACTGCAAGAAGAACGGCAATGCCGATGATTGCTAAGGCTTCAGAAGCCTTGACAATAAAGAAGAGGATTAGGCCTATACCTAAGACAACGAGCCAAAATCGTATAAATGTTTTGGTTTCTATTTCCACAATCTGTCGAGCCATGATGACCTCCTATTCCTTATACTATTATATAATAGCATATGTTTTCATTTTTGAGCTAAAAATGTTAGAATATATGGAATGTTAGTCTCTGATTTTGAATATGATTTGCCGGAAGAACGGATTGCTAAACATCCCCCGAAGGTTCGCGGTGCGACTAGACTTTGCGTTTTAAAACGAAGTTCGGGTGAAATAATCGATTCGCATTATCGTGATTTGGATGAGTTTTTGGAAGAAGGTGATGTACTCGTATTGAACGATACAAAGGTAATGCAGAGCAGAATCTTTTGTGAATTGCCAGACGGTAGGCCGCGCGAATTGGTAGTGCTCGAAAAGCATGGTGAAGACAAACAGAAAGTGATGTATCGTGGAAAATTACATGACGGAGATGTTTTGACTGTACTTAAGGCAGATTTTTCTGGTAAAGACAATTCGTCGAGTAAACGAGTCGAAGAGTTGTCTAAATTAGACAAAACAAATAACTTTGTAAGAATATTGGAAATATTAGGAAACGGTATTGCGGAAGTTGAAGCTTTTGATGTGCATATGAAGCCTGTCGAGTTGAGAGATCTGACAGAAAAATATGGTTCGGTGCCTTTGCCGCCGTATTTGCACCGAGATGCGAGCGAAGAAGACAGAGAGAGGTATCAGACGATATGGGCGAAGTATATGGGAAGCGCGGCAGCACCAACAGCGTCTCTAAACATGACCGAAGAACTAATGGACCGATTACGAAAAAAAGGCGTAAGAATCTGTTATTTAACCTTGCATGTAGGGCTTGGGACTTTTTTACCGATTCGTACTGAGAATGTTGAGGACCATAAGATACATTCCGAGTGGTTTAATATTCCAATTGAGACTTTGAAAGAGATCGCAAATGCAAAGGCAGATGGTAGACGCGTGGTAGCGGTTGGCACTACGGTTACGAGAACATTGGAGCACTATGCAAGGACCGGTTTTACGTCTGGCGAAGATAGTATCTACATATATCCTGGTTTTAATTTCAAAATGGTCGATGTATTGTTAACAAATTTCCATGCACCAAAATCGACTGTCTTGATGCTCACTAGCGCTTTTGCTGGTTGGGAGAATTTACATAAAGCGTATGATCATTGCGTAAAGAAAAAATATAATTTTTTAAGTTATGGAGATTCAATGTTGATATGTTAAAGTTCGATATTCTGAAGCGAGACGGATTGGCGCGTGTAGGCGTAATGCATACGCCTCATGGAGATGTTAAGACACCAGCATTTATAGGTGCCTCGACTAGGGCAACGGTAAAGGCTTTGACTTTTGAACAGATGCGCGAGTTGAGCAGCCAGGCGGTGCTTGCAAATACGTACCACCTTTTTTTAAAGCCTGGTTCAGCCTTGATTCGTGAGGGTGGTGGGCTTGCTGAGTTTATGAGTTGGCATGGGCCTACTTTTACTGACTCTGGAGGGTTCCAAATTTTTAGTTTACCGGATGTGAAATTATCTGAAGAGGGTGCTACTTTTAAGAGCCATATTGATGGACAAAAGTTTTTGATGACACCAGAGCTTTCGATGCAGACTCAATGGGAGATTGGCGCTGATATTCATATGGCGTTCGATCAGTTAGCAAAATCCGATTCGCGATTTGATATGGAAAATGCGATGCTCAGAACGCATCGTTGGCTGACACGCTGTGTGGATGAGCATGAAAGATTGGAAGACGAATATTTAGCAAAGGGATTACCAGAACAATACTTGTTTGCGGTTGTGCAGGGCGGAACTTTTCTTGATTTGCGCAAAGAATCCGCAGAATTCGAAGCTGTATTGCCGGTGGATGGATATGGAATTGGCGGGGTGTTTACTGCGGACGGTATGAGCGAGATGCTTAAAACGGTTTGCCCGATTTTGCCAGAGGAACGACCCAGACATCTTCTCGGTATGGGACAAGAACCAATAGATTTGTTTGTGGGCGCAGAGTTCGGATGTGATACTTTTGATTGCGTGGGGCCAACAAGAATGGCAAGAAACGGGGCTTTATATACTTTGAACGGTAGAGTTAATATTAAAAATGCGAAGTTCGAACACGACTTTACGCCGGTTGATGACGATTGTGATTGTAAATGTTGCAAGAACTACACAAGAGCTTATCTACATCATTTGTTTAAGGTTGATGAGATAACCGGTAAGGTATTAGCATCTATACATAATGAACATTTTGTGGTGTCGGTCGTCAATAAAATTCGTAATTCCCTGCTTGATGGAACGTTCCAGGATTACAAAAAAAAGTTTTTAGCGAGGTATTATAAAAGATGAAGCTTTTGATGCATGCTTGCTGCGCTCCTTGTTCTGTATATTGTATTGATAGTTTACGGACGGAAGGAATTGAGCCTACCGTTTTTTGGTATAATCCCAACATTCATCCTTACCAGGAATATAAAGCGAGACGTGACTGCCTAAAAGAACATGTGAATCGTGAGAATGTAAAAGGGGTCTTTATCGAAGACTATGGTCTAGATAAGTTTTGTCAAGCCGTAGCAAATGATATTTCAAACCGATGCGTGAAATATTGCTATCGCGCTCGTTTGACGCAGACGGTAAAATATGCCAAAGAGCACGGCTTCGACGCATTTACTACGACCCTTTTAGTTTCTCCGTATCAAAAACACGACGAGATAAAAAATATATGCGAAGAATTAGCTATGATGTCGGGTGTAGAGTTTGTTTATCGTGATTTTCGCGTAGGGTTCCGTGATGGTCAAAAGAAGGCTAGAGAACTCGGAATGTATATGCAGAAGTATTGTGGGTGCGTTTTTTCTGAAGAAGATCGTTACAAAAAGCAGATTCTGAAGGATTTAGAAGACGGGATTGTTGAGCTTTAAGACTGTACTATTTCGTAGGACGTTGAGTGGGTATTATTCTTTAGAAACTTCTTCCCATTCACCTATCCATGTAGCTAAACCACAGCCGATTTTTATAGCGTTTGGCTGGTCGTTGTCGTCGCACTGGAAATGAATGCGCTGTTTGCGGTGGAGTGTCGGAACGTGCTCTTCGTATTTTGTTACTGTAAATTCGAGATACAGGTCGTCATCTTCGGTTATGCCTATATTATCAAGGTCGGCAACTTCCACGCCTTCTTTTGAGTAGTTGTCATAAATGTATGCGCGGGCTAAGGTTTCGAACGCTTCGAGACGTTTGCTTTCTTCATGCGTCTTGGCTTGGCCCATGTAATAGAATAAGCCAAACAGTAGAGCTGTTATTATTAGGGCTAAAGCGACAAAACATTTGCCGCAATAATTTGGATCAACGGCGGCACTCTTTGTGGTTTTCGATGTGTTAGATTTTGTTTTTGATTTTGTTGATTTTTTAGTAGCCATAAGAACATTATATCATAGTATACGCATGTGCGAAGATATAGAAAATCTCCCACGGCGTGGGAGATTAGTAATGTGCGGAGGTGCGGATAGGGTTGTTTGGGTTATCTTTCTTGACGGGCTTCGTTGACGACGGTTTCGAAGAGACTGGGTGTATTGTTAGGGGCTTTGTCTGACGATTTTGCAAACGTCGCATGGTTGTCGGAAGATGATTCTTCGTATTCGAGTGGCGGGCCATACATCTTTCGATGCATGAACGGGTACATTACCATTGCCATTTTGCAGATGAAGATGAACACTAGTAATGCGAGAATGGCGAGCACTATCAGGATGCCCAGGAAGATTTTCATCTAATCCCTCCCTTAAAATTGGTGACTACCTCGGCTTATATATTATACTATATTTGGTGATTTTTAGCAATAGTGTTATGGTGGCTTTATTTAGTTAATTGCCAATACGTGCCGCTTGATGTATCGAGCAGTGAGACACCGTCTTTGAGCAAGTCGTCGCGGATTTGATCGGCGATTGCCCAATCTTTTTTATCTCTAGCATCGTTGCGTTGATGAATTCTCTGTATTACTTTGTTGGTCAAATCATCAGGTATAAGGCTTAAGCCGAAGAGCTCGCTTATATATTTCCAATCTTCAATAGCTATCTGATCTATAGAAGCGTCAACATAGGCAAAAGCTGCGGCTGAGTTGAGGTCATCACTTAGTTTTTCCAGTAATTTTTCTTTAAAATCTGGAATTGTTTCTGGCTTGATTTTTGTCTGATATAGCAAAGCGATTTTGTTACGCCAAGAAAGACGACGGTTTTTAGCAGACTCGAGATCATCCCATGTGAAATTTCGCTCTGCTTTATAGTGGCCTTGATAGAGCCAGAGCTTGTAGTCAAATACGGAATAACCTTTTGCTTCGATATCTTCCAATGTGATAATGTTGCCAAGTGATTTTGAAATCTTTTTGCCGTCTATAGTGATGAAGTTACAATGAAGCCATGTGTGAGCAAGACTCTCGTTGTAGGCGCCATAGGTTTGGGCGATCTCGTTGGTATGGTGCACTGGGATATGGTCTACTCCGCCAGTGTGAATATCGATGGGCTCGCCGAGTTCTGTGTGGATAATAGACGAACATTCTAGGTGCCATCCAGGGTAGCCTGGGCGGCCAAGAAAGTTCCAACGCATAGCGTGGTCTTCGCCTGGTTTAATAAACTTCCAGACTGCAAAATCAGAGGGGTTCCTCTTTTCGTCTGAATAAGCTACGCGCGCTCCGGCTTTGAGGTTTTCTAGATCGAGGTTGGCAAAGTCGGCATAATTAGAAAACTTAGAAGTGTCGTAATAAATCCCGTCGGCGGTTTCGTAAGTGAAGTTGTTTTCGATAAGTTTTTCGACGAGTGCTTCGGATTGTTCTATGTAGTCAGTAGCGCGCGCCCATTTAGTTGGTTCGATGAGGCCTAATTTTTTGAAGCCATCTTTAAAAGTTTTGATGTAGTAATCAGCGACTTCCCAGACGGTTTTACCTTCACGTTTAGCGCCTTTTTCAAGTTTGTCTTCGCCTGTGTCTCCATCAGATGTAAGGTGGCCAACGTCGGTGAGATTAAGAACGCGCCGAATGGCGTATCCGTTTGCTTTGAGGGTGCGGATAAGAAGATCCCAGTAGATATAGGCGGCAAAATTGCCGATGTGCGGTGCTGAATAAACGGTCGGGCCACAAGTGTATATCTTGACATCATTTGGATTAGACGGCTGAAATTTTTCAATTTTTTTGCTTGCGGTATTGTATAGTTTCATTTTTTTATTCTTTCTCTGCTGCAGCGATTAAACTAGGTACTATTTCGACTAGATCATGAATGACGTCTTCGTATGATATATCGTAGGTACGGAAACCCGCAGCATATGGATGTCCGCCGCCACCATAATATCCAGCAATTTGGTCAGCTATAGGCACACTTGTGCGGATTTTGCCGGTGATTTTGCCGTCCGGATAAGTTTTAACTGCAACTGCGACTTTGACGCCTTCTACAAGCCTTAGTTCTTCTAGAATAAGGACATTAGGATTGTATTCATCGGAAAATTCGGCAATATCATCCCATGGGATATGAACCGTGGCGATGGTGCCATCGAGCGAATATTCGATACGTTTGATGAGGTCTGCTTTGTAGCTGAGAATGCGAGGAGATTTTTTCATGAATTCGCGGCGAGCTTCTTCAAGGTCGGCGATGTTGAGTGAACTGATCTCTAATAAATCAGCAATTGTACGGAAAGTCTCTGGATTAGTTGATGCGGAGGTGAGCCCAAGCGTATCAGACGATATGCCATATATGAGATTTTTTGCGACGTTTTGATCGATTTTTAGGTTCTGGTCTTTGGCGATTTTATAGATGAGACTGCAGCAAGCCGGAAGTGATTCGATGATAGATGTATGCTCAAAATTGAGATCATCTGGTGTTTCGTGGTGATCGAGTACTAAGATCGGGTTTGTGTAGAGACGGTTTTTAATTGCGGAATCATCGAGCAGCTTAGATAATAAAACTTCTGCGGCCGTATCAACAATGATATAACCGTCGGCTTTCCAATCGAACTCGCTGGTAACACGGGACCAGTCGGTAAAATATCGAAGATATTTGGGGATGTCGACTGGACAGTAGAGAGAAATTTCAATTTTAGGATTGATAAGAGAAATTAGATAGTCTAATGCGATTGCCGCACCAAGGGAATCTCCATCGGGATTTTCTGCTTGGATGATTGATATATGGTCTTTCTCGTTTAAGAATTTTGTGAAGCTAGCATACATATTTGAATTATATCATATGTGCTTTTAATCTGGCTTGATGTTGTAAAAACTAACAGTGCTTAGTTATTATGCTATAATATAGTTTATATTGGAGGTAATATGAGTGAGCTTGCTTCTCGTTCAGGGGCGGATAAACACCTTGAAACGAACGAACAATCTGGAACGGATTTCGATGCTTGGAATACTCTTTCTAGTGTTGAGTTTAACGGTGAAGATAATGTTTCGCCAGATGCGGAACAGCCGGTTGATTCAGACGACAATGTAGTGTTAAAATCTGGCGACTACCCATCGGATATTTATGAGAATGATGGCGTTGGGGTTGATCCAGAGGTCGGTGAGACAATATATGAATATATTGATAGGTTGGGTGAATTTGGGGCCTTAGGAATACAGGCGCGTGGAAAATTCACTGGAAAAGAAATTGCTAACGAAGGGTCTAGTGATAAAGATGCATTATTGCGAAAATTCGTGGAGGAATATGGAGATTGGCGTATGCTTTCTAATCCAAAATATTTAAGTGTGCGTAATCGTTGGCGTCAGAATACACTGGCTGCGAATGACTATGAGAATTTTGACGAGCTAAATAAAGAAGGATCTGAAGCTCTCCGACGCGAAGAAAAGAAGGCGGCTTTGGCGTTAGAAATGTCTAGAACGAGCGAGATTAGAAGGGCTGCTAAGTTTGATATTACTCCTCTTCGTGAGGATGTAAGCCGAGTACTTGCTGAGCTAGATAGTAGAGTCGAAGAAGGTACGTTTGATGGTTATGAATTAGCTGATTTGACTGGTGTGACTGTTGGCATAAAACAGGCTGGAGCGTTGATATGTTCGCCTGAAAATGCCGAAGACACCAGAGCGGCCGTCGATAGGTTGGGCCTTGAGCAGACGGCGTTTGGGGATCTTTTGATTTTTGGTAAAGATAGAGTTAGCGTGGATGGCGCTAAAGATTTATTTGATAAATCTACGGCGGAACGTCAAATTGGTTCGAAGACTCGAGAGCTTGGCAAAATGCTTGGATATCCGGAGTCTGCAACTGACTACTTTATTAAACGCAATATGGACAAAATAGCTGGATTGCCATTAGAAGCCGGGATGGGCCCGTTTTATATTCATAGTCCTGACAAATACGAAGAAGAATGTATGCAATACGAACTACCGCTTTTAGCTCATCTTGATAAGTATTGTCCAAATGTGGCTAAGTCTGTTCGGAAGATAATAGAAGATGATCGTAAAGATTATTATTATCGAAAATTACAAAAGATAGAAAACGATTAAAAGCTACAGTGAAAGGAGATAGAAATGGAAATTGTTGTTCTAGTATTAGTGGTTTTAAATTTATTGCTTTGTTTGGTAATTGTTGCTATGGTTGCAAAGACGCGAAAACCTGACGATTTATCGTCAAAAGATTTTGATCAGATTAAGGAACAAATCATTAAATCCGATACAAAGATTGAGGTTCTTTCAAAAAAAGTAGACGATTTGACGCCTAAGATTACGAGCGAATTTCGTGAGAACCGTAAGGAAATATCTGAGAATCTATCAGGAATATCAAAGACGATGGACTCACGCGTTAAGGAGCTGCAAAATTCAAACGAGAAGAAGTTAGAGCAAATGCGTGAGACGGTGGACGAGAAGCTGCAAGCTAGTGTCGAAAAAAGATTTAACGAAAGTTTCAAGCAGATATCTGGGCAGCTGTCTCAAGTCTATCAAGGTTTAGGCGAGATGAAGAACCTTGCGACTGGTGTGGGCGATCTCAAGAAGGTGATGGAGGGAGTTAAGACGCGTGGGATTTATGGCGAAGTGCAACTCGGTGCGATTATTGAAGATATTTTGACGCCAACACAGTATCTCACTAACACTATTACAAAGAAGGGTTCAAGTGATAGAGTAGAGTTTGCGGTACGAATGCCTGGTAAAGATGCGGAAGTGCTATTACCAATAGATTCGAAGTTTCCTGTCGAGAATTACCAGAGACTTCTGAAAGCTTATGATGACGGTAGCAAGTCCGAGATTGAGACATACCGTAAAGCGTTGCGCAAGGATGTTGTGGAGCAAGCAAAGAAAATTCACGATAAGTATATCGAAGTACCAAAAACAACGGAATTTGCGATGATGTTTGTGCCAACGGAGTCGCTCTACGCTGAGATTCTGCGGATTTCTGGTGTTGACGAAGAGATTCGACAAAAGTACAGCATTTCCCTTTCTTCACCCGCAACACTTCCAGTGATGCTTAACGGCCTTCTTATGGGCTATAGGAGTGTAGCAATCGAGAAACGCAGCGCTGAGGTATGGAAGATTCTTGGAGGCGTCAAGGCACAGTTCGGTAAGTTTGGCGACCTTCTTGAGGGCGTAGAAAAGAAACTTAGTGAGTCAGCAAAAAAGATCGAAGACACAAGAAAGCAGGCACGACGAATCGAAAAGACCATGAATGATGTCGAAAGCTTGCCGGAGAGCGAAAAAGAGGCTCTAGGATCTGGGGTATAATGCTATAATGGGCTTATGTTTAATATAGAATAAACCGTCACTAAGGACTTTGAAGTCGAAACTAACAACGCCGATGAAGCCTATGAAACAGACCGAGCTGAAATGTAGAGAAACGGTTGAATAACACTAGCAATGAATATCTCAGAAGACGCTTTCAATAGTTCGATTACAAACAAATTTTTGAAGAAAGTCGATAGAAAATTATATTTCGATAAGGTTATAGATAAGAATGCATTTCGCAAAAACAGTTTTCGCTGCCCTGACGAAAATACATACTTTCCAAAGATACCATCACTAGTATTATCGTTTAACAATTTTTGAGAAGAGTTTAATTATCTTTTCGTAGAAGTTTGATTTGTTTTTTCGTATCTGGATTTACGCGATAGGAGTCACAGATTTTGGAGAGAGCTTTGTTGAATGTCCAACTATTGAGTTTTGTGATTTTGAGATATTCAAAGGTTTCGTTGGAGAACTTGATAAAACATTCGGCAAGAAGCCAGGCTATGGCCATTTTAACATAGTATTCCTGGCGGTTTTTTAGGCATTCTATTTGGTCATAAATGACTGGTAGATAATCTGGCTGGACGTAAAAATCTAATAAGCATACTAGCCCAGTACGAGCGCCAAATTCGTTTTTCGACATAAGAAGCGAAGCGACTTTATGATCAAAGAAATCGTCTTCGTGTTTCTTTATGGTCTTCCTTAGCGATGCGCAAAAAGTGTCGACTGTACACCAATTGTCGAGCAATCTCACTTGAGAGTCAAAGACTTCCATCATTTCTTCGTATGATAATCTTGCGATAGCGAATCCACGAGCAATGACTTCTTCAATGGCGGTAGGTGTCTCAGCGATAAAGTCGTTTAATTGGTCTATAGGGATTTCTTTGACTAGCTTCCTGATGTCTGGGATGCGAACGCCTAAAAATGGACGATCGCAAGGGATGCCATTCATGGAGAATTGGCGATATTTTTCATCGTTAAGTGAGATGAGCTTGGAACGAAAGTCGGAGTACATTATAGTTTGGTGCGGTTTTGAAGTGCGGCGGAGATGGTGGTTTGATCAGCATAAGAAAGATCGACGCCGAGAGGTAGGCCACGGGCAAGCCGAGTGATTTTAAGATCTGGAAACTTTTCGATAAGAAGTTTTTGAAGAAGGAGAGCGGTGGATTCACCTTCGACAGAGGGGTTGGTTGCGATGATGATTTCGGTCACTTGATCTTCTGGAACGCGATCGAGAAGTTCTTTGATATGAAGCTGATCTGGGGTGATGCCGTCAATTGGCGAAATAGCTCCACCGAGCACATGATATGTACCATGGTATTGTTTGGTAGCTTCGATAGAATAAATATCGAGCGGCTCTTCAACAACGAGGATGACAGACTTGTCGCGTTCTGGGCTTGAATATAGATTCGAGACGGATTCCGTGCTGTCTATGAGTGCAAAAGTTTTGGGGCATGATTTTACGCCGGAATGTAAAGCACCGAGAGATTCTGCGATAGTTTCTGAGATACGTGAGTTGGAGCGAAACAGAAAATATGCATAGCGCTCTGCAGTGCGTGGTCCTACGCCTGGTAAATGCCCTAGCGCTTCAATAACTTTGTTGAGAGCCTCCGGGAGCATTACAACCCGAGGTCGCCTAGTTTACCCATGAGGGGTTTCATTTTTTCTGAAGCGATTTCTTGTGCTTTGGCGTATCCATCACGGAGACAATTCTCTAGCCAGCGTTCAAGCTCGTGGATGTCGTCGAGGTCGACGCGATCTGGATCGATAGTGATTTTCTTGATTTTGAGCTCTCCGTTGATTTGGACGACAACAGCGCCGTCACCTGCTTCAACTTCGACGATTTCGTTTTTGAGCTCTTTTTGTGCCTTGCGCAACTGATTAAGCATTTTCATTTGGTCCATAGTTTGGCCCATAACAACAACTCCTGATTAATTATTAAAGCTATATATGTATATTCTATCAGAATTATCTGAATTTGGGGAG
>JAEEGL010037306.1_pt1 | contig 23675 bp, 6 predicted proteins | sample 9134231 | NCBI WGS metagenome assembly JAEEGL01 (sample SAMN16246548, study PRJNA631951) | gut metagenome | biome: gut microbiome; feature: rumen; material: fiber-attached | host: Bos | place: Iran: Karaj | collected 2018-10 | reverse complement strand
TTTGAATTAGCCACAGAACGCGCCGGAACAGACTGTAAATACCTTGTTCTTCGTATGAGAAACACAATTTACCTTGATGCCGGTGGAATCCGCGCTCTTGAACAGTGTAAAGCAGCCTGCGACCGCAAAGGAATTACCATTGTAATAAGCGGAATTCATACACAGCCATACCTTTTGCTCGAAAAAACAGGCATGGCAGACAAGCTTGGCCGCGAAAACATTTTTGAAAATATTACAGAGGCACTCAACCGCTGCAGGGCTTAGTGATATTCTATATATTCTCTCCGGGTTCTTGCCATACCCCTAAAAATTTGCTATAATAGAAAAGTTGTGATTATTTTTGGCGAATTAGGGGAATTTGCCGATAATTATAGCAAACGGTGAGAATTAATTCTTTATGAAAAAAGTAAAAATTAGAATTTTATCATTAATAATAGTAGTCTTTTCATGTCTTCCTGCGTCTGCGATTGAGCTGTTATTTTCACTCACACCAGATTTAGTTTTTCCTTTTTTAACAGAAGGAAATCAGAAATATGAAACCCTCGGTTATGGCGGAATGCTTGATACAGGCGTTACGTTATTTAATTATCTGAATGTCGGAACAACTGCAGGTTTTTATGCAGTGCCAAAGTTGTCTTCTTCAAAATTTGCCACAGATCAGGCGAAGAACTTATTTTTGGTTCCAATCGGACTTAAAATCGGAGGGTCTGCCTATCCGTTTTCACGTTTGATGCTTGGTGCAGGAGTGTCTGGAGGCTTTAGTATTGCTATATCTGGTGACAGTATGCACTATCAGCCCTGGTATAAGGGCGAAGTATCTGCAGCCTTCCGTATTAATCCTTCGTTTTCTGTAGGACTCACAGGGGCCTGGGTCGATTATCAATTTGATTCCTGGTGGAAAAATTCCTTGATGCAGGGACTTTCGGCCGGAATTTCCTTGACCTATCGTTTAGATACAAAGAAAACCTCTGGAAGTGTAAGTGCTACTGCAGAGTTTGATGATTATGTATTCCCATTGCTTTATACAATTTACAAAGAGAACAGCTTTGGTACAGTTTATGTAACAAACGAAGAAACTGCCGAAATCAGAAATATTCACGTTTCTCTTCGTTCAAAAGGTTATACTGCTTCTCAAATGGAATGTGGTGTAATTGAAAGTCTTGAAAAGCATAAAACTCAGGAACTTTCTCTTATTGCAGACTTTTCTGAAGCAATCTTGAACTTTACAGAAAACGGTCAGATTCCTGCTGAAGTTGTAATGGAATACGAGCTTTTAGGACAAAAGAGAACTGCCGTTTCTCAGATTATTATTCCTGTTTATAACCGCAACCAGATGCGTTGGGCAGACCCGGCTGTTCTTGCAAGTTATCTTTCTACTTCTGCTCAGGAAGTTCTTGAGTTCTCTAAATATCTTGTTGGAATTTCTCGCCGCTCTCTGCGTACCGGTCTTAACCGCAATATGCAGTTTGCTATGTATGTATTTGAAGGTATGCGCCTGGCAGGAATTCAGCTTGATACAGATCCTTCTACACCATACGATTCTTATCACCTTGATCCATCGATTCTCGATTATATTCAGTATCCATATCAGACCATGCTTTATAAGTCTGGCGACAAGGATGATTTGGGAATCCTCTTTATGTCATTGCTGCAGTCTGTAGGTATTGAAACATCATTTATTGCTGCAAATAATGACTTTATCGTCCTGTTTAATACAGAAGTTGCTTCATCAAGAGCGGGAACACTCTTCTACGGAACAGATCGCATTATGATTCTTGAAGATGATAATGTATGGATTCCAATTTCTATGAAGTCTTTGAGTGAAGGCTTTATCAACAGCTGGTACAAGGCTATTGAAGAAATTAATTATATTAACGAAAGCGGAGAAGATTATTACTTTGTAGGAATTGCCGATGCCTGGACTTATTATCCACCGGCAGGATTTGCCAGCGGAGAAAATGTATCTCTTGAAAGCTCTGAACAGACAATTGCAGATACTGTAGAAACTGATATCGTTCGTTATATTACAGCAGAATTTGGGCCTCAGATTACTGCAATTCTTACAAAAATTAAAAAAGAGGGCGCGTCTGTTACTCTTTATAATCAGCTTGGTATGCTTTATGTTCGTGCCGGTATGTATTCAAATGCTATCCCTGTATATCAGCTGGCTGCTAAGATGGGTTCTATCCCTGCTATGAATAACCTTGGAAATATTGCTTCTCTTCAGAATAATCTGGACGAAGCTGTTAAATGGTATAGGAAGGTTCTGGAACTTGATCCGGAAAATACTACTGCAAAAGCTAACTTAAGACGAATCGAAAGTGAGCTTGAAGAACAAAATTAAAAAAGTGATTTAGAAAGGGTTTTATGTCAGGCAAGCGTTCAAAATTAATAAGAAAAGCAAAAATCTCTAAAAAGGTGGTTGCTGGTGCTGCAGCTGCTCTTATTTCTGCGGCTCCTCTTGCAGCAGAAGGTGGAGATTTTCTTGTAAGTTTATATCCTCATTTTTCTTTCCCTGTTGTAAAATTTAATAATGCTCTTACTACTGGTTTTGGTGGTGGTTTAAGATTAACATATCGCCCTACAGATTTCTTTGGGATCTTCCTTCAGGGTGATTATAAACAGTTCTCATTTGATACAGTAAGAGAAACAGGTTCAGGCCTTTCTATTTTTGATGGAATGGTTGGAGCCGGTTATCACCTTTCAATTACAGACAGACTTGGCTTGGATCTTGATGGTGGAGTTGGTTTATACTCTTCAAAATATTCAAAAGCCGACAAATCTTCTGTTTCACTTTCTGGCTTTAATGTAGGCGGTTCAATTTCTGTTTCATATAAAATAGGGCCTGCAATATCGGTTTATGCAGCCGGCGGTCCTCAGCACTATGCATACAAAAATTCAAAATTCCTGACAACTGTAGATGCAAACCCTGGTATTACCTTTAATATTACAAAAGCTTTTTCAAACAAAAATAACGTAAGCCTTGGCGAGCAGGAACTCAAACCTGTTTTCCCTGTATTCTATTCCTGGTATAACGACAATTCTTTTGGAACAATAGAAGTTTGCAACGAAGAAGATGCTTCTATTACAGATGTAACTGTATATTTCTATCAGCAGCAGTATATGGGACAACCTCGTGATTGTGGAAAAGCAGCAATCCTTAAGAAAGGCGAAAAGTTTACAGTAGACCTTAAAGCATTCTTTAACGAGAACATGCTTAATTTGAACGAAAAGAGTGATACTCTTGCAAATATCATTGTAGAATATAAATATCTTGGAGCTAAACGCACCGAAACCTTCCCAATGATTGTTCCTGTTTACGGACGAAACAATATGTCTTGGGAAGATGACCGTTGTGCGTCTGCGTTTGTTTCTTCAAAAGACCCTGCGGCTATGTGGTTTGCAAAATATGTAACTTCTATAGTTCGTGAAGATATCCGCAGTGGTGTTCCTCAGAATATTCAGTATGCAATGGCAGTTTTTGAGGCTTTGGATCAGTTTGGTATAAACTATGTAAAAGACCCGACTTCTGCATTTGAAGATAACGTAGGTACAGCATCCATAGACTTTCTTCAGTTCCCTTACCAGACCTTGATGTATCGTGGTGGAGACTGTGACGACCTTTCTATTCTTACCTGTTCTCTCTTTGAGTCAATTGGAATTAAAACAGCCTTCATTACAATTCCGGGGCATATTTTTATGGCTTTTGATTCAGGACTTTCTGTTGCCGAGGCCAAAGAATATTTTGATTCTCTTGATAATTTGATTGTAAACGAAAACAAGGTCTGGGTACCTCTTGAAATTACACTTAGTGATGAAGGTTTTAACAAGGCCTGGCATAAGGGTGCCTGGGAATGGAATACAGCAAACCGCACTGGCGATGCAATGATTTATCCAATGGAAGCTTCTTGGAAAGTTTATAAGCCTGTAAGTGTTCCTGGTGCCGCTGCTAAATTTACTTTGCCTGATGATCAAGGAGTTGCACTTGGATTCTCATATATTGTAGATGAATTCGTACTTAACCAGATTACTCCACAGATTGCAAGCTTTGAAAACCTTCTGGCTAAAGCTCCAACATCCCAGAATTATAATGATTTTGGTATTCTTTATGCCCGTTACGGACTTTTTGAACAGGCAGAGGAGCAGTTCCAGAAAGCCCGAAGGGTAAAATATCTTCCTTCTATTTTGAATACTGCAAATCTTTGTTATTCAAAAAAGGATTATACTCAGGCAGCAAACTGGTACAAGCAGGTTCTGGATCTTGAACCGGCAAACGATCTTGCAATGATTGGTCTTGCCCGTTGTGCTTATGAAACCGGCGATTATAATGAATGTGATAAATGGTACGGAAAGGTATATAAAAACAACAGAAAACTTGCCCGCCAGTATTCATATCTTGGTGCTTTTGAACAGACTTCTGGCCGAAGTTTTAGCCTTGCAGATCGCCTGGAGAATACAGTCTGGATGCATAGCCAGGATTTTGAGCCTGTAAAGGTTGAAACAAAAATCCAGCATCTGGAACCAAAGGTAGAAAGATCTGTTGCATCAAATGTTGTGCTGCAAACAGAGGAGCCTGTAAAAGAGCCTCCTCTAATTGCAAGCCTTTCTCCTTCTGTTGCTGTAATTCCTTCCACAATAAAAGAGGAAGAAGAAAGAGTTGAAGAAGAGCAGGCTAGTGCAGCCCCTGGCCCAGATGACGGTGATAATAATACTGAAGAAGAAATTGCAATTACCGCTACCCCAGAAGCAGCTACCGTGGTTCCTGAGCCTGTCGAAGGACCAGAAGAAGTTGCAATCAATCCAACCACCGAAACTCCTGAGCCTGACACCGTGGTACCAGAATCTGACATCGTGCTTCCTGAGCCTGTCGAAGGACCACAAGCAGTAGCCTTCGCCCCTGTTGCAGAAGAGGATGACTACGACGACGAAGAAGAATACAAAGGAATTTCTTCTGAACTTGATTTTGATTTCCTTTCAGTACAGGAACTTGCCGAATTAGCCGAAGAAGCAATTATCGAAAACGGCGAAACTCTTGATGATTTTGATACATCAATGGAAATTGTTTCGGTAAGAGAAGATAAAATTGTTGATGCAACTTTTGATCCTCCACTCGTAACCAAAGCTCCGGAAAATCCTCCGGCAAGCGAAACTCCAGCTCCTGCAGAACCTGATGCAACCATCGCAGCCTCTGATCACTCTGCACTCTCTGAACAGTCTGCAGCCCCTGAGCCTGTCGAAGGGCTCGAAGGACTCGAAGAAAAGCAGACAACAACCGCATTCTACGACACAACACCAGAAGCTTCTGAACCTGCAGAAATATCAACTACACCACAAGTTCTTGACATTGTAGACTTCATCCCGGATGTAAGAGATGCTCTCCCAGATCTTTTTGGAGATGAACCTCCTGTTGTTACATTCGAAAAAGAAGATCCACGGGCAGCAAGAAGACCAGGACATAATTCTTCTAAAACAACACAGACAACTTCAAGAACTACTTCTACAGTTTCTGCATCAAAAACCGCAGTTACCGGAACAACAAGCTCTTCAACAACTACACCTATTAAGGGCGAATTGAAGATAGATGATATTCCTTCTTTCACAGACTGGGTACCAGAATTAGTAGAAGGCCTTAAAGAATTAGATAAGAAGGTTGATGATGTGGTTTCGACAAGCTCATCTACCCCAAATGAACCACAAAACGATACACAGCAACCACAGAATAAAGAAACTGTTGTGGAAGAACCAGCAACAGAAGAGGTTGCGCCTGTCGAAACTACACCAGATAACGAATCCCTTGCAGAAGAACATAAAAAATCTTCTGCTCCAATATATGCCGGATTTGCAGTGCTTGCGGCAGCACTCACTGCTTTGTTTATAGCTAAACGTAAAAAGGATAAGAAAGATGAGTAAATCAAAGAAGAACGTAACAAAACTTTTATTTTCAGTTATTATCACAACAATTTTACTTCTCGCAGGCTCCTGCCAAAACTGGATGTCCAGCGACGACTTTATGTCCAAAATCGAAAGCGAGGTTCACGATGCTAACGCCACCGAAGTAAATGTATATGTGCGCTATGCAAACCAGACTATGGGTACAACCGAACCTTCCGGTAATACAAAAATGAAGGTAGACGTTGCCTCAAAAATTTCTGCTATTACAAACGATGATTATGGTTTTGTAAAATGGGCTGCATTTACCACGAAAGATTTCCCAACAGGAAAACAACACTCATCTCTTATTTTTGTAACCGAAGCTGACTATAACGAAAATTATAAGAAAAAGGAACTTCCGGATACTTTAGTTCATTTTGATAATCCAACAAGTCCTACAACCGAAGTAAAGATTTTTACTTCTCAGAACGACATTTTTATTATTCCAATCGTTGCAGAGAGACCAGGAAAAAAGGGTTCATTCCCTAAAGATACTTCAGAAAACAATGTAAAGAATACTTCTATAACAGTTTATTTTTCTAAGGCCATCAAAGAAGATTCGTTGAAGAATACAAATGAAGATTCTTCGGAGGAATCAGGAAAGAATGTGAATTTTAGTATAACTTCAATGTCTTTTAACTCTTATCTGGCTGGAGATACAAGTAATATTGAAGAAGAAGATATTACTGATTATTTTACATATGAGCTGGATTCATCAGGGACAATTTTGACATTTACTCTTAAAGAAGGCAAATTATTAGGAAGTAACCAGACTATTACGGTTACTCTTTATGAGGACATATGTGACCGTGATGGTTTTAAAATGAAAGGTAATTCAATATTTACTTTCGATACAGGTACGCAGTCTGATAATCTTGCTCCTATTATTGAAGTTCTTTTGGGAGGTAGAGGAGATACTCGTCTTGGAGATTTTGTTTCTTTCCATAACGATGATGAAATTAAGGGAAGTGCAACTGAAGCTGCAGAAAAGGCTCCAAAAAATATAAATGATGAAGTCTATACATCATCACTAATAGCACAACGTGTTAGTGATAAGTTATATATTTATGTTAAAGCTGTTGATATTATTGGTGCAGGAGCTAATGCCCCAGAAACAGCTAATACATTGAAGGAAGAAAATGTTCGTTATATTGGCGTTAGGGCTTCACTTTATATTGAAAATAAAGATGATAAGGGTGTTCCATTAACAAAAAATAGAGAAGAACTTGTTGAATCAATCAAAAAAAATAATATCCTTTATATTCCAGATAATATAGACGAAAAGACAGATACATCTGGTCTCTTCTCTGAGCTTTTCCAGGATATTGTTCCTTTAGAAGATAAAGATAAAGAAGATTCAGCATATACTGGTGGTGAAATCTTTTCTTATGATGTAAGTAATCTTCCAGACGGTCTTATTAAGATTGATGTTTGGGGTATGGATAAGAATAATAATAGTGGTGATGATTTCTCAAAAGGAGCCACATATTATAAGAACCACGACAACGGTTATAAATCTATTTTTGTTGTAAAAGATACAACAGCTCCAGACAGTGCTACAGAAGCTCGAAAACTACAGACAAATTCAGAAGATGCTCCATATGCCTGGTATAACAAGAATACTCTTGAATCAATGCAATTGTTTGATGATGCTTCTTCAGAAACTACAAAAATTGTTGATGCAGGCCATTCAAAACTTCGCTCGCTTGCAGAAAATCTTTCATGGAGTTTTGTTGTAGGAAAAGTTACAAATGCCCCAGCTGCAAATGATAAAAGCTGGAAGCTAATTCACGATGCAGATACAGGAGCAAGTCTTAAGTACGATCTTCACGGTTTTGATATTCCTAAAAAAGATGGTCCTGTAGATATTACATTGTTCATCAAGGATGATTTGGGTAACGTTTCTAAGCCAGTATTCCTTGATTCTATTATGTATGATAATACTCGGCCAACTGTAACACTAAAATCTGCTTATGGTGATTTTGTAGAAAATAATGGAGATCTCGCTCAGCATAACTCATTTGAAAAAGTAATTCATCAGATTCTTAAGGTAAACTATACTGAACCAAATGTAGATGATGCTGGTAGTGGTCTTCGTCGTTTAGAAATTCATGTAAAGAAGGATAATAAAGAAGTTAAAATTCCTCTTGCAAAAGATTTCCAGGTAAGATGGTCAACTGCTGCAGATGCAACTCCTGCTACTGCAGAACCAATAAAAATAGCTAAGAACGATAAAGCGTCTACAAATAATCTCATAGTTTTTGATGTAAATGATGAATCAAAAATTACAACAGGAACATTATTTATTTATGGTATAACACTTGGTGATGATGATGGTAAATATACAGTAAGTGTAGATTTGTATGACTCGGCCATGAACAAAACTACAAAAACTGCAAATACACTTATTGCTCGCGATACAACAGCTCCTGTAATTGAAAAAGTAAAAATTCTTGGAGCAAAAGCACGTACTGTTTATGGACAAACAGAAAAAACATGGTGGCTTCCAAAAGATTTATTCCAGGGAAATGAACTTAATAAGGCTTCATTCCAGATAATTGCAGATGAATCAGGTTCTGGTCTTAAATCTATTGCTGTTTCAAAAGATATAGAGTTTACAGCCGCAACAAAACTTAAGTGTGGCAGTAACTATCTTGATCCTGTAAAAGATTACGAACTTGATGCTACAAACAATATAATTACTTTACTTGATCATTATGATGCAAAACTTATAAATGATCCTGAAAACAATTCATCAATAGAAATTACTCTTGAAAACGTAAAACTTAAGAATATAGATAAAGCTGCAGGCAACAAACCTGCAATAACAATAGAAGACTTTGTAAATAATGAAAAATCAAATCTTGTTGACGGAACAAGTGGTGATACTGCTCAATATACAGTTTATTATCCAGATGGAACAACAGGCAATCTCATTTTTGCAGACAATACACCACCTGCAATTACAAAGCTTCAAATAAAAGATACTGCTCAGAACACAGAAAATAACCCTGACAATATTGCATATAATAAAATTGAAAATGCTTATACAGATTATCAGTTAGTTGAACTTACTCTTACACTTACTGCTGAAAGTACTTCAAATGGAAGTGGTGTAGAAGTAGTTCGTCTTTCAGATAACGCACTTTTCACAAATGGCACAACAATTTTTGTAGATGGTACAGAACTTCCATCTAATGAATACACAATTGCTAATGATAAAAAGTCTGTTAAGTTTACAAATGTGTTTACAGCTGCAAATGTACTCAAGTTTACAGATGTTAAAATTGATTCAAGCGAACAAGGTAAACAAACTATTAAAGCAGGTTTAACGGATTTTGTAGGACATAATACAACTGTAAGTACAACTTCTAACAATCTTACTTATGATACTATAGATCCTGAAGTAACAAATGTAGAATGGCTTGCAGATGATGTAACTGTTACAGCCGGTAATACAAACAGCAATATTGTAAATAATCAAAAACTCAAAGTAGAGTTTATTGAAGCAACTGCAGGTACTAAGATAATTAAGTTTGATATTACAACTAAAGATAGTACAAGTTCTTATGCAACTCCTTTTGCTTATGATAATCTTGAAATTAAATATAACGATGTAGTAACACTTGTAAAAGGAACAGATTATACAGTTGAATCCAATGGTCGTTACATTGTTTTGAATAAAACATATACATCTGGTTCATTCACATTCCATGGTTTAAAACTTAAAGATGTGGCAGATGAAGCTTTGTATACAGTTAAGGTAACATTACTTGATGCTGCAGAAAATACTGGAAATAAAGCAGAAGTTATCTCAATTGATACTACAAAACCTGAAATTAGCGAAAATCTTCTTATTCCAGAATTAAAAGAAACCACAGAACTTACAACAGCAGGTACTACATCTGCATATGACGGTCACTGGCTTTCTAAAGGACAGGTAAATGGTAACAGTAAGGCTCCGGATAAGATTCCTGTAACTATTACAATTAAAGAAAGTAATTCTGGTGTAAAGGTAATTCAGTTTACAAATGATGCAGTTCTTTCTAATAATACAAAACTTAATATTATTGATGAAAATGGTGATGTACAGCCAGTAACTGCAGAATATACAGTAAATACAGAAGAAAACACAATTACAATTAAAAACAAAACAGATGCAAATGAATTATTTGCTAAGAAAGATAGTCAGGGTAATCCAGTTGCATTTAAGCTTGTTGTTGAAAATGTGGGCTTTAAGAATGTAGATACAGATGCTAAAGCATCTATAAATACAATAGAAGTAAAAGTTTCGGACGTTGCAATGAACGTTTCTGAGCCTAAGTCTACACAACAGGCAAGAATCCTTTCAGATAGTATTGCTCCTGCAAAACCTCAGAATCTTAAACTTGTCGATCGTGCCGAACCTGAAGGAACAATTAAGGCCTCTGCAGGATATACAAACGATTCTATTATAAATATGACTTTTGATCTTCCAGCTTCAGAAAAATTTGGATCTGGATATCACAAGTTTGTGCTCACAGGTGCTAAGTTCATTAAAACAGGAACAGACGCAACTGAAGTAATAATGAAATCTGGTTCGTCAAGCATTCAGAATTTGGAATGGGATATTTCAAATGATGGACGCACTCTTACATTAAAGAAAACTGGACAGAATGCAAATGTATATGCTGTATTAAGACAAGCCGTTTCTGTTACAGTCAAAAATATCCAGCTTGATAATTCAACAACAGAAGATATAGAAGATAAAAATCATCCTGTAACTTTAAAGGCTTATGACCTTGTTGGATGGAATTCAACAGCTGCAACTGCAAATATTATACTTGATACTTCAGCACCATCACTTGCAAAAGATCCATTTACAGCAGCTTACACATATCCATCAACAAATGCATATTATAATCCTGCTGTAAACGTATACCCACATGCAAATACTGTTGGTGTTAAACGTGAACTTGTTTCTGGAAAAACAATTCCTGTATTCTATACTGCTACAAGTTATGAAAAAGAAGGTGTTACACAGTCTAATGGTGTAATCAGTGTTGCTTCTGGTCATCAATATGGTGCAGTAATCGGAATTAGCGCTAAAGATAACAGAACACTTCTTGGTTATGAAAGAACAAGTCAGAACTACCTTTATTATGATACAGATGAAAACTTCACAAAAACAAAGGTAGAAATCCTTACAGCCAATAAACAGAAAGCACCAGAGAGTGGTGCTCTTGGTTCAGGTTCAAATACAGTAACTGCTTCAACTCTCAACTTTGGTTTCCCTTGCGGAAGATACTCTGCTGTAATTGTAGATGAAGCCGGTAACTGTAGTGATGTATTCCATTTCGCTATTGTAAAAGATATAACTAAACCTGCATTTAAAGATTCTGAAGGTAATGTTACACAAGAGTTTAACGATCGTGTACTTATTCAAAGGTCAAGCAAGACAGATGTTTATAGAAGTATAAATTATAATTCTGGTTCACAAGTATTTGATTTTAAAGCTGTAGGAGCAGAAGATTCAGGATTTAGAACAAAGAAGTATCTGACAAATAACCCTGGAAATTCAAATAAACACAAGATTATTTTGAATCTTGGAGGTTCGTATACAAGTAATTTAATAACAAAGATTAATGGTGATGCTTCAACAACAACAGATTCATTTGAAGAATTAACCGCAACAGATACATCTTCTCCAATTGAACAATATGCAATCAGTACCTGGTATGGTGATTGGCCAAGAAGCAACACTTCTACTGAAAAATATCAGCCTGTAGTGCCTTATGGAACCTATTTCCCAAGTGGACAGCAGCATGTTGCTTCTGCAAGTTCTGATACAACAATAGAAATGGCACGTCTCTACTTTAATATCACAAATAATTCATCATCATATTTGTTAGCACCAGAAGGAAAGACAAGCTGGCATACATATTCACATCCTTTGAATGCTGATGGAACAAAAGTAACTGATAGTGGAAATAAAATTGTAAGTTATGTAGATAAGAACAATAATCTTGTAATTGAAATTCCTAATACACAATCTACTGCCCCAATTTCTGTCTTCCTGCGCGATGGTTGTGGTAATATGGATTATATAGTACTTGGTTTGGAGAAAGATTCTGGAAATGAAATTGCTGTAAGCTATATTCTTGATGATAGTTTTGGAGCTGCAGAACTTGATGGTGAAGGTCATGTTGTTACACCTGTAATTGTACAGAATCCTCATATGACATACCCTGCAACAACTTCAGATGCCTATACAGAACCTGTTAAAAACTCTGGCGATACAGCAAGAAAATGGGATTGGAACAAACAGGGTGGAAATGCAAATAAGTCAGGAAATGATGGAGTTGGACAGACACGTGGTTTCATTAAAGACTACGTAAAATATGTTACATATTATAATCCAGCAATTCCTACTTCTAATACTACAAGTATTGATTATACAGATATAAAGAATCAGATGAAGCTTGGTTTGACTTTGCAGAATCATAATGAAGAAATCTTGTTTACTGATGATTTAGGTATAACAACAGATAAGGTAAATTATACTTGTCGTGCAATTCTTTATTGTACTACGGAAAATTCAGTTCCAGATTTTGCTACTGCTACAGCTGGAAAAACTGATGATGATTGGACTTATGCAAGATTCTCTGCTTCGGATACTCAGTTGACTATCCAGATGGATTATCCTCGTCCTGATTATACTACTCCTTATTACATATGGTATGTTTATCAGGATCGTGTAGGAAACTATGAAATTGGAAAGGTTGTAAACAGTTCTGCAAAAGCTTCAACTCTCAATTCTGTTACAGAAGAAAATAGCACAGTTTTCGACAAGTGGCTTTATGATAATCAAGCTCCAGTTATTACAATTAATGGAACTTCAACAGATCCAAGTACTATAACAGCAGATAATATCAGTACTCTCGTGCCTGAAAATAATGATTTTGCTCCTTATGTAAAAGACAATGGTGACGGTACAAGCACTGTATATATACATGCTTCTAAAACACATGCAAGTTTACAGACAGGGGCATCATTAAATGAAACTATAGGTTATGGAACAACACATGATGTTGATAATCATAAAGAGTATTCAATTTATAATAACTTTGTAAATCTTGAGGTTTCTGAACTTACTGGTGTTCGTACTTTTGCATGGACTACTTCAGAAAATTATGGATATTATGATAGTTATAGCGATGGTTCTGGTTGGTATACCGGTTCTACATCATACTGGTATGTTGGATGGGGAAGTGTATCTGGTACTGGTGGTTTAGCTAAAGATATTGGTAATGGAGAGTTTGGTTATTCCTCTAAACCAGAAAATGCTTATTATGGAAGTGGTACTGTCTACGAAGGAAAATACTCTGGTACAAAGGTTTGTACAACAATACCTTACGGAAAGACAACTTATGCAACTGAACTCTGGCTCCATGTAATGGATTGGACAGGAAATATTTCACATTACAGAATGGGAGAAAATATCAAGTTTGTAAATGATTCTGCTGCACCTGGATACAAATCTGATGCAAAAGCCGGAGTAGTTCAGCCAGACCAGTATTATATTATAAAAGATGAAGATTCTTATCCAACAGTTAGAATTGCCGGTATAGGTTCTTATGCTACATCAAATAGTGATATAAAACTTTACATTCCTACTGATTATTTTAGCGAGACTGGAGCTGGAATTAGAGGATATTCATTTAATGGTAATGGAATTCAATATGCCGACTTTGATGAAAATGGCCCATATTTAAACCTCACTAGAAGCGATTATTATTATAGTGATACAGTTTCTCATTCTAAAATGTATTGGGTATATGACAATGTTGGAAACAGAACTTCTAAATATTTGGACCTTATTTATGATACGGATGCTCCTCAAATTGTAAGTGTATCCCTTGTTATTAAGAGTTCTAGTAATAGTCAAGAGGAATCTGACCATGTTAATAAATTCTGTGATATAGAAAATGGTCTTGAATCATATTCATCAAACCCTCATAAAGATTGGGGCTTTGATTGTTACCGTGATTATCAAGCTAAAAAACATGGAAATGAAACTCAGCAGTATAGAAAATATCATGCAAAATTGTCTGATGTTCCAGAAGATATAATTCAGGAAATTTATTTAAATAAAAAAGATGTTGCTCGTTTCCACGTAAATTTAAAAGAGGCAACAAGTGATATTAAAGATGTTATCATTAATAAATGGAATGACAGTGAAGACGAATGGGAACTCAAAACATCATATACCGAAAATAATGGAACTTCATGGTTCTTTGATAGTGGTGTTTCTTCTATTAGTGAAGCTGTAACTATCAAAATGGGTGAAGATAATGAGACAGGATTTACACTTGATTATACTCCTGAAGGTGTTTACTACCAGATTCTTGCAGTTGATATTTCTGGTAACACAAGCTGTCAGTATTTCAAGTTGTATCTTGATAACCAGGGACCAGAACTTGTTGCACGTACAGGTTCTAATTCAAATACTCCAACAATTGAACTTGGAAAGGGTTCTATTAATAAGATTACTTCAAACGAAATTGACACTTATTACTACACCGCAGATTCAACTCACAAGGCAACAATAAAGTTTGCCATGACCGATGCCGGAATGAAGAATTCTAAACAGAAGTTCTACTACAGTTTTGACAATTCAACTTGGAAAACAATAAATAATCCAACAGATATTTCAACAGAAGTAGACGCTCTTGTTGAAAGCGGTAATCTTGATCAGATTTATCTTAAGGATATATTTGGTAATCCATCGACAATTGATGTAAACTTTAGTTATACATATGGTTCGAATATTACAACAGAAATTTCTGCATTGACTTACTGGAATACAAAGCCTGCAACACCAACATTTAAGGTATATGCAAATGATGCAACTATACTTACTACTGACAATTTTTCTGGCAATGATGGATGGTCTGCATGGAATACATCATTACTAGAAGACTCTACTGATACAATTGCTATTAATGGTAAGAGTCTTAAGTGGGCAAAAATTTCATTTGCCAAGTCTGATAAAATAATTGGCTATCTGGTAACTGATGGAGAGGGAAATCTAATAAAAGAAGCTGAATATGGCAAAGCAAAGCAGTATGGACAAACCATATATGTACAGAATATAAAAGATACTTATCTGAGTGATGAATATAAAAAAGCCGTAGGAAGTTATAGTTTTAAGACTGATTTAAAGGATACCTTTACAGAAACTTTACCATTGCTTAAAGGTAATGGCGTAAATACATCTTATGCTCAGGCAACGCGAAAGTACTATGCTGTAGATGTTGTAGGAAATATAAGTGATGCTTTAACACTTACATATTCATATTCTAACCCTTCTCATCAGGCAACTGATATTCATTTGATTAGAAATCTTGATGAAATTGAAGCTTCTGATGTAAAAACAACTATTACTGCAGCTGTCAATAATGGTACGTTAAAGCTTGCACAAATTGCAGATTCAGTTGTAGGAACAACAACAACAACAAGGTACTTTAGTGGTGATTATTTATTATTGAGTTGTACTTTAAAAGCAAAAGCTTCTAATACAAATGATGATACACCTGCAAAAGTTGAATTAGTAGATATCTGGGGTGGTGCAGCAGCAGGAAGTGCTGTAAGAGGTTATGCTCAGGGTGATAATATAATATTATACCCTTCAAATCAGAAAAATAATGATGATCGATATTACTGTTATGTAGCCTTTAAAGTTGATGCCTTTGATAACAATGACCAGTATGGTGGAAGCCAGCTTTATTTAAGAGTTTATGGTAAACCAAGCCAAAGTAATCCAAAGGGTACTGAATCTGATTCTTTTCTGATTAATCCAGCTAACGAAATAAACATTCGCTGGAAGCGCGATACATCAGCTCCAGTAATTAAATCGGCCTATATAGACGAGTCTCGTTTGAAAGGTTATAAGACTTCTGGTGATGTTACAATTGGTTATGATAATAAAACTGATACTAATGGTATGACAAACTATTATTCCCGCGGAATGTATATTTATCTTCCAATTGCCGATATTACCGATGGAATTACTTATACAGGCAACGATAACAATGATATAGGTTTACATAGCAATGATTTTATAACTTATGCAGGAACTGCTCAGTATAAGACCATAGTTACAGGTGGAGCTTCTGATGTAGATTCTGGATGGGAAAACTTTGGTTCAGACACAATTTCATGGGATAATACTGATACACCTTGCTATAAGATTGCTATGCCAAATGTCGAAACTGTTCATAGTGAAATTACATTAAAGATTCGTGATGCTGTTGGAAATGAGTCATCTGGAATTAAGATTGGAGAATCCAATGAGGTTGATTCGCTCTGGTGGCTTGTTGATGACCTCTTAACAAAAACTGGTGCACAAACTACAATTACAGCTCCTACAGTTGAATGGCCAAATCCAACAGAACTCACCGGTTATACCTTTGATGTTACACCTCCTGTTGGAAGTATTATAAAATCAATTACAGCAACGCTTCCTGGAAGCGATACTAATCTTGTTTCAAATATTTCTTTCAAAGAATATAAAAGTCAGCCATCAATGAATGGTTCTAATGGCTGGATTAATATTTCTGGTCTGGAAGTTACCTTAAACAAGATTCCTCAAATCTGGAGCCCACAAGATGTAGAATTCACAATTAATGGTGTTGCTGAAAACTCTACTGTTACAAAAACTGTTTCAGGCTTTGTTCCAGCTAAGAAGATTTCTACTAGTGATATTACCTTAACTCAGGCAACCTGGAATTCTTCTGGAACTGCAGAAACAGAATATGATGTTGGAATTACAATGAATGGCGGAGACAATGCTCCATCAATCAATAAACTTGAAGGAATGACCTATGAAGCTTATCTTGGTGATACTAAAATGACAAATATCACCGTTAGTTTTGATAAGAATAATTCCAAGTTTACAATTAAAGGTGCGGGTATTCCAACAGTTAAAACCTGGACTAATCAGGTTATAAAAATCAAGATTTATGGTGAAAATATTGTGGATGGTGGTATAACACTTGATGCCATGACAATTGATCAAATTTCTGCAGATGATATTGAAATAAAACAACTTAAAATAATTAATAATGTTGAAACAGATATTGACTGGACTATGGCTGCTGTTGATGATACAGGGGAAAGAACATTTAAGCTTAAGTTTAATTGTCCAACTCCAATTCCTGAAGGTACATCTATTTCAACAAATGATGTAGGTACAATTTCCCCATTTGACGTTGATAATCAAACAGCAATTCTGAAGGTTAAGAAAGGTTGGGGTGAACAACCTGTAAATATTACAATTGGCAGTGTTACTAAAGAAGGTGTTCTGACTGTTCCTGCTATTGATGCAGATGATATAACAATTTCTTCTTCTCCTGCTGCATGGGCATCTACAACAACAAATAATGAATATACATTAACAGTTGGTGTAAAGGGTGCTGTTACTTTGGAAGCAAGCGATTTTTCTGTTTCGAATGCAACTATATCAACTACTTGGAACGCATCAACATCGACATTAAAAATAAAACCTGTAGATCAATCTTGGACTACTGATCAAGATGTAGTTGTGACAGTTCATAATGTAGTTACACCAAAAATCTTAACTGTGCAAAGAAGAGAGCTTGCAGATGGAGATATTACACTTGGTACTCCTACCAAGAAAGATAGTGATAATAGATTTGAAATGACATTAACACTAAATAACGGAGTTACAAAAGATATTTTAGCCAGTGTTTCTGCAACTAATGCTACAACAAATGAACAAATCAGTAATGATAGTAATGATAATAATTCTAAAATTCGTTTTGGTTATAATACAACTAAAGTTTACTTCCCTTACAGCAAGATTCCTGCAAAACTCTGGAATCAACAACAGTTAATAAATCTTACTATTACAGCTTCAAATGGTTCTTCTATTACAAAAGCTAGTGTCTTGACTGTAGAAGCAATAGCTGCTGATGATATTACGGTTCAGTTTGTAAATAATGGTGCCCCAGAAAACATTACAAGCAATACATGGAATTCTGTAACTGCTGATGCTAATGGAGAGAAGGTGTTCCCTCTTAAAATAACTGCACCTACAGCATTACCTCAAGATTGTGTCGTTAAATATGGTGAACAGACTTTGAGTTTTGATGCAAATGATACTACAAACTCAATTGTGCTTTTGCCTCTTAAACAAAAAGTTATTAGCCAGACTGTTTCATTAACAATAAATGGAGTTACAAAAAATAATGTAATGACTGTTCCTGCAAGAAATCTTGCCGATGGAGATATTACAGTAAGTACTGCTACCTGGGGTACAACTCCTTATGAACTTACTATTTCATACTTCAACGGAGCTAGCAAAAACAATATCAGTAGTATTGCTGCCGATAACGGGGTTACAGCTACTTTGGATACCAATAAAACTAAGGTGACACTTACAAATGTATCACAAGGTTGGACGCGAAAAGATATCAAACTAAAATTAAATGGCTCAATTGATTTGGGAGTTGTGTTGACTGTTCCTGCTAAAGTACCTGCAAATTGTATAACTGTTACACCTACTTCTCCAGCTACATGGGCTTCAGGTACAACAAGTGTTACATTCACTGTTACTTCTTCAGATAGCAGTCTTTCTATAACAAAAGTATTATACGATGAAACAGAACTTACTAAATCATCAAATAATGCTTATACAATAACTGCCGCTGAAGGTCAAACAATTGCTGAGGATGTTACAATAACAATTAAGACAAAGCATGATGATGTAGAAACAGATGTAACAAAGAGTATCTTCCCTATATCAGTCAATCAAAACCGCTTCTTCGGCCGCTCAATATCAATCAACGGTACACAGCAAGTTTACACCTTCGCAGAAACTCCTAAGTCTGTAGCCGCTATGCAGACCAGAATAATTGAATTGCCTGCTGTTGTTCAGAAGGCTTGGGAAAGCTTCTCAGAAGAAAAAGCAGAAGTTGCCGCTGCTCTTGCTCCTGCAAGCCAGGTAGTAGAGCCTAAGAAATCTTCAAAGAAGACTTCAAAGAAAGCTGCTAAGAAGGCCGCAAAGAAGGTTGCTAAGAAAGCTGCAGAAGCTGTTGCCGAAACTGTAACAGAAACTGCCGCAACTCTTGAAGTAACAGAACTTCCAGCAGAACTTCTTGAAGAACCTGTTGCCGACGATCAGCTTGCAATGATTCTTCCTAAGACTTCAAATACTGAAGAGGTTGTAGAAGTTGAAGCAACACTACAGACTGCTCAGCCAGAAACTGTAATGCCTGCCGAGGATACTTCTTCAGAAAAGCATTCTTCTGCCGCAATTTGGGTTGTGCTCATTGCAGTATTGGCTTCTGTTTGTGGATTGATATTTATTAAGAGACGTAAGGTTTCTGCATAGAAATTGAATTACCTGATAGGTAATATAATATTTGACATTAAAATTGTCTTATATTATAATTACCTAAAAGGTAATTTAATGGAATTGCAATACATAAATAAATCAATTCAAGAATATTTCTCAGATTTATGTGATGTTGCCAATTCTAAAAATTTACTTCAAAAAAAGATTGGTCAAATACTTGCGAAAAATTCCAAAAGAAGAATAGATCATCTTAAAATTACACAGACGTTTCAAAAGTATCTGGACTTTCATATTGGTAATCCACATAGTCTTACAGGTAACCTGTCAGGATTTTATGGTGTGGATTTAGATTCTCACACAAGATTAATAATTCAACCAATTCCTCCGGATTTATCTTCTGAAGCATTAAAAATCTGTGAAAAGGTAATGATTATTGGAATTGTAGATTATCATGGAGATAAAAATGAGTGGCTTATCGCGTGAAATGATTATACATCCTGGCGAAACGTTAAGAGAAGTTTTGGACGAAAGAGATATGTCTCAGCAGGAACTTGCACTTCGAACAGGGATGACTCCAAAACACATAAGTACAGTTCTTAATGGTGAAAAAAATATTTCTGTAAGTTTTGCAAAAAAACTTGAATATGCATTATCAATTGATGCGGAATTTTGGATTGGATTGCAAGCTTTATACGATAGAGAACTATTGGATTTCAATGAGCTACATTCCATATCACAAGACGAAATAAATATTTTTAAATCAATGAAAGAAGCTTTTTCTTTCATTGTAGATAATGCTTTTATTTCTGTTATCAAACAGACAGAACAGAATATTTTAGAATTACGAAAATACTTAAATGTATGTAATTTGGCCTGTATTCCTTCATTAGTTTCTTCGGGGGCTTTTAGAGCACAAACAAAATCAGAGTGTAATCCTTATATTCTTTTTGCATGGCAAAGAATATGCGAATCATTGGCTGCAAATAGTACCACTCCTATTCTTTCCTATGAAGAGCAATGTAAGAACCTGATCTCAATCTGTCCAAAAATAAAAGAGTTGTCATTGTTACCACAAGAAAAATTCATTCCAAAGCTTCGTGAATATTTTTCATTATGTGGAATCTCATTTGTGCTTGCACCTTCATTTAAAGGGGCTCCTGTGCAGGGATTTATAAAAACGAATCCTGATGGAAAAACTATAATAAGTCTTACATTTCGTCAAAAAAGAGCTGATGTTTTTTGGTTTACAATATTCCACGAAATTGCTCATTTCATTAACGGAGATTCAAAGCAAAAGTTTCTAGATTTTGAATCAGTTGAAAATGATAAAGAAATAAAAGCTGATTATTTTGCTCAAAATGCTTTAATTGATAAAAATTCATATGAAGATTTCATCAAGTCAAATAATTTTTCATTGAATTCAATAAATACGTTTGCTAAAAGTCAAAAGATTTTACCTTCAATTATTATAGGGCGTCTTCAAAAAGAAAAATATATCAAATGGTCAGAATATTCCGATCAAATTGAAAAATATGAAAATATTTGAAAAATTTATTTCTTCTCCGCCACTGCGAACCCCATAGCTTCATCAACAAGTGACGAAATATAACCAGCCTCCGCTGCCTTCTCTTTTGTAGTACCCGCCGCACCAAGAGATTGTTTCTGAATCTCCTGTTTTTCCTGCCTGCCCGCAAGAAGTTGTTTCGCCGCCAGCAAAATATCTGCAGCTTCAGACGCATTTTTAATATGAAGGCACTGTGCAATGGCACTTTCTTCGGCCCCGGCAAGAGCTTCCAGAGTAATAAACTTTTTCTGCAGCGCCACAGCCCGTTTCTCGCCAACACCCGGTAACTCCAGAAAAATCGAGTCTGTGTTTTCCTTAGTCCTCAGCCTCTGATTTCTACTTGTGGCAAATCTATGTGTTTCGTCTCGGACACGCTGGAGCAGTCTCAAGGCATCACTTCGTTTTGGAAGATTTATCGGAGTACTGTTCCCAGGCAAATATATTTCTTCATCTCTCTTGGCAAGGCCTGCAACAGGAATATCCAATCCCAGCGAATTCAAAATCTCTTCAACAGCATTTACCTGGCCAAGGCCTCCATCTATCAATATCAAATCTGGCAAATCAGCCTGTTCATTTACAAGACGTGTATAACGACGGGTGGCGGCCTCGCGCATAGATTGAAAATCATCAATAATTCCATCTGTTGTCTTTAAGCGGAAGTAACGGTAATTTTTCTTATCTGGATTTCCATTATAAAAGCTTATCAGCGAAGCAACAGGGAACTTTCCGCCAATATGTGCAATATCAAAGCCTTCAATTCTAATTGGCAATGTGTCCAGTCCGAGCAGCTGCTTAAGCTCTTCCATTGCTGGAACGTCACCTCTGTCGCGTAATCGTCTTATAATATCTTCGTGGGCATTTTCGCGCGCCATATTCAAAGCTGCAATTCCGTGCTTATCACTGTCATCGGGAACGCAAACCTTTGTATTTGTATTCATCTGTTCGCTGAGCCATCTGTTTATAAAATCACTCTGAGCTTCTGTAGGGACATAGATTGCAGGAGGAATCTGCGCAGAATCTTCATAATAGGCAGCCATAAATTCCGCCAGCAGTTCATCATCTTCATTCAGGCTTTCTACACGATAATTTTCACGGCCCAAAAGCTTTCCGCCACGGATTTTTAGAACTGTAAAACTGACCAATTCGCCTTCGCTATAGTGGGCAATGTAATCGCGGTCTTCGGAATCAAAGCTTTCTACAATATTCTGATTCTGTAAAATCATCAGGGCCTTTATTCCGTCGCGCAAACGTGCTGCTTTTTCAAAATCAAGATTTGCAGAGGCAGCTTTCATTTCGGCAGTCATTTTTTCTATTGCGCTGTCTGCCTGGCCTGACAATAAAGATGTAATTTCTTCTATATAACTATTATATTCTTCTTTATCAATCTTTCCGCAGCAGGGAGCTTTACATTGCTTCATGTGATAATAGAGACATGGAGTTTCGCGTTTATGAAGTGTCCTGCAATGACGTACCGGATAAAGCCTGTAGATATTTTCAATAAAAGTATCGAGTGCTGCAACGTTAGGGTAGGGACCAAAATAAAGCGATCCATCCTGCAAAATGCGTCGCGTTCTGAAAATCTTTGGGAAATCCTCTTTTGTTACCCGCAATACCGGATATGATTTGCCATCTTTAAGACAGATGTTATAGCGGGGACTGTGTTTTTTAATAAGATTATTTTCAAGCAGAAGGGCTTCGTACTCATTTGTGGTAGTAATATATTCAATAGAAGCGGCCCGTGATACAAGAAGCCTTGTTTTTACAGTTCTTTGGCCCGAAAAATATGAAGTAAGCCTGTTTTTAAGGTTTTTTGCTTTTCCTACATATATAATAGTCCCATTTTCATCGCGCCATAAATATACGCCGCTAGCTTGAGGAGCCTTTAATGCAGTTTCATGCAGTATGTTGCGTGCCACGAAAAAATTATATCATATTTTTTTTAATTATGCCGATAGTTTAAGCAGGTACCTATATGAAAAAATTATTGAAAAAGACAGTCTTTTTGGCTGTTGGTTTGCTTCTGGCGGTGGGAAATTCCGTTCTTTTTGCAGAAGCTAAACAGATTGTTCTCGGTGGAAAGGGTGGATGGCCTGTTTTTCAGTATGAAGAAAACATCACCACAGGAAAAGGCCGTTTTGGCTATGATTGCGTGGAACTTGCCACAAATTCCTTTGTTTTTGACGATTACACAGACCTTTTAATTGATTTTGAAAATCCTGTAAACCCAATTTCGGCTGGTTATTACGATATAGCCTCAAATAATCTTAAAATTTCAAGCGATTCTCTGCTCGAAAAGTCTGCCGGACTTAGTCGCAACATTGGCGGCCTTAGCGTAACCGGTAAACCAGGTACTTTCTTTGGTTCCGAAGGCCTTATGGGGTCTTTTTCTATTGAATTCTGGCTTTATCCGTCGCTCGCAGAAAACGGAGAAGTTATTGTTAACTGGGAATCTTCCAAAAATGTACGCGGAAGACTTATTTATCAGCTTATAAACTGTCTTTTTGACGGTGGAAAGCTCAACTGGACTATTGCAAATCTTTTTGATTCTTATGCAGGGCCAAACGGAGACGGAGAAATCCATCTTAAAGGCTCAAGCACTATTATTCCAGACAGCTGGTCATATCACGCGCTTTCTTATGATTGCGAAACTGGCATTCTTGAATATCTTGTAAACGGAATCACAGAAGATATTATCTATATAACATCAAACGGAAAAGAAGACGGACAGGTTTCTCTTATTGTAATGGGAACACCTTCTGAACTTGAATTCTGCAACGAATATACCGGAAAAATTGATGAAATCCGAATTCTGCGCAGGCC
>JAEEGL014249286.1_pt1 | contig 23676 bp, 24 predicted proteins | sample 9134231 | NCBI WGS metagenome assembly JAEEGL01 (sample SAMN16246548, study PRJNA631951) | gut metagenome | biome: gut microbiome; feature: rumen; material: fiber-attached | host: Bos | place: Iran: Karaj | collected 2018-10 | reverse complement strand
GGGACATCAATGGCGACGGCAAGGTGAACGCCTTAGACATCCAGATGGTCATCAACGCCGCAGTGGCAACAGAGTGACCGCTGAAGCCTGACCATACTTGATTCACGTCAATAAAAGCGGCCTTTCTTGCCATATCGACGGTGGCTGAGGCATCGGATGTGAACGATAATTACTACCTTTGCATCGTAATCAAGCGGATTACATTGTATTCATTAGGTTAGTAGTTAATTGGTTAAGGTAAAGATTATGTTATTTGATTTTCAGACTACGGTATTGCTGGCCGCTGTGGCTGTTGCCACCGTTTTGAGCGTCATAACACTCAAGCACACCAGCATCCGTTAATGGGAGGAGCGCGGAGTGAGTGATTCATACCGCGCTCCTTTTTTATAAATAAAACATAAAATATGGCCTTTATTGATTATTTAACTTAATAAAAGCGAGAAAAATGCTCAAAATTGCAGAATTGTGCGTAAATTTGCACCCAAAATTCGATTAGACGACAGAAATGAAACAGATACGAACCCTTTTGGCGCTGCTTTTGGCCGTCGTTGGCCTGACATCATGTATGAAGTCGAGCGACACAGAAGCCACGCTTTATAACGATGCCGCCATCACGGCATTCACCCTTGGCACATTGAACCGCTACACCACGGTGACGACGGCCGATACCACCTATACGGCGAAGGTTAGCTTTACGGGAAGCAGCTATAAGTTCACGATTGACCAGATAGCTACTGCCGACAACGTTGACGGTCTCCCCGTGATGGCACGCCACATCTATAACTGTGACTCGCTGCCCGTAGGAACCGATGCCGCTCATATACTGTGTACCATCACAACACGGAACAACGGTACGGCGGGCATCTACGAACCTGCCGACTCGACGTTCTATTACACCAACGACAGCATCGACTTCAGCCGTCCCAGACTTGTACGGGTGTATGCCAGCGACGGCTCAGGCTATTCCGACTACGTCGTCAATGTGAACGTTCACCAGGAGGAGGGCGAGCTGTTTGTGTGGAAGCAGATGGAGGATTATCCGCTGCCCGTACTGGACGAGATGCCCACGCCCGACGGCATCAAGCAACTGTTAGGCGGCTGCACCACTGAGAGCTATGCCCTCTCGACGGATAACCAGCTGATGGTATGGAACGACAGCCAGGCACGATGGATGACGGACTCACTCGACAGCGACCCCACATTGCTGCCTACCGACGACTGCTCGCTGGTGAGCTATCCCGTGAACTATGCCAACGAGACAGACTACGTGCTGCTGGTAGGCAACCGTGAGGAGAAGCAGGCCGACGGCAGTTCCACATGGACCTCGTCCGTATGGCGCAAGATTGTGGACTATGGCAAGTATGGCAAGCCTTCGCCGTGGGCATACGTCGAACGTGCCAAGGACACCCCCTATCAGCTGCCGTACCTGAAGGGCGTGACCATCATCTACTACGATGACTGCGTGCTGGCCTTCGGCGGCGATTACAGCAAGATATACCAGAGCCGCGACAACGGCATCACCTGGAAGGTAAACAAGCGCTACAAGATGCCTGCCGGCTTCGACAGCAGTGCCATGTCGGTGTGGGTCGTCAAGGATGACGACGACTTCATCTGGCTCTTCTGCTACGGCACGGGCCAGGTGTGGCGCGGTCGGCTGAACAGGCTGGGATGGGTAAATTGAAGGAGTAAAACAGCAAGAAGGTAAAAAGGTAGAAATGGTGGGTGCATACTCCATACATAAGATACAAAGCAAGGTAAAATATGTTTTACCCTTTTACCTTTTTACTCTTTTGCCTTTTTGTGCTTCAGCGCAGACGGAGCCGGAATACCGGCTGGAGCTGGGCGCAGGGGTAGGCCTGATGAACTATCTGGGCGACTTCAACGGCAACCTGCTGAAGAATCCGGGACCTATGTTCTCGGCTTTGGCAAAATATAAGTTCTCACCCCGTTCGGCTGTGGCCATGAACGTCAGCTACGGACGCTACAAGGGTGATGCGAAGAATGCGGGAACCTACTATCCGTCGCCGTACACGAACTATAAGTTCAAGCACGGACTGCTGGATGTGGGACTGAGATTCGAGCAGAACTTCTGGCCATACGGGACAGGACAGGAGTACAGGGGAGCCAAACGCCTTACACCTTATATATATATAGGACTGGGCGTCACGATGGCAAAACCTGACAAGAGCGAGTTAGGCATCAACATGCCTGTGGGTGCCGGCGTGAAATACAAGCTGGCATCGCGCCTGAACCTGGCGGCTGAGTGGACGGTACACTTCACAGGCAACGACAGGCTGGACGGTGTGAAGGACCCTTACGGCATCGAGTCGTCGGGACTGTTCAAGAACAGCGACTGCTACAGCCACCTGCGCGTCTCGCTGACCTACGACCTCTGGGCGAAGTGCAAAGTATGCCACAACGACAGGGAGTGACGGTGGGAGAATTATAAAATTCAAAAATTATATAATTTCAAAATTCAATAATATAAATATTGAGAGTTAAGAATTAAGATATATGACAGCAGAACTGGATAAGAGCCGCATCCCACAGCACATTGCCATCATCATGGACGGCAACGGACGCTGGGCGACCGAGCGTGGACTGGACCGTACCTTCGGACACAAGGCAGGACTGGACACCGTGAAGACGATTACAGCAGAGTGCGCCAGACTGGGCGTGAAGTACCTGACGCTATACACCTTCTCGACGGAGAACTGGAACCGCCCGGCCTACGAGATTGAGGCACTGATGGGACTGGTGCTCAGCTTCATCGAGATGGAGCTGTTTACCGACAACAACGTCAAGTTCCTGATGGTGGGTGACATCGAGCGGCTGCCGCAGAGCGTGCAGGACAAGATACACTACATGGAGAACCTGACGAAGGACAACGACGGCATGACGATGGTGGTGGCCATGAGTTACTCGTCGAAGCTGGAACTGACCCGCGCCGCACGGCTGATTGCCGAGGAGGTGAAGGAGGGTAAGCTGAATGTTGACGACATCACCGAGCAGACCATCAACGACCACCTCTGGACTAACTTCATGCCCGACCCAGAGCTGCTGATACGTACCGGCGGCGAGCTGCGCATCTCCAACTACCTGCTGTGGCAGTGCGCCTACTCAGAGTTCTATTTCTGCGACACCTACTGGCCCGACTTCGACGAGGAGGCACTGCACCAGGCCATAGCCGACTACCAGGGACGCCAGCGCCGCTTCGGCAAGACGGAGGCACAGGTGGAGCAGGCTGAGGGCCTGAATGAGAAATGAGAAATGAGAAATAAGAAATGAATAGTAAGAGTTATATCAAGGGCAAGTTGGAAAAAGGAATGACGAAGAGATTGCTGATGGCATTTCTCATTTCTCATTTCTCATTTCTCATTTGCTTTGCGCAGGACGTGATAGTCAATCCGGACATCTCGTACGCCGGCTCACCGCGTTCACTGGAAATCGGTGGCCTCGCAGTGAAGGGCGTGCAAGGCTATGAGGACTATGTGCTGACAGGACTCTCAGGACTATCTGTCGGTCAGGTCATCGGCGTGCCAGGCACCGAGATTACAGAGGCCATCAAGCGCTACTGGAAGCACGGACTGTTCTCGAAGGTCGCCATCACTGCCGACTCCATCGTCGGCAACAAGGTTTACCTGTGTATCCATCTGGCTACCCGTCCCCGTGTCAGCAACATCAACTACTACGGTATCAAGAAGTCGGAGCGTGAGGACATGGAGGCCAAGCTGGGCATCATGAAGGGTTCGCAGATTACGCCAAACATGATTGACCGTGCCAAGATCCTGGCCAAGAAGTACTTCGACGACAAGGGCTACAAGAACTGCGACGTGCAGATTGTGCAGCGCGACGACGTGACGGGCAACAACGAGGTCATCCTCGACGTCACCATCGACAAGAAGTCGAAGATGAAGGTGCGTCAGATTATCTTCGACGGACTGGAGCATCTGACGGCTGAAAAGATCAAGGGTAATATCTTCAAGAAGGGTTCCTTCGGTAAAATCAACGAGGCTGGCAAGTTCAGCAACATCTTCAAGGCCAAGAAATTCACGCCGGAGCGTTACGAGGAGGCCAAGACTGCCCTTATCAACAAGTACAATGAGTTGGGCTACCGCGATGCCACCATCCTGGAGGACTCCGTGTGGACGGTCGACGAGAATCACGTCAGCGTCTATGTCAAGCTGGAGGAGGGACAACGCTACTTCCTGCGTAACGTCACATGGGTGGGTAACACCGTGGTGTCTACTGACTGGCTGGACCGTATGCTCGGCATGCAGAAGGGCGACGTGTACAACCAGAAGCAGATTAAGAAACGTACCTCGGAGGATGAGGACGCCATAGGCAACTACTATTGGAACAACGGTTACCTGTTCTATAACCTTGACCCTGTCGAGGTGAACATCGTGGGCGACAGCATCGACTTGGAAATGCGAATCCAGGAAGGTACGCAGGCCCATATCAGCCACGTCCGCATCTATGGTAACGACCGCCTCTACGAAGAAGTGGTACGCCGCGAACTGCGTACCAAGCCCGGCGACCTGTTCTCGAAGGATGCCATCCAGCGTTCGGTCCGAGAGATAGCTTCTATGGGATTCTTCGACCCTGAGAAGATCAATCCTGACATCAAGCCGAACTATGAGGACGGCACCGTCGACATCAACTGGGAGCTGGAGTCGAAGTCCAACGACCAGCTGGAGTTCTCGTTAGGCTGGGGACAGACGGGTATCATCGGTCGCGTGGGTATCAAGCTTACCAACTTCTCCATGCGTAACCTCTTCGGCAAGAACAAGATGCACCGTGGCATCATGCCCATCGGCGACGGTGAGCAGCTGTCGCTGTCGTTCCAGTCGAATGGTACGTACTATAGCTCCATATCAGCTGGCTACTCCACGGGATGGTTTGGCGGCAAGCGTCCCAACTCGTTCAGTGTCAGTGCCTTCTATTCGAAGCAGAGCGACATATCCAGCACTTATCGTAACTCGGCCTGGATGAACAACTACTACAACTACATGGGTGGCTATGGTGCTTACAACTCTGGCTACTACGACTATACGTCTATGATGGACGACGACAAGTACATCAAGCTGTTCGGACTGTCCTTGGGATGGGGTAAGCGACTCCGCTGGCCGGACGATTACTTCAGCCTGTCGATGCAGCTGGCCTATACCCGCTACATGCTGCGTGACTGGAGCTACTTCCTCATCAGCAACGGTAACTGTAACAACATCAACTTCGGCATTACGCTGTCACGTTCCTCGACGGACAACCAACTCTTCCCGCGCCGTGGCTCCGAGTTCGTGGCATCGCTCACACTCACGCCGCCCTGGTCGCTGCTTGACCGTAAGGACTACGGCTCGATGGCTACGGCTGAGACCTACAATACCGACATCGACCGATATAATGCCGAGCTGCAGGACAAGTACCGTTGGATAGAATACCACAAGTGGAAGTTAAAGTCGAGGAGCTTTACCGCCCTGACAGGCGGGCAGAAGTGCCTGGTACTGATGACACGTGTGGAGATGGGTATCTTAGGATCGTACAACAGCAACAAACGCTCGCCGTTTGAGACCTTCTACGTCGGAGGTGACGGTATGAGCGGCTATTCTTCAGGCTATGCCGAGGAGACCATTGCCCTGCGCGGTTACGAAAACGGCTCACTCACGCCTTATCGTGCCGAGGGTTATGCCTACGACCGCTTCACGCTGGAGTTGCGCTATCCGTTCATGCTGGGCAACACTACCATCTACGGTCTTACGTTCCTGGAGGGCGGTAATGCCTGGACGGAGGCCAGGAAGTTCAACCCCTTCGACATCAAGCGTTCAGCAGGTGTCGGTGTGCGTATCTTCCTGCCGATGGTCGGCCTGATGGGTATCGACTGGGCCTACGGCTTCGACAGGCCATACGCCGGTGCTTCCAAGGGCGGCAGCCAGTTCCACTTCATACTGGGACAGGAGTTCTGATGATGTGTGATGTGTGATGTATGATGGATGATGTGTGAAGTAAGCGTTAAGAGTTGTTTAAAACTTGTAACCTTTGGGTGTTTTTCACGTCTAAGTGAATGTAACCCATAAAAAATGAGACGAATATGAAGAAAGTTATATTAATGATGGTGATGTGCGCAGCGACAATGTCGATGCAGGCACAGAAGTTTGCCTTGGTGGATATGGACTATATCTTCAAGAACATTCCCGCATACGAGCGCGCCAACGAACAGCTGAACCAGGTGTCGAAGAAGTGGCAGGCTGAGGTGGAGGCCATACAGATTGAGGCGCAGACGCTCTACAAGAACTACCAGAATGAGGTGGTGTTCCTCTCGCAGGAGCAGAAGAAAGCCCGTCAGGATGCCATCGTGGCGAAGGAGAAGGAGGCTGCCGACCTGAAGAAGACGTACTTCGGACCGCAGGGAGAACTGTACAAGAAGCGTACGGCACTGATGAATCCCATCCAGGAGGAGGTGTATAACGCCGTCAAGGACATTGCCGACCAGCGTGGCTACCAGCTTGTGCTCGACCGTGCCAGCGATACCGGCATCATATTCGGCTCGCCCAAGATTGATATTTCCAATGAGGTGCTCTCGAAATTAGGATATTCCAACTAGTCATCCTAGTTGCTATAGATAGTCTAGTTTGTCTATATGGATAGACAGGCTGGAAAAAACAGAAACAAATTATTAACAATAAAAAAAAGACAAGAAATGAAGAAACTGTTATTTGTGATGCTTATGCTGGCCCCTATGGCAGCATTCGCACAGAAGTTCGGACATGTTAACGCCGCTGAAATCATGCAAGCAATGCCTGAGTATACCAAGGCTCAGACTGATTTGGAAGCTTTGAGAAAGCAATATGAGGCAGACTTGAAGTCTATGCAGGATGAGATTCAGAAGAAGGCAGAGGCCCTTGAGAAGGAACAGGCCACACTGCCTGCCAACATCAAGCAACGTCGTGAGACTGAACTGCAGGACATGTACCAGAAATACCAGCAGAGCGCTCAGGACAACCAGCAGGCTCTGGCCAAGGAGTCGCAGGAGAAGATGCAGGTCATCTCAACAAAGTTGGTTGACGCCATCAAGGCTGTCGGCCAGGAGGGTGACTTCGTCTACATCATGGATCTGGGAAGCGCTATTCCCTATATCAGCACCACACGTTCTATTGACGTGACGAAGGATGTCAAGGCCAAGCTGGGACTGAAGTAATGTGAGGGATGTGAAAAGGTGAAAAAGTAAAACGACAATCATGAATATTAGTACTATTAAAAATAAGGTATTGGGTATGGTAAAATGGGTTTTACCTTTTTACCTTTTTGCCTTTTTGCCTTTCAGCGCTTCAGCACAGGATGAGCCGCAGGCTCCTGCTGTCAAGTTCGGCTATCTGAGCTACGATGCTGCGTTTAAGGCCATGCCCGAATACGCCACTATGCAGGAGGCTGTCAGGCAGCTGCGCGAGAAGTACGAGGCCGAGCAGAAACGCGTCGAGAACGACTTCAACAAGAAGTACGAGGAGTTCCTCGACGGCCAGAAGAGCTTCCCCAAGACCATCCTGCAGAAGCGTCAGGTGGAGTTGCAGGAGATGCTCGACAAGAACATCGCCTTCAAGAAGGAGAGCAGCCGCCTGCTCGCTGAGGCTGAGGACCAGGCAGCGGCTCCGCTGAAAACCCGCCTCGCTGAGACGCTGGCCAAGATCGGTCAGGAGCGTGGCTTCGCGTTTATTCTCAACACCGACGTCAATGCCGTTCCCTGGCTCAATGTCACGATGGGTGAGGACATCACGGAGGCTGTTAAGGAACTCCTGAAATAAGTCAAGAGAACTACGCACTGAGCAATGAGCAGTGAGCCGGGGCCTATTGGTGTCTTCGACAGCGGATATGGAGGGCTGACCATCCTGCATGGCATCCGTCAGCTGTTGCCCCAGTACGACTACCTCTATCTGGGCGACAATGCCCGTGCGCCATACGGACCACGCTCGTTCGACGTTGTCTACGAGTTCACGCTGCAGGCCGTCACACGGCTGTTCGAGATGGGGTGCCACCTGGTCATTCTGGGCTGTAACACCGCATCGGCCAAGGCCTTGCGCACCATACAACAAAAGGACTTGCCTAAGCTCGACGCACAGCGTCGGGTCTTAGGCATTATCCGTCCTACGGCTGAGGTCATCGGCTCGCTGACACAGTCGCGCCACGTGGGAATCTTCGCCACCGAGGGTACCATCAAGAGCGAGTCGTACAACCTGGAGATCCACAAGTTGTTTCCTGACATACAGGTGACGGGCGTCGCCTGTCCCTTCTGGGTGCCGCTGGTGGAGTATAACGAGGCCGACTCACCCGGTGCCGACTACTTCGTCAGCAAGCGTATCGATCAGTTGATGCGCCTCGACCCTCAGATCGACACCGTCATCCTTGGCTGTACCCACTATCCGCTGCTGCTCCCCAAGATCCACAAGTACATTCCCCGTGGCATCCGCATCGTGGCACAGGGTGAATACGTTGCCACCTCGCTGCAACAGTACCTTGACCGCCACCCGGAGCTGGAGCGTCAATGTACCCGTCAGGGCCGTGTGTACTATTTGACAACTGAGAATCCTGACAAATTCAAGGAGCAGGCACAACTGTTCCTCCACGAACCTGTAGAGGTGGAAAATATCACGTTAGGCTGAATAGCCGTGCTTTTTTATGCCAAAAAACATTAATTACTTGGCTAATTCACAGAAAAGCAGTACCTTTGCAGTTTGAAATCGATAATACTGCCATTGATATATGGCAGACGAGCAATATCAGACGTATGAACTATTTAGATAGAAATGAATTTAACTTCGAGCCAAGCCAGAAGGTGCTTGACGCTGTGAAGAACTTTGATGCAAAGGACCTCTGCTTCTATACCCGCATCTACGACCAGGGCAAGAAGAGCGTCATCAGTGTCCGCGTGAGCGAGATTTACGGTGTGCCTGAGGAGCAGGTGCTGCTGGCATACGGTGGCGAGGACATCCTGAAGAATGCCATCCACTATTTCCTGACCAAGGGTGACAACAAGAAAATCCTCATCCCTGAGTTCTCGTGGTGGTACTACAACCGCGTGGCCAGCGAGTGCGACGGTGAGTTTGAGATGTACCCTCTGCACGAGCAGGAGGACACCTTCGCCTACGACGTCGACGAGGTCATCGAGTACACCAACCGCGTACACCCCCGCATGCTGCTGTTGGCATCGCCCAATAACCCGACGGGTAACAGCCTGACCAGCGAGGAGATAGGCCGTATCATGGAGAGCATCCCCGACGACACGATGGTGCTGGTCGACGAGGCATACGCCAGCTTCATCACCTCCGATGTCGACTACATCGCCCCGCTGGTGAACAAATACTCCAACCTGATTATCTCGCGTACGCTGTCGAAGTTCTACGGACTGCCCGGCCTGCGCTGCGGCTTCGGCTTCATCGGCAAGGGTCACGACCAGTTCCTCAGCTATATCAACAAGTACTTAGGCTTCAACCGCTTCTCGGAGGCCGTCGCACTGGCAGCCCTCGACAGCGACGAGCACTACCGCCAGGTAGCCAACGACATGGAGTGGGGACGCCAGCTGTACAAGAAGGAGCTGGGTTCGCTGCCCGGCTTCAAGGTTTACAAGTCTGTTGCTAACTTCATCCTCATCAAGTATCCGCTGGAAATCAAGGATGCGCTGATGGAGGCCCTGAAGATACAGGACTACAAGATCAAGTTCATGGGTGACAAAGGCCTGGAGTCGTGCCTGCGCATCACCCTGGGCCGCAAGGAGCAGACACAGGTGGTCTGCGACACCATCAAGCGCGTGTTTGCAAGCAAAAAATAATATATTGTGAACGAGAAATTCAAAGCAACACTAAAATCAGCAGAGACGGAAGACTGGCTTGACCTCCATGTCATCCGTCCCTTCTGTTATTACTTGGCCGTATTCTTCGCCAAGTTCGACATCCATCCCAACACCGTCACCATCTGGTCGATGATCGTTGGTGCCGCCAGTGCGGGCTTCTTTGCCTGCGGCAGCTTCTACTATAGCGGTACGTGGGGACTCATGATGAACATCGTGGCCATCGTGCTGCTGATGGTGGCCGACGTCCTCGACTGCACCGACGGCCAGCTGGCCCGACTGACGGGCAAGAAGAGCCGCATCGGGCGCATCCTCGACGGTGTGGCCGGCTTCGCATGGTTTGTACCCATCTACCACCTGCTGGTCTACCGTTTCTACCTGCACCACGAGCTGGAGTTCCAGTGGCTGGGCATCGAGGACACCCCGCAGAACGTGCTCATTGCCGTCATCGTCGTCTACGCCCTGGGCCTTATTGCCGGCATTGGCGGTCTGGCTGGTCAGCAGCGTCTGGCCGACTACTACATCCAGGCGCACCTCTTCTTCCTCAAGGGCGAGAAGGGCAGCGAGCTGGACAACTCGCGCCGACAGCAGGAGCTGTACGACCAGATGACGCCTGAGACCCACAGCTGGGCAGAGCGTTACTTCCAGAAGTCGTACATCGACTACACCCGCAAACAGGAGAAGGCCACGCCGCAGTTCCAGCGCATGCTGCAGACTATGCGTCAGAAGTACGGTTCTGTCGATGCCATCCCCGCCACGCTGCGCAAGGAGTTCCACGACCAGTCACTGCCTGTCATCTTCTGGAACGGACTGCTGACGTTCAACTTCCGCGAGTTCTGGCTCTTTCTGTTCTGCCTGCTCGACGTACCCGTCATGACCTTCCTCTGGGAGATTGTCGGCATGGGACTGCTTTACCTTTACGTCAACCACCGTCACGAATCGTTCTGCAAGAAGATAGCCGATGACCTGGACTAAGCAACGCCTGAACAACCTCTTTTTCTTTCTTGGCTGCGCCGCCTGTGTGGGCATGCTGTTCACGTTCGACGTCAGCTTCGTCGAGCTGTGGGAGCACATCACCCATGCCGGCTACTGGCTCATACCCATCGTCGGCATCTGGGTTGTCGTCTACGGACTGAACGCACTGGCGTGGCAGGCCATCATCCGTGGCAACTGCAAGGAGATGGAACGGCTGCCATCCTTCTGGCGTATCTACCGGCTGACCATTACAGGCTATGCACTGAACTATGCCACACCGGTGGGCGGTCTGGGTGGCGAGCCATACCGCATCATGGAGCTGTCGAAGGACATCGACAAGCAGCGGGCCACCAGCAGTGTTATCCTCTATGCCATGATGCACTTCTTCGCCCACTTCTGGTTCTGGTTTATCAGCATCTTCATCTACCTGGCCCTTGTCGCTATTGGCGACATGCCCATCACTACGGCCATCGGCATCGTCCTCGGCGTCATCGTCGTGTTCTGCCTCGTGGCCTTCTACATCTTCTCGAAGGGCTACCGCCACGGACTGGTCATCTACGTGCTGGGCATCATCAGCAAGATACCAGGACTGCGCGGCTGGAGCCGTCGCTTCCTCGACCGCCACGACGAGGCCCTGCACAACATCGACAGTCAGATTGCCGCCCTCTACGGTCAGGACACACGCGCCTTCTACACCAGCCTCGTGCTGGAATACTCGTCGCGTGTCGTCCAGAGCCTTGAGGTGATGTTCATGCTGCTGCTGTTCGGCATCGACTGCGGCGGCGGACTGGGCGGGCTGACGCTGACCTTCCTGCACAGCATCCTCATCGTGTCGTTCACCACGCTGTTCGCCAACCTCATCGGTTTCCTGCCCATGCAGATCGGTGTCCAGGAGGGTGGCTTCGTGCTCTCCATTGCCGCCCTCGGCCTGTCGGCCGCCCTCGGCATCTTCGTCAGCATCATCTGCCGTGTACGCGAAATCCTCTGGATTGCCATCGGCATGGCACTGATGAAATTGAAAAGTGAATAATCCAGCCCCCCCATTAAGCATTAAGCATTAAGAATTAAGCATTATAAAAATGATTGGAGTAATATTAGCTGCCGGAATGGCAAAACGGCTCCGCCCGCTGACGGACGACCGCCCCAAGTGTTTGTTGAAGATTGGCGAGCGCACCCTGCTGCAGCGCACCGTCGATGTCATCGTCGCAGCAGGCATCAACGAGTTCGTAGTGGTCACGGGCTATCGGGCCGACATGATACGCACGTTCCTCAACGAGCACTATCCCGACCTGACGTTCCACTTCATCCACAACGCCGACTACGAGCACAACAACAACATCTTCTCCCTTTGGATGACACGCCCCTACACCGACGGCCGCGAATTCCTGCTGTCCGACAGCGACATCCTGTTCGACCCGCAGATCATTCCCGCCGTGCTCAACACCGAGGGCAATGCCCTGGCGCTGAACCGCCATGAGTTAGGTGAAGAGGAAATCAAGGTCATTGTCGACAGCTACAACCGCGTGACGGAAATCAGCAAGGTATGCTCCATCGAGCAGGCCATCGGCGAGAGCGTCGGCTTCGAGAAGATGACCGCCGAGTACTCCACGGCCCTGTTCCGCGAACTGGAGCAGATGATTGAGCGTGAGGGACTCATCGACATCTTCTACGAGCGGGCTTTCGAGCGTCTCATCCCCCAGGGCCACACCTTCCGCATCGTCGACACCACCCAGTATTTCTCCATCGAGCTGGATACCGTCGAGGATTTCCGCAATGCCCAGCAGTTCATTCCTGCCAGCCAGTTGTAGCATGCTATTTTACTGAGGCGAACTGGCTTTGGTCGTGCAGTTATACTGTAACAAAGAAAAAACCTGCATTTCCTGCACCTGAGCTGAATGTCAGGGACTTACACGGATTTTCCTGCACCTAAACCTGCACCCGATCCTGCACCTGGATTTTTAAGCCAGTACCCACGAACTCCAAGTAGGCAACTAAAATCGCCAAGTCGAGATTTAACGTTCGTTAACTACCGTCCCAAAAATTATCCATATTGCTGGGACAGTCAGTCCAGGCTGCATGGACACACAGTCCAACCTGCATGGACACACAGTCCCTGCTGCATGGACTGAAATAAACCATTGCATTTCTGCGATTAACTTTCGTCTGCACCCACTAATTCGTGTAATTCGATAAATTAGTGGTTATAGAAAATCTGTTGCTTAATCTGCGCAATCTATGGTCGTTCTTCCAGGTGCAGGTTTAGGTGCAGGATTAGGTGCAGGAAAATCCGTGTAAGTCCCTGACATTCAGCTTAGGTGCAGGAAATGCAGGAAATTTTCGTGATTGACAATGGGAACCCGCATGAACCTATTTCACCCCGACATGTTACCCCCGACATGTCTCCTGCCGCATCCTAAAATAATCGACAGAATATTTTGTCGTTTCATTTTTTCTTTGTACCTTTGCCCTCGACTAAGCCAGTCTGTAAGGACAGGGCGGGTCAAGACATCGATGGAATCCTAAGGCCGACGATGCCGTTTGTATGGCAGGCCAAAGGAAAAAGGCGTTTACGGACGTTATCATTCTGTATACTCAAACTTCGCAACTTTGAATCCATGTACAGAGATAATGCAACGGTAAGCGTCTACGTGGGTAGATTATATCCCAACCACTGCTATATATATTAATGTATAGCGCTTAGTTGTACATATAATCACTTGGCGTGGGCTGGCTGCGTTGCTTATCCTTACATGGGGGCAATGCGAAGGCCTGAGTATAGGGATGGGCGAGAAGTAGAAACTCCCATGCCTTTTTTATTTCCACCATTTCACAGCAGTGGCCATGATAAGCTTTGGAGTATATTCGACCTTATGGATTTACAACATGTCATGATGAATGCGGGCTAATTGAAAACCTAATGAAAAGAAAGTGAAATAGTTGAATTATGAAAAAAACAGTCCTTTATCTATTGGCAGCTTTGCCATTGTGCTTGCTCTCGTGTTACAACAAGTCAGGAGCAGACGCACAGATTGACTCCTTGCAAACAGCTCTCAATAACCGTAATGCAGAATTCTTGCAGCTAGAAGAATACCTAACTGTGATTTCAGAAGGATTAGACAGCATTGCCATGCAGGAGAGCGAGATTTTCAATACTGATAAGGAAAGTCCATCTCCCAATCAGGATTTAATCAAATCAAGACTGGCCTCATTCAAAAAGACCCTAAAAACACAGCGAGAAACGATAGCCCAGTTAGAAAAAAAACTGAACGGCAGCAACAGCTATGGCAAGAAACTTCAACGTATTATCATAGCAATCAAAGCCCAACTGGACGAGAAAGATTTCCAAATAGCAACTTTGCAGGACGAAGTCAATAACAAGAATGTCACTATCAAGGAGCTTGGACAACGCATGGGAATGTTAACCCAGCAGACAACTGAACAGCAAGAAATTATTACATCACAAAACAAGATGTTACAGGATCAGGATGACAAGATGAACGAAGGCTATGTTATTATAGCTTCAAGGAAGGAATTGAAGGAGTTGGGGCTGTTGAATAAAAGCAAAATCAACTATTCAAAAATTGACAGAAATCTATGCAAAGCTATTGACATACGGTTAGTAACTGAAATTGACATCAACGCCAAGAGACCTAAGATTCTAACACAGACACCAGAGAACTCATACGTCATAGAACAGAACCAGAACAAAAGCTCTGTTTTGCGCATCCTTGACCCTGATAAGTTCTGGAGTGTCTCAAAATACCTCATTATACAAAAGGATTAATAAAAAGACATGGAGAAACAAGAAAACAAACATTGGTGGTTGGTTGTAATAAGCCTATCTCTTTGCATATATCACTTGTCAAACTGCGAGGCTTTTGCTCAGACACGAAAGGTTAGCGGTACCTATATTTACTATTCTGAGCCAAGCCAATCGTATATAGAGGCCAAGGCTGCTGCTATCCTAAATGCAAAGATGCAAGTCTTAGCTAAAGAGTTCGGTACTCTTTTAGTTCAGAGCACCCTGCAACATACTCAACAGAAGAACGGCCAAGAGAACGAATACTTTACCCAGTTGAGCGAAGCGGAAGTAAAAGGGGAATGGATTGAGGACATCAAAGAGCCTGTCGTTGTTCGTAAGGATATAACGGACGACGGTATCATAACTTTTGAAGTGACTGTTGAAGGCAAGGCCAAGCCCATCAATAATGAAGCTGTGGAATTCGAGGCATTGGTTTTACGTAACGGCACTGACAAGCACTTCGCTGCCACCGAATTTATTGAGCATGACGACATCTACCTCTATTTTAGGTCTCCCGTGGACGGCTACGTGGCTGTCTATCTGGCGGATGATTCTGGCAATGTTAACTGTCTATTGCCATACAAAGGTGATAACGATGGCCAACATCCTGTAAAACATGGCAAGGAGTATGTGTTCTTTTCACGAGATAAGACAGATGACATCCCCAAGTCTCTTGTGGATGTACTATACATGACCTGCGATGATCCTTTGGTAGAACTTAATACTATGTATGTATTGTTTTCGCCTAACTCGTTCACAAAGGCTATTGATGAAGAAAGACAAGCCAGCAACAGAGTTCTTCCCCGCCAACTTAGCAATAAAGACTTCTTACGCTGGATGGGGAAGTTATGTGCCAGAGACAAGAAACTGGGGAGGAAAATTATTAGAATTAGCGTAAAAAAACAATAACTAAACAAAATCTATTATGAAATTAAAGTATCTTTTATTCAGTTTGCTCCTGTGTGCAGGAACTCTTGATGGTTATGCACAAAGCACGAGAGCCACGGTAATCAAAAAGGACAAAAGCGTGAAAAGCACGCAGAATGTTTATCCGCAGGGGTTTGACAATTTTTCCTTCGGTGTATTCTATTTTAACAATAAGGACATCTATTCAAATAACAGAAGACTGCTATTTAGAGGGGACACTATTGTAGACATTAAAGTCAATCCGTCATACACCTCTTTGGCAACTCTTCAGAAAAACAAAAAAGGGGTGACTCACGTGGGAATCTACGACATTGACCCAAATAACGCATTAGAGGAAACACCCAAACAGGTTATTAGGATGAAAGACATCAATCCTACGGCCATAGCTTACTCTTCTGATGCCAAGCTTTTTGCTGTCGGTTCTTCCGACAACCAAATAGCAATCTTTAATCCTATAACCAATCAAACGATAAGAACTGTCAAATCAAATATTATTCCAAGAAAACTCGCCTTCAGCGACAACAACTATTTCCTTGCAGTGGCAGAGAACAACATACTTGAAATTTGGAACCAGATGAGAGGGACTGTCAGAAAGTCACTTGAGCTTGACAGCCACATCAACGACTTCTCGTTTTCCAACGGCAGTTCTAATCTCTTTGTGTTGACAGCTAATGGAAAAATGAATATTTACGACACCAAGACATTCGATTTGATTTCCACTATAGATGACCTTGATAAAGCTATAGCATGCTATCCCAACAAAACAGGAAAATACGTTGCTGTTGTCAACAACGATAAACGCATCAGTGTGATTAACATTCTCGACCCTACAGAGCGTCATTTCATGCAAGATCCCGAAGGTAGAATAACTAACGTCAGAATGGTCTACAACAATGTGGACTCTTGCGAATACCTAATCAATAATAGTTTATTGGCTATCAATTACCATCAAATAAGCAATCTTGCGCCCTATTATAATAAGATGATGACCATCATGCTCAACGAAAAGCTTAACACATGGATGAAGCAGCAACCAGGTGAATCGATGGAAGATTATCGTTTACGAGTAAATGAAGAGAGTCGAGCAAAGCAGGCAAAAGCTATGGAAAGAGAGATTGCCACCACTATGGCCACAGGACTTTTGGAACAATCGGAAATAGCTATCGGTGACTATAACACTGCAACCAATAGTCTTGCAATTAAATTCAACTCAATGCCTACCGTTTTTCTACCAGTGGCAGCAAACGAATTAAATGATTTCAATGATACTGACAATCTTGTATTTCAACATGCAAAATATGCCCTAAATCCTGACGACAAATTTGAGTTGGTTTATGTAGAAGTCTTAAACAAAGCCAACGGTAAGACATATATTTTTGACAACTTAGACAGACAATCGCTGGCTAACATGAACAATAGTTCTGACTTCGTGCCTCTGGAGATCATCCAGAAATCAAACATGGAAGAAACAGCACTAATGGGTATCAAGGAGGATGTCATCAGTCTGGCCCAGCAGGAGAATGTTATCTCCGATAAGACACATATTTCGGTAAAGACTGAAGCTGTCAATGCTATCAACGCCGACGGTGAAAAGATTGTCAACTATAACGTAGGCTTTACTTACGAGGTAGAAGAAGAGTTCTCGGCTCGTGATGACTTCAAGCCTGGTTATTATCACACTGAGGAGTCAGCTGCAGCCATGCTTATGTTGAAAATCATGACCAAAGCTTTCGAAAATGACTTTGCCAAATATGTTGCCAAAGGCAAACATGTCAAGATACAAGTCAAGGGTACAGCCGATGCATCCCCTATCAACCGTACCCTGCCATATGATGGAAAATATGGCGAATATACTGGCGAACCAGTTTATAAGAATAATGAGCTAAATAATATCACTCTCACAAAAAAAGAAGGTATTTCTGAGAACGAACAGTTAGCTTTTGCTCGTGCCATAGGTGTACAAAATTATATCGAGAAGGAAATTCCATCTTTCAATAACATGACCCGCGATTACGAATACCACATTGATGTAGCGAAAGAGGCTGGAAGCCAATTCCGCCGCATCAGCGTTCAATATACATTCATCGATGCATTCTAATAATATCATATTATATCTTGTCACTTTCATAGTATACTGGGGGCTGGTCTTTCCTGCCAAAGCGCAGACCACATCTCAGATAGACAAGACATACAAAGAGTTAATCACAATGCGGACTGATACAGCAGTCAGCAAAGAGGATTTCTATGGAAAAGTTCTATCCTGCTGCCACGAGTATAAAACAATGTTACTATCTACGCCCTCCAACGTTGAGAACTATCACAAGGTACAATCCATCATCAAATCGCTATACCCTTTCGTCCGTTCGGGAGCTGGATATTACTCACAACATCAACAGGACTCTGTAGCATTCAATTATGCTCAAACAGCTGTTGACATTGCCATGATGAAGGAGATGAAGGATCAAGGGCTGCGCACCAGTCTAGACTATCCCAACCTCGTCTACTATGTGGCTTCTCGGACCTATAATGCAAATAGAATTGAAGAGGCTATCAAGTACCTAAAAGAATATATAGAGGTAACAGATGTTTCCATGCACCCAAGAGTACTCGCCTATTTGAAAGAGGCAGAGTATAGGATGATACAGATGCAGAAGACTACGGGAATCTACCACAATGTCAATAAAGACGTGCCAGATTTCGATGTATTCGCTGGTGAATCTATCCGTCAAAGTTTGGAAAAATGGAAGCAGAAAGATCCTTATGAGACCGTCAACGAGTATAAGGAGCGAGTTAACGAGAAAACAGCCAAGGCCAAGCAACAGGAGTTGCAGAAAATCATTATGGATGAGTATGTACAGCGATTTGCCTACAAAATGAGCATCAATGACCTACTGCTGAAACCCTACGATGCCGATAACCAGTCGTTCCTCATCGGATCCCCCTATGGTGACTTCGTACTCATAGTACCCCGTACTAATAATGAAGCACGCGACTTTGCCGAAAACTGGTCAAATATTAAAATCTACAATCAAGACTTTGTCATAGCTAACAAAAAGTTAGCATTGGCAGGACTGACATTCTCAACGCCAGCTGGTAAAATATACCACTACGACAACCATCAAGCACTAGCCTATAACGAAACACAGGTTGATGCTAACTTTAAAGATCTAGTAGACTATGGCAAACTAGTTAACTCTGACGAGAATGTCAGCAAAGCTCAAATTGGCAAGCAGGAGGTAGCCGTTGGCATACCTGATGTTGATATTAACATTCCACAATACAAGAATATCAACGACAACACCTTTGCCGTCATCATTGCCAACGAGAAATACACATTGGCTCCACAGGTACCGATGGCTGGTAACGATGGACGTGTCTTTGCCCAGTATTGTGAGCAGACACTTGGACTTCCCAAGGAGAATATCCTACAATATCCTGATGCCACCTATGGTAAGATGATTCGTGCCGTACAAGACATTAAAAACATTGCCAATGCCTATAAGAAGATTCGAGTTATATTCTTCTATGCCGGACATGGAGTCCCCAACGAGGCAACCCGTGACGCATTTTTACTGCCTATTGATGCTGACGGCAGTCATACGGAGGTATGCTATCCTCTGAAGAAGCTATACAACGAACTGGCCTCCCTAAATGCACACTCCGTCATTGTATTTCTCGATGCTTGTTTTAGTGGCATGTCGGGTGATGGAAAGTCACTGATGGCATCTGCCCGTGGTGTTGCCATAAAGCCATATCAGGAAACTCCGACTGGTAACATGGTTGTTTTCAGTGCCGCCTCTAGCGACGAAACAGCCTACCCTTATCCAGACCATGGACACGGACTCTTCACCTACTATCTGCTTAAGAAGTTACAACTTTCAAAAGGTAGCACCAATCTTGGCGATCTCGCTTCGTTTGTTATTGAGAATGTGAAGCAAAAGTCTGTTTTAATAAACCACAAAATACAGACCCCCACTGTTTCCTATTCCGGCAATTTACAAAATAATTGGCAAAAGTTAAAGCTTAGATAAAAAGTTTACGAGACCAGTAAGATACTAACGACAATACAACTACGGTAACGGATAGATGAGATATACAACGAATATCCCTGTCCGCTACCCATGCCTAAGCATTATCTGACGGACGATGAGCTGATACGCTTTGGCAACCATGAGCTGCGTGTGATTCATACCCCTGGACATACGCCGGGCTCAGTATTCTTCTATTGCGAAGCAGAGGGCATCGCATTTTCTGGCGACACACTGTTCTACAAGAGCATCGGACGGTCAGACTTGCCTAGCGGCAGTCGCGACGAATTGAATGCCAGCCTGCGGTACATCACAGAGTTGCTACCCGACCAAACGGTGATTTATTCGGGTCATGGCAGGAAATCAACTATCGGGTACGAGAAGGAGAACAATCCGTATCTTTCGGAATTGTAAGTGAGCCTTTAATGGTGACGAATCAAATATTTCTACTTTTTCTTTGCCGATTCCATTTTTCTTCGTATCTTTGCCCCTGACTAAGCCAGTCCTGTTTAATAAACATATCACAATGACAGCTACAATACCTATTGATTCCATACTGAGGATGCTTTTGCCGCTTAGTAACGACAACAAGAAATGGCTTGCCGACAGACTGTATGAAGACATTCATGCGGAAAGCAAAACAGAGCGAATGAAAGCACGCCTCAGCGAACTCTCGACACTTAGCCGGGGGTGGGACGGCAACAACGCACAACCCATAAGCCCTCGTACCTGCGACAACATGCAGGCCGTCCTAATGTCCTGTAATGATGAAGATATTGAACACTGGGTGTTGTTTCCTGATGTGGACGGAAGGCTGTATCTTGACCTAAAATCAGACGATGTTGATGCAGGTGTCATTCTCTCGGACAAGTCATTTTCATATTTTGCCGGTGACAAGGATGGTGAGGACATTCCCTTCGCCCCAGATGTATTTGTGCAAGTCCTTCGCAATATCAAAAAAATGGCAACATGAGTGACAACGTTGTCTCTAATTCAGAAGATGTAGCTCGTGTGCTGTTCTACCCATCTTTTTTCACTGTGGACAATTCGCCTTTTTTCAGCGAAGGAGTTTTATCACCCACAGCATTTAAACTACAGGTCTTAAAGAGTGGAACGCCAGAAACATCTATTTCTGTGTTAAGAACGATGGTGGAAACGTTTTTGCACGACGTAGCCAAGCTGTCGCCACGCAACAGTTATGATTTGAATTTTGACTGCTATTGACGAGCCTATGGAAGTCATTCGCTTCAGGAAAAAACTGGCACGTCTCGCCTCCAAGAGGATAGTGCGGCTATAGTTTACCATTCTTTCGGCACCTCAAGGTGCATGTCTACACCCGTGACGGGATGGCGGAACCATAGCTCGGCGGCATGTAGCATCAGACGCTGGCCGGCGGTGCGGGTGCCAATCACCTCGTCCTTGCTCACCTTGTCGCTGAGCAGGCAGAAATAAGCGGCAATACGTCCATCGTCGGCTTCAAGGATGAACGTATTGGCAATACGAAGTTCCTGCGACGGCTTGGCATCGTCGAGCAGGAACTTGTTGAGGTCTTCGTCGCCGCAGTCAAAGGCGGTCAACGGATAGTCAGGGGTGAGGGGAACGAGTTCCATAGCTTACCAGCACCATTTAATCTTAATGGGGGAATTAGCTATACGCTCATCCAGCTTGCGGCGGTTCTCGGCCCGCTGCTCCTTGCTCATGCTTTCCACCTCCAGCCTTCGCATCTCGAAGTTGAAGGCGTCCTCGCCCTTCAGCACGGGGGTTTCTCTGATTGGTCTTGCCATAATTATGCGCATTAAAGTGTTATAACGGGTGCAAAGGTACGAATTTCTTATCACATAACGAACAATTATGGCGTTAAACTTACAAAAAGCGGGCGAAGATGCATCGTTTTGCCATCCTCGCCCGCCTAAAGCGTCCCCGCCGCCCCTGAAAACAATCTTCTCATTGTCTTTGTCATTGTCATATTATTTAAGATTTAACTATTTGTCCGATGGGGAAGAAAAAAACAATGCGGCCTCCCTTGCCCGATTGCATAGAAAGCTGCGAGTAAGCGAGAGCAGACCGCAAGCTTGCTTGCAGTCTGCCGAGCGTGAGCAGCTTCGCCGTAGGCAAAGCCGTATATTTACGCGCGTCTGCGCGGATGTTAACAATGTAGTCTGCGCCAGTAGCGCTAATTGTGTGTGTTTATAGGAATATCTGACATGGCCAAATAATCCGCGTTAAATAATCCTATCGTCTCACACACTTTCTGCATCGCGTCCGCCGCTATTTGTCGTTATTCAGTTGCATAGCAAACTCCTTGATGGCAATGACCGTGAGTTTCGGCCAGTCTATCTGCTTGAGGATGTTGAAGTGGGTGTCGTTGGTGACGATGTACTCGGCATCGGCGGCCACGGCGCAGTCAACAAACTTATTGTCGTCGGGGTCGGCGTCAATCAGCCCGAAGTGGATATAGACGTCCTGAAACTCGGTGGTGTCGAGCCGGGCGATGGCCTCGACCACGTTGTGGGCAATCTCGGCGGTGGTCTTCTCGGCAAGGATTTCCTCGTACTCGTTCAGTATCTCGGTGTTGACGCACAGGCTGATGCGGCCCGCCAGCACCTCGGTCCATATCTTGTGATACGGACTGCGGCTGGGCAGCGCCTGCAGCAGACAGTTGGTGTCAAGAACGACGCGTCGCATAGCCGTAAGGGGTGCGCATGTGCTCTGCGCCCCATTGTTCGATGGTCTGGTCGTTGATTACTCCCTCGTCCCACAGCGCGTCGATGGCCTTCTGCGCCTTCTGTGCGAAATAGTGGGCCAAGAGGTTCTTGAACTCGTTCAGTTCTGCCTCTGAAGTGATGCTGTTCAGGGCGTTCAGCAGTTCCAGTTGTGCCATTTGTGAATAACTCATAAGCGTTTCAATTAGAATTATGGCGCAAAGGTACGAAATCTTTTCGGTAATTGTTCCATTTCCCCTTACCTTTTATTATATATTAAGTCAAAGCGGACGGAAGTGCATCGTTCTGTCACTTCCGCCCGCCGGTTTCGTGCCGTGTACAACAAATTCCTCAAACTCCCTCCGTTTCAGCCGGAAAATGAGAAAAACGTCCATCCCGCCCTTGCGTTTCTCCACATTATTATCTCTTACAGGCCGTCCGTCGTGGCGGTTTCTGCATCATCAAGAGCGGAATGCGCTGGGCGTGGCACCGAGATTCTGCCGCACATATCGGGTGAAGTGGCTCTGCGAGGTGAAACCGTACATGTCGGCAATGTCGGTCAGCGAGAGGGTCTTGTCGCGCAACAGGCGGGCGATGTCGATAGTGGCGTAGCGGTTGATCCAGAAGTTCGCCGAGTAACCGCTCACCTTGCGGCACACCTCCGAGAGATACTTGGGCGTGACGCAGAGTTTGTCGGCATAATAGCCCACCTCACGGCTGCGGCGGTAGTCGCCACGCTCCAACATGTCGATGAAACGCTTCATCACCGAGGCCGTCAGCGCCGACACCTGCGGCTGACCGTAGATGCGGGCATGGAACTCGTAGAAGTCGCAGAACATCGTCTGCGTGACGGCCATCATCGCGTCGCCTTGGAAGTATCGGTGCGGCTCCCGCAACCGTTGTGCCACCTCGTCGAAGTCGCGCTCGCAGAGCCACTGCTCCCGCTCGTTCAGGTGCATCACAGGGTTGACGAACATCGTCAGCCCGCCCGTCACGCCGTAACTCGTATGCGGCGTACAGGCCTCCAAGAAGCCCACCTCGATATAAATCACCTTCACGCGGAAGTCCTCCGAGGGCCGGATGGCGGTCACCAACTGGTTGGCGATGATAATCATGCAGTCACCCTCATGCATCGTAAACACCTGTCCGTTGAACGTCACCTCGCACTGGCCCGCTGTGCAATAGGCGTGCGTGAAGTGACCTCCCAACTCCGGCTCCAGCATCCTGTCGAGCCTGTCGTCAATGATTACGCTATTCTCTTGTAGTTCCATATCTGCTGCGAAGATACGAAAAAATCCCCATACTCATGTGAGTACAGGGATTCTTTTGTGATAAATTAGGAGAATAACTTAGCTATGGCACGAGCTTCGTCGCCCTCGAAGACAACGACATCAGTCACGGGCTCGT
>JAEEGL013770028.1_pt1 | contig 23676 bp, 19 predicted proteins | sample 9134231 | NCBI WGS metagenome assembly JAEEGL01 (sample SAMN16246548, study PRJNA631951) | gut metagenome | biome: gut microbiome; feature: rumen; material: fiber-attached | host: Bos | place: Iran: Karaj | collected 2018-10 | reverse complement strand
TGCTGTGATTACATCTGACATATAAGAAGTATGTGTTTTGATTTTATCAATCCATTCTCTCATATCATTTGCAATAGCATGATAATCATCATCAGTTACAACAGGATTTCCAATAGAACGATCAAGTTCATCTACCAATTGCGATAATCCTTCATCAGCACCTGCTATAGACATGATAGGTGTTTTTAAGTTATGTGCAACACCACCAATCATTTGACCAAGAGATGCTAAACGCTCACGTTCGATAAGTAAGTCTTGGCTATTTTTAATTTGCTGTATATTATTAACATTTAATTCTTGTACTTTATTATATGCTTCACATAGCTCACCTAATTCATCATTTGAAGCTATAGGAAGTTTTGTATTTTTCTTCAAGTTTGCCATGTTAGAAAGCTGTCTAGAAACGGCCCTAACATCCATTTCAATTGAATTAGCAAAAGCGGAAAGAGTAATTACAGTTAAAATTATAACTAAAGTAAAGTCAACAAGTAAATAAACAAGTGCTTCTGATGAATAAACAGGATAACTTACAACTAAAGTGTATATACCATCATTTGTCTTTACTTTTATAGAAGTACCTTGTCTATCGATACCATATCCATCATATGTTCTTCCTCTGTTTTGATCTGCTTTTTGTTTTGTATATTCAACCATAAAGTAACTTGGTTCATATCCATGAAGAGTTAAAACAGAACCATCGGACTTTATTATGTATTTATCATGTGCTACATTAAATAAACTATATTCTGCAAATTTATTAATTATCTCACCATAATCATATTCTCTAGTTGTATCAAATTCTAAATGTAAATCTGTATAGTATAAAGAATATAAATTATCTTCAGATGCTTTTACTACCTGACAATATGCTAATAGGGAAGTAAATAAAATTCCCATAATAGAAATAGGTAATACTTGTAATAAAATTTTAGTACTTAAAGGAACTTTTTTCTTAAAACTTACAATTTTTTCACTATAGGTGTCTTGCAAAATTTCAGTATATATACTTTTAGAAAATATGTAAGAGAAAACCGCATATAGTAAAAACAATGATATAAATAGTAGTAATATCTTAAAAATCATTATAGGGTCATGGCTTCCTGTAACAGCAAGTACAGTTACAACACCAACAACCGGGAAAAGAACCTCAGCTCCAAAAATTACAAATGGAAGCTTAAAACATTTTTCTCTAATTTTTTGCACGGTTTTTAAGCTTTTGTTCTTTGGACTATCAGGATTTTTATACCAGTCATCAATTTGCCTAAATAATATTTTGATAGCGGCTATTAGAAAAAAACCTACACCAACAAATATTGCAGCTACTTGTGCAAAAAATGGTATTCCAGACATTTGAACATCAAAAGCATTATTCAAAGAATCTGGAGGATAGTTTAATACTATTGGTATAACAGTTACTATAAAAACTACTGTTATTGCAGCAACAAAAACATATCTACTTAATATTCTTGTGCTTGGCAAGACTTTATTGTTTTTTTTCATAATTGCTCCTTTATAAAGCTAAAATCTATATAAAATCGACATCCTTCATATAATTAATAATTTTTGTTATGTATTTATCATCTATTTTTGCCCAAGTAAAACCAAGTTGTTTTAGGATTTTTTGAGTAAAATCAGATTTAATATTTACAGTATAATTGTAATCTAAAGAAAGATTTGATGTGTCAAAATCATTTACTAATGCTGATACATTTTCATTTTTCTCTTTAGAATATTTTACTATTGTGTCTTTAAAGTTTTCATCACTCAAAACTTTAATATCATAGCCAGCCTTTTTAATAACATCTACAACATATCTTAAAGTTACCAAATTATGATTGTATAGATGGAAAATCTTATTATCATATTCTTTAGTCTTGGCTAGAATTAAAATTGCTCTTGTACACTCATCAATAGGAGTAAACTCTATTTTTTGAGGTAATAATTCTTTTGGTATTGCTCCAATACTAACAAATGATTTAATTCTTCCATAAAAAGCATTTGCATAAATGTTTTTCTGGAATAGACCATCTTTTTCTCTACCAGATAAAATACCAATTCTTAATACTTTTCCACGAAGACCTTTCTTCATGAATTTATAAACAACATTTTCAGATTCAAGTTTGCTGTTAACATATACATTTTCAGTGTAATGCTGCCCAATATATAGGTTGTTTTCTGAAAAATCAGTATCTTTTTTTAGATCTTTTAGAAGATAATTTCCAGAAACACTAATTGATGAAATATGAATAAATCTAAGTTTATTTTTGTATGCAAAATCTGCAATTTCTTTTGTGCCCGAAATATTTATCTTCTTAAATTCATTGTAATTTCCATAGTGCTTAACAATTGCAGCAGAGTGAATTACAGTATTAGCAGAAGTCTTAACTAAATTAGATTCTTCTTCTGATAAGCCAAGTTTTGGTAAAGTAATATCACCATTTACAATTATTACTCTTCCTTTGTAAGATTTGCATAAATCTTTATTAAAGTAGAATTTATATGTTGAAACTAATCTGTCTTTTGCATATTGTTTTGAAGTTCCTCTTACTAAGCAATATACTTTAGATGATGTCGTTTCTAATATTTCATTTAAGATATGTGATCCTATAAATCCAGTAGCACCTGTTAAGAATACATTTCCTAAATCATTTGCTTTAGGATCTTGTATTACCTCATCACTGTTATGAAGTAGTGCAGGTGGCAAGGTAAACGCAATTTCTGTGTTTAAAGAATCATGTTTATCAATATAATTTGCTAAACTCTTTACAGTTGGAAACTTATAAAAAGTTTGTGTTGTTAAGTTTAATTTATTTTCAAGAAGCATAGACTGAAGTTGAACTATACTTAATGAATCAAGCCCCAAACTAATAAATGGAGTATTAATATCAACGGTTTTAAGTGTGTTATTTAATACCTTTAGGATTGATTTTTCAAGTAATTTCTCAGTCTTTGTAGATGCCTTAACAATGTTTTCTTTATCTAGACGAACTTTAGGAAGAGATTTTCTATCAACTTTTCCGTTTGGAGTAAGAGGCATCTTATCAAGTTTTACGAAATATCCCGGAATCATAAAGTTTGGAAGTGTCTCTAAAAGATAAGATATTAAATTAGAAATAATAATATCTTTATTAGAAACATAGTAACAAATAAGGAAGTTAGAATCTTGGCTTATTATTGTTACATCTGAGATGTTAGGGTATTCCAATATTTTGTTTTCTATTTCTCCGATTTCTATTCTATAACCTCTAATTTTAACTTGGAAATCAGCTCTACCTAAATGAACAATTTCATTAGTAGAAGAAATCTTTGCTAAATCGTTTGTGTTATAAATTATTTCTTTTGTTTTATATTTGTTCTTAATAAAAAGTTTTTCATTCAAATCATCTCTTTTATGATATCCAAGACAAACACCATCTCCACCTATAAATAATGTTCCTTCCGATCCTTTTGGTAAAAGAGTATTTGTCATATTATCTAGAATGTAGCAAGAGGTATTAGAAATAGGTTCGCCAATATTAATAACAGTGGTATTAGTCAAATCTTTAACAGTTGACCATACAGCAGTTTCTGTTGGACCATAAACATTATAAATCTTTGCATTATTAATTCTAGATAGTCTCTTAAGTGATGTAAGAAGCGCTTGAGGGAATCCTTCACCACCAACTAAAATGTCAGTAATTGATTTGAAGTATTCACAATAAGCAGGGTCTTGTATTAACTTTTTCATTCTAGAAGGTGTTGTTTGAATAATATTTACTGTATGTTCTCTGCAAAGAGCATTTAATAATCTTTGATCATTTTGCTCTTCTTCATTAGCAAGGACAATAGTAAGTCCTTTAGATAAAGGAAGCCAGCTTTCTAGAACAAAGATGTCAAAACATATAGTTGTAACAGACACAATGGTTTTTTCCTTTGAAAAGTTTATTTTATTGCACATACCAAGTATAAAATTGTGAATATTTTTGTGCGCAAGTTTAACTCCTTTTGGTTTCCCTGTTGAGCCTGAAGTATATATGATATAACATGCATCATCACTTTTATTAATATTTCTTAAATTCTTTTTATGAGTTTTAAATAGTTCATCATCTAAACTAACAGTTAAAACTTGAACTTCGTTCATTACTGGTACTTCACTACATATTTCTTTATCTGTTAGAACTATTTTTGCTTCGCTATTTTCAAGCATGTATGAAATTCTATCTTTTGGATAGTTGTAATCAAGTGGTAAATAAGCACCACCTGCTTTCAAAACAGCAAGAAGGCTTACCATCATTTCAATTGAACGCTTTTGCATAATACCAACAAAAGTGTTTCTTTTAACACCTTGTTTTCTTAGATAATATGCAAGAGAATTAGCTTTTTCATTTAATTCTCCATATGTTAAGGTTTTCTCGTTTGCAATAACTGCAATCTTTTTTGGATGTTTCTTAGCTTGGTCTTCAACTAAGTCTTGAACAGTTAGATTCTTCCTGTAGTATTTCTTAGTATCAAACATATTAAGAAGTTCTTTTTTCTCTTTAAGTGTAACAACATCTACATCACGTAAATCTGTATGAGGTTTGGCAATTAAGTTATTACACATTTCAATGATTCTCTTATGAAATTCAACAACTGAATTTTCAGTATATTTAGATGTCTTGTAATCATAAGAAATACTTAAAGAATCTGTATCATTAATGTCATGAATATGTATTTGTAAATCATTGAAGATAGCGTTTGGAGCCATCCATTTTGAATAAAAATCTAATGTATCAGACTTGGTAGTTCTAACATTTTGGTATGAAAGAAATACACTAAATAAACTAGATAATTCTGGGTCTGACTCTTTAGCTTTTTTTATTATATTTTCTTGAGGATATCTATCATGTCTAAAATTAGAAAGAGTATCTGTAGATACATTTCTTAAGAATTCAGTAAATGATAAATCCCAATCTATATTTACAATAAAAGGAATAGTAGAGATAAAAACTCCACTAGTATTTTTGTCTTTAAAATTTGATCTTCCAAGGACAGGCGTTCCGATTGATAGGTTATTAGTACTACAAATTTTTGCAAAATAAAGAGAATAAACAGACATAAAAAATACATATGGCGAAATCTTATTTTCTTTGCAGAAACGCCATATTTTTTGGCTTAAGTTTACAGTCAATTTGCAATCTTTTCTCTTAGAATCAGAAGTTGGTTCTTCAATTGATTGTTTTACAGATCTAGGTAAAGATACAATTGAAGGTAAAGTCTTTATTTTTTCTTCCCAATATTCTCTGTCTTTTACGAACTTATCACTTTTAAGATAAGCTTTTTCATCATTTATGTGGTCAATATATGAGTAACCTGGTAAAACCTCTTTAGGATTTTGGTATATGCTCATAACTTGCTTAATAATTATACCTGCAGACCAAGCATCCATAATCAAATGATGAGAATTCATTAAAAAGCCACCAGTACCATCCGGAAATTTAAACATTCTAAAATCATAAAGGGGAGAGCCAAGTAAAGAAAATGGAGTATTTACCATTTTATTTACTAATTCTTCGACCTTTTCAACATTATCAAGTTTAACAACGGGGATTTCAGGTAATGAAGTATTAACAAACTTTTGAATAGGAGCCTGATTAGACTGCTTTTCAATGCGAATACTAAAGTTGTCATTACTAGAAATAAAAGTCTTGATAGCCTTTCTTAATTTTTTAAAATCAACATCCTCGTTTATTACTAAATATGCAGCAATATTGTTAAGAGGACTTTTCTTAAAAACAAGTTCTTCTTCCCATAGCGCTTTTTGAGAAGAGGTTAACTCATAAAAATCCTTTTCCATTAATAACCCGCCTTACATAATCTATATTGGCTAAATTATAATCAATACAGAACTTTTTTTAAACTAAAAAAGACAAAAGTAAATGAATTGGCATGAAAAATTAATATATCTGTAATAATAATGCCACTTTTGTGGATTTTGTGTAATGAAAACCTACATTATAAATAAGAAAAACAATTTAGGTTTACGTAATGTTGAATTATAGTCGTATTCATGATATAATAACTAAAGTTCCTGAAAAAAAGGTATGTCGAACAACGGAGGAGGTTGCAGAATGCGGAAACTTTTCCTATTTTGGGTGTTGTGGGCTGCGTGTTGGGTACTGATTATTGAGCTTATGATAGGCCTTAGCCTGACGCCATATCAGCCGCTTGGTGGAATCATAATCGGAGCTGTTTTTGACATCATTGCAGCAGTGGTTTTTGTACGCTATAGACTTCTTATGTATATTGGCGTAATCATCTTCTCAATGGTGCTCATTTTCAGTTTCAGCTTCGTAATACTGGTCTGCTATCTGCTGAGCATTGGACTGCTCGTAGTCACCTACTATGCACTCAAATGAATACACTCAACGTCTGGCAGAGGCACTTTTTTGGCAAACTTCGAAAGAAGTAAGTCACTAAAGTGCCTCTGTCGTTTGCGTTTAAAGGAATGCGTTATTCACAAAACACCAAAAATATGGTATAATAATAAGTGATGTACAAAAGTACATCGCAAAAGACCACGAGAGAGGAGAGTCGAATGACAAATGATGTACGTACAACGCTGGAAGGGCAGAGAACCTTGACGGAACTCAGAATTTCAGCAGAGTACAAGCTCATGGCCAGTCGGGGAAGCGATAAGTACACCAAGGAGGTAATCAAGTGCAGGTATTATCTCGATGAACTCGAGACAGCTGCCACGATTCTGGAAAGCGCCGATGAGACTCGCGAAGTTAGCCTAAGGCTAATTGAGCACATCAACAAGGCGAATCCATCCGAGCTCGAGAGAATGTTTGACGGCCTGTTCGTCAAGATCTATCGAGTAAGGAAGACCGGTGTTGTCTTTGTCGCATTCAACCCTAAGGCCAAGAGCTAGCCTTTAGTCGTGGTCAAAAGCCTCCCGAGCACATGTGTTGTCGTGCTTGGGGGGTGTTTTTTATGCTTGATAATTAACAAAAACATTTATATAATTATTAAAAATAAAAAATAAATGGGGAAAATATGGAAAATTTAGGAATTAGATTTTGGTTTATTGTTGCACTTATTCTTATAGGATTAGGACAATTATTAAGAATAATATATCTAAAATTAAAAGCTAAGAAAAAGATAAATTTTGATGAGTTTGAAGATATTTCTAAAATAAAAGAAAGAGATCAAAAAGAAAAAGAAGACATAGTGCATGAGACCATGGTGTTAGATAAAGTTTATACAGAAACATATATGAACAGTGATACCTATACCGGAAGCACAATTTTAGCTCATTTAGATGCAATAGAAGCTAAGCAAAAAGCTAAACAAGATTTGGAAAATTTTAAAATGCTAGATCAAGTTGAAGTTGAAAAAGAGGGAGTATATGAGCAAGTTCCAATTACTGCCTTAAGAGAATCCGGAAATACTATGGAAATAGAATTATTCAAGAAATGGGCAAGAGGGATTTTTGGATGTATTAAAATTGGAACAGCCGAACAACTATCAGTTGTAAAAGATTTTATGACAGAAGACTTGTATAGCAAATTCTTTATGCAAGCTAAAGCTTTTGAAAATGATGGAGTAACATTTGTTACCGAAGATATAATCATAAATAGCTGTGACATTTATGATTATGGTAGAAGCTTAGATAAAGAAGAAATAAAAGTTCTAATAGATGCTAATATGAAAGAATATATTATCAAAAACAGCGACCATAAAATAATAAGGGGAAATAATAAAAAATATAACAATAAAAAAGTTCTTATGACATTTTTAAAGAGGGAATCAGAAGAACCTGAAGGATTAGAAACTAATTGTCCAAATTGTGGAACAGCTGTTAATCAAACAGAACTTGGAAAATGTAGATATTGTGGAACAATAATACTTCCAATAAGATACAACTGGACTCTTACTAAATTTGAAACAATGTAAGAAAAAAAGAAAAAGTACTCTTAAACAGGGTGCTTTTTTAATTTGGGAAAACCAGGGACGTGTTTACATAAAATAAAGAATATGATATAATCATTCCTATAGATTTATTATTTTTTGAGGCTTTTAGAGATACTTGTGATTTCTGGAGGCTTCAAAACCTCCAGACCTGTTTTAAGTAAACATGGAGGAAAGAATGTAAATGAGAATCGAGACTAGGATTGTTCTGATAGTAGGACCAAGCTCACAAGGAAAGACAACACTTGCCAAACGGCTAGAGCAAGAGTTACCTGGAAGAAATATTGTTATTTCACATGATGAAGTTTTAGAAGGAATTGACAAAGACCAGCCTCAAGAGATAATTGATTTGCAATTCAGAATGACACTTCTTGCTAAAATTTGTGAAGCAGCTGATGACATTGGAATTGATCACATCATTTTGGACACAGTCAACATAGGAAAAAGAAACCTCGCAGCATTTATCTTTCTTATCAGAATGTCACTACTTGAAGATGAAGAAATCACCTTAATTAAACTGAATATTCCGGAAAGTCTGAATTTGGAATATGGAAAAAAGCATTATCCTAATATGGCAAATGCGTCAGAATCAATACTTATTCAGCGTGCGGATTATCAGGGAAAATATGGGAGTTTAAACGCATCATTTGAACAGTTAGTGGAATTCGAATATGTCATAGAAAATCCTAATGAATTGAGTTTCGTTTAACAATCTATAAGAAGCCGCTACATACATGCAATAAAGCAAGTGTGTGGCGGCTTCTTGATGTAAATAAGCAAAACAAAAAGCACTCTTAAAAAGAGTGCTTTTTTGGTGATCCAGGAGGGATTCGAACCCCCGACCCTGCGCTTAGAAGGCGCATGCTCTATCCAACTGAGCTACTGAACCAGAACGCTTATATAGAATAACACTTTTTGGATTCTTTGTCAACAAATAACAGAAAAAAAGAGAAAAGATTTACATAAAACATTAAAATAAATTTGCAAAAATCTTAAAACGTGGTATAATAAATATTAGCTACGTGTGTAGTTATGTAGTTAGCTAAGGAGAGAGGCTTTTTACATAACATATAGGAGGTTCGCTTATGCGCAATAAGAGTTTTAACGACATCAAACACAAGGCTGCTCGGCAGATGAGTAAGGTAGAGAGGTTGGGTAGAGACCACTTCGACTGGAACATCAAAGACGAGGCAGACCTGGACTTTCTGATGAAGAACTACGACGTAGAAGTTATCGGCCATATGATCACCCGGACGTTCCAGCCTGGCTTCAATGTCAGGTACTGCAAGAGCAAGACCGTTCGCGGTATCTACTATGCACATGGCCTTACCGTGTTCCGCACGGGACTGAACGACGAGCAGGTCGCTGCCTGTGAAAGGGTTGGCCTGGAGGTCGTTCCCAGACTCGTCCGTGTCAGGCGTAAGAGGCGCAATCGCTAATCCAACGCTTGACCACACAGGACGCTAAATAGTTTCAAGCCTCTCTCCAAGGCGGCCACCGTGTCTTCACGGTGGTTCTTTTTTTATGCAAACAACTTGACATAAAAAGGTAACCGAAATATAATTGATAGAGCAACTCGTAGACACTTAATGGAAAGGAGCGGTATTATGATTGTGACATCAAACTTGTTAAAAGTTGCTAACCGGAAGCTAAAAGAATTATCATCCGGCATAGCTGTTGCAATTAAGTCAAGATTCAATTTTGAAGGAGGTGAGCAAGCAGAAGGAAAGCAGCAGAAATCCAAAGAACAGTTAGTTGCTTTTGATTCAAGACTAATGGGTCTTACTGACCTTACGGCCCAGGTCAATCGTAAAAGACGTGTTCTTATTAACAGAGGCAGAGAAGAATACTATCAGTGCGTATTCAATACCTTTGCTAAGAAGAAGAAACACAATTTAATAATTGTAGGGAACCCAGGAGTTGGTAAAGAAGCCATTATAGAAGGAGTAGCAGAAAGAATTGTAAAAGGAAAAGCACCTAGCGAATACAAAGACTGGAAAGTATGGAAACTGGATTTAGATATTTTTATAACCGGTGACTATACCCAGGGAGATATTCCTGTTAGAATGGACTTCTTGCACCAGATACTTGCAAATTCAGGCAAAGTCATTTTATACCTTTATCCTATGTATGTAATTCCTACGTACAAAATTGCTGGAGACTTGGCTGAAGCCATCAAAGGAACAAATACTAGGGTTATTGGTACACTTTCAACAGAAGACTATGAAGCAAACCGTGATATGTTAGAGGCGAACGAAGCTACAGAATCTATCGACATTCTTGAAATGGAAGAACCTTTAATTGAAGAGGTCTATGACCAAATTAAATTCAAAATAAAGGAATATGAGGATTTTCATGGTGTTAAGGCTTCTAAAAAAGCATGCCAAAAATGTGCTTCGGAAGTCTATCGCATAAGTGTCGGGCATATTGACTTGGATGCAGTTTTAGATTATATCGATACAGCTTTAACGTTTGCGAAAAATGCAGGCAAAAAAGAACTCGATTTACATTCTATTTTAACTGTTCAAAAGTTTCAAGTGAAGTTACTCGGTAAGCTGACACCAGAAGAGCGAAGAAAAATATCAATGCATGAAGGCTCACACGCTGTTGTCGGTTGCTCAATAGGTTTAGTACCTAAAGCGGTAGCAGTCATTCCGGGAAATGGTTGCCTCGGTGCAAACATATTCCGAGAAAGAATGATATCGATGACAAGAAAAGAGCTGATTGAAAATCTTGCAGTCTTCATGGCTCCTGTTGCATATTATGAAATGACTACTGGAGAGGAAAACAATGAGTACGGAGGCGATTTGAAAACAGCTACGACAAGAGCTAGAGAAATGATCCTTGCGTATGCTATTTCGAGAGAGAACACAGCACTCGGAAAATATGAAGCCTTTGATTCTGATACTCTCACAGATTTAAGTAATAGTCAGGAAATGGATCTCCATATAAGGGTAAACAAACTTTTAGGAGAAGCTGTGGCAAAAGCAAAAGAAATTTTGGGCAGAGAAGATATGAAAGAAGCTCAAATAAGAATTGCCGATGCCCTCTGCAAGTGCGCAATACTTTCTTCAGAAGAGATAGAAGGGCTATTTAAAGGAACTCTTACTCTTGATGAATTGGAAGATGCACATTTAGAAGAACTTTTTAAATAATATCACTCAAGGCTTGGAGGGAAAATGTTCCTTAATAGCCGCAGGAGGTCATCTTTTTTAGATGACCTCCTGTTAATTTAAAAAATAAAAGACCTGAAAGATTTTCTTTCAGGTCTTGGTGCGTCTGGAGGAATTCGAATCCCCGACCTCACGGTTCGTAGCCGTGTGCTCTATCCAGCTAAGCTACAGACGCATGTCAGCATATTTAATTATAAAGCATTTTCGGTTAAAAAGCAAGATGCTTTATCCACAACTTCGGTAAAGCACTTTACTAAGTTTTCAAAATCGAAAGAGTCGAATCTTGAATGAGTAAATTTATTATTTATTTCTACTTGAATACAAGGAATATGAGCAGTTCTAGATACATAGCTAGATACAGTATATGGATATGTTGCACTAAAAGGATCATCTATCGTAACATTTTTATATCCGTATTTTAGGAATGTAGTTTCAAATAAGTTAACTAGATTTTCATTATATAAAACGTTTTTTCCAAAATCTGTTCCAATACAAATATCTACATCACGAGATGCCCTCATACCATGAACATCAATTAACAATTTTATATTGTTATCCTTAATAAAATCCACAAGTTCTGACTTATATGTGGATTTTTTGTCATAATTTGGATCGTTTTTGGCATATTTAGACCTGTAAATGCAAGAAGAGCGAGTTTTAGAAGATACTTTTTTTACTAAAGTACCAGTTCTAATCTCCTTTGCTTTTATTTTACCTTCTCTAAATTGTCTCTTGCAATGTGGACTAGATAAAATAATATTTCCACTTCTTTTAATTATTTCAAAATCATTAAATATTAACTTCATATTACTACTCCGTTAAAAGTATATAAAATTATTGTTAAATAATCAAATTTTAATTGAAAATATAACATATTATAAATAAAATAATAATGGATTTTTATATAAAACAAAGGAGAAAAAATGAAAAGTCTAAAGAAAATTATAAGTCTAAGTATTGTAAGCATTTTGCTTGCATCATATTTGAGCTTTATACCAAATATTAGTTATGCTGAGAATACTAAAGACAAAGTAATACATCTAAATGATGTAAATTTTAAAATGGAATATTCAGATGCGTTCTTAGAATATCTGAAAAAACCAGAAGAAGAAAGATCTGGGTTTATGCCATCACCAAACAAGATACTTCCTACAACTAAAGAAAAAGCATTAAACCCATTTTATAGAGTTGCAGAACTTGGAGCACTTCAACAAAAGTTTTCTCTTAAAGATGTAATTCCAGAAAATGTAAAAATTAGAAATCAAAAACAAACAAATACATGTTGGGCTTTTGCTGGACTAGGTACAGTTGAAGGAACACTAGCCTACAGAAATTATAAAAACAATGCTGAAAAAAAGGTATATGATTTTTCTGAAAGACATTTAGCATATTCAGAAATGGAATCATATTCTGATATTGCTCATAATATATTTGCTAATAATATGAAAGTAGAACAGGGTGGAAACTATTATAACTGGGTAAACTATTTATCTTTGGGAAATGGTGCAGTAAATGAAGAAGCAATGCCATTTGTAAACAGTAGTAAACCAATTAATTCTAGCGAAACCCAAAACAAAAAAACGCAAACAACATTATATGATACAAAATTATTCACAAGTTATGATAAAAACATAACGGATTCACAAAGAAGTGAAATGATTAACGAAATGAAGACCTTTATGAATGCATATGGACCAATATATGCTGGATGTCGTGCAGATAATTCTGGAAGTGATCATATTAATTTGGAAAAAGGTTCTATAAATTATACTGGAGATGAATATGCTGACCATGCTGTAACAATAATAGGTTGGGATGATAATTATCCTAAAGAAAACTTTAATAACGTGCCTAGAGGAAATGGTGCATGGATAGTTAAAAATTCATGGGGAGAAAGCATGGATATGACTTATGTAGATGCGTTAATATCTACTAAACTTAGCATCATAAAAGATCCAAGCACAGGAATTGTACATGATTATGTAGAAGACTTTTCAGATGAAGAATTATATAACTTCATTATAGGACTTAATCCAGCACTTTCAGACCTTACATTAAAACAATTAATTATAATGATGCTAACCAGTGGCGAAGATCCTATGACATATGATGAAACTACAGATTCATTTAAAGGGAGTTCTATTGGAGACCATGGATTAATGTATATATCATATTATGATAATACAATTTATTCTACTATTGTTGGAATAGAAAAAATAACAGATACAGTAGATTTTAATAACGTATATACACATGCTGAAACAGCGATTGACTACTTTTTTGGAGCAAGTACAGCTGCAGTAGGAAATACTTATTATATGGCTGAAAAATTCCTAAAGGAAGATTCAAAAGATGAGTACATTAAACAAGTTGGTTTTACAACTACAATACCATGTTCAGTAAAAGTATATGTAAACAAAAATAATAGTGCTTTAACAGATACTGGACTTCAAGAAGTGGCTTTAAAAAATGGAGAATCTGGAATTTTAAGTCCAGGCTTCCATGTTTTAGAGTTACAAAACGAAGTGAAGATTGAAGGTAATCAGTTTGCTGTTGCTTTAAGAGTTGAAACACCTTCAGATCAGTTAAGAATCTCATGTGAAGCTATTCCAAACCAAGAAACTGATCCTGCTTCATATGAATTATGTAAAAATAGTGATATTCAAAAAAATGTATCATTTGTAGGCATTGGAGACAATATGTCAGAAATTGAATGGGAAGATTTAGCCTCTTCAATGAATATACTTAAAGGAAATACAACTTTAAAAGTATATACAACAAACAATGAACCGGTAACACTTTCTAGTATAAGAGTTTCAAAAGCACCAAATAAAACAACATATACTGAAGGTGAAAATTTCGATAAAACAGGAATGGAAGTAGAAGCAACATATAGTGATGGAACAAAAGATATCATTTCTGATTATACAATTTCAGATGGAAATAATCTTACTAAAGATAGAACATATATAACTATTGAATATCAAGGAAAGACAACTGCTCAACAAATAACAGTTAATGAAGGCCAAGGACCTAACCCAAGTGTAAGTCCAAGTCCATCACCAAGTAGTTCACCAAGCGTGAGTCCAAGTGTGTCACCAAGCTCATCACCAAGTGTAAGCCCAAGTGTATCACCAAGCCCATCACCAAGTGTAAGCCCAAGTACATCACCAAGCCCATCAACAAGTGTAAGACCAAGCGTGTCACCAAGCCCATCACCAAGTGTGAGCCCAAGTACATCACCAAGCCCATCACCAAGTGTAAGGCCAAGTGTATCACCAAGCCCATCAACAAGTACGAGACCAAGTGTATCACCAAGCCCATCAACAAGTGTAAGACCAAGCGTAAGTCCAAGTACATCACCAAGTACATCACCAAATCCATCAGAACCACCTGAAGAAAAACATCAACCAGTTCCTTGTGACTTTACATATGCAACAGTAAGGACTACAGATATAGATACAGCAGACAAAGGAACTGTATCAGTTACGGTCGAAAATATAGAAAGATCACCATTGAATGACTCATATGCATACTATTATTATTTATCTACAAATCCAGATGAACAAAACATCAGAAATTGGGTTAGGATATATGAGGCAAGAACAGATATAGATAGTATATCTTTTAAGATTAAGAGTTCAGATGTTGAAAATTATGCAGAACTATTAAAGAATCAAAACGTATATTTATATATAGAAGAAATAACCTCTAGAGACGGAAATCAAGCAGTTGCACAATCAAATGGATTAAAATTAAAAGCTGAAATTCAAAAAGATCCAATTGAAGTAGAAAAACCAAATAATAATGGAAATAATAATGATCCTACAACAGCTAAAGAACCAATTCCATATACTGGTGTTATCAAATTTACAATGGTATTTGCGATAGCTGCAGGAGGAACTATATTCTTATATAGAAAATATAAAAAATTAGATAATGATATTAAAGGAAAATAAAAAATTATAAATAAAAGCCTCTTAAAAAAGAGGCTTTTATTTTTATTAAACCAGTTGACATAACACTGCAAAAAGGAGTAAAATAATAATACTGCAATAGTGCAGTGTCTCATAAAAAGGAGGTTGCATCGTGATTAGACAGACTTCTAAGAAACCCGTTGTTAAAGGCCTGGATGCAGTAGCAAGAAGGATCAATGGCAAGATTGCTCGGAACGAACCTCTTACTATGCAGGAACTTAGCATAGTCAAGAGTCGTAACCCATCGGCATATTCAGCCATTATCGCAAAGGCGTTTCATGATAGGCATGATGCTTTCGGAAAGAGGAGGTTCTCCTTGAGGGGTATTTCGGACCGTGCCAAAGAAGCACAGTTCAATAACCAGAGCATAGCCCAAATGAAAACCGCACTGGCAACAGCATCAAACAAGACCGACAAGAAGCTGGTCAAAATCCAGGAACTTGAAGAAAAGTATCAAATAGCTCACGACGCATATCTTGCGGCGAAAAATGCTTTTGAACTTGCGTCGAGTGACCTGGAGCGTGCAAGGGCAGAGCTTAATGGACTGCGCGAAAATGAGTCTACGTATTCTAAGGAGTGTCGGTTTGCACAAGATGTGGCTGCTGAACTTTCCAAGGAAGTACTGGTTCATAGAACCGCAACCATGTACCAGCTCAGAACGTTCCAGCACAGGATCATGATCGTCACATCAGTTGATGAATACCTGGCCAAGTCCATTGGTTGTGCAGAGGTAGTATTCGATGAAGCAGATCTTAAGCCGAATCTGTTACCCAGCTCACTGTATGGAAGGGAATGGACAGAAGAAGAATCTTCGGCCGTTGCTTTCGCAGGACTGGTGATTCAGTATCAGGAGGCTTCAGCGGAAGTGCCGTACATCTACTCAAGTGAACTTGTGGCCAAGATTTTGAGACTGAATGGTTACAAAGCCTAAAACGGGAAAAGACGAAAGTCTTAGATGCATGAAGACCTAAAGTTGGGAAGGAAATCTAATGGGGAACTCTCCAGTAGATTTCCTTTTCCTTTTTAAATGACAAAAATTTTAGCATATGATAAAATGGAAAATGTAAAAAGAGGTGTGAATATGCCAGAGGGTAGATTTTATGAAGATTATGTAGAACAGAATAAGAAAGATAAGACTAGAAGAATAAAAAAGAAAATCAACAATAGAGTTATTTTATTTCTTTTGGTCATTGTTTTACTTGGTTATTTAATTGTTCTTAACATACAAAATAGAACAATTCAAAAAGAAGATGATGGAATTAAAGTAAAAAGTGCAGACACATATGAAGGATTTGAAGATATAAATCTTAGTGATGGTTCTACTCTTTCTATCCAAAGAGTAATTATAGAAGAAAGTAAAGGAATAGTATATTTAACTCAAAAACAAATAGATGGAAAAATAATAGATATTGGAGCAACGCCAACAAATATTGATAGAATTAATAACACTTTAGAAATACATGAAGAAGGAATAAATGTAAAAATAAATACTTTAAATAAAAGCATTGAAGAAATAAAATAAAAAGATAGATAAAAAAATATCGATTAAGGGTTGCTTTTTTCGCTAGAATGCGGTAGAATAGTACAGAAGAACTTTGTTCTTTAGATAGCAAAAGTATGAGGGTAATATTTTTTTATATTAGTCTAAAAACAAAGGAGTGATCAGAAGTGAAAATAAAAGTATACCAAGCAGAAGAAGACAGATGCGTAGACATGGACGTAATTGGTAAATACAAATTTATCGGTAACTCAAATGGTCTTTCTTTAGTTGAAGGAAAAGAATATTACAGAGTTGGAAATCCAAACGAATTTAGAATAGTTGACGAGTCATATGGAGATTTTCTATACGCTAAAGAAGACTTCGAAGAGAGCGTCTAAAATATAATCCTTCCATTAGGGTAAGATGGAAGGATTTTTTCTTTTTTATATTGCTATTAATTAGTATTATGTCTATACTGTAAATGTAAAAAAGGAGAATTAATATGAAAAAAGAAAATGTTTTAATACTATTAATATCTCTAATGATTTGTTTAAACGTTATTATAGTAATCCTTTTTGTTAAAAGTAACATTAAGGTAAATAAACTAGAACACGACATTAATGAAATAAGAACTAATATTGAAGAACAAGGGTTACCATCTGAAGAGTTTTACGACGGAGGAACATATGATGAATCGTTAGATAATGTTTATGAGGATAATATATATGTACCAGATTAATTAAGTGCAAATGAAAAAAATAAGAATTAGAGAGAAAAAATATGAAAAAAGTAAGTGTAAAAATAGTTTTTCTTCTTGCATTTGCATTACTAGTTGCTCTAGGACTTAAAAATGTATTAGCACAAACAATCGATGTTCAAGTTAGTCAGGAACAAAGAAATCCTGCCAAACTTGTTGTTAAGTCAGATACTCCTATGTATGAGATAAAGGTATATAGGAAAGCTCAAGATAACAAATATGTTTTAATTCTAAAAGCAAAAGTTAGAGAACAAAAACAATATGAATGCAAGATAGATACAAGATTTTTCTCATCAGAAGAAAGTAGAAATTTTATAGTTGTAGCTAAAGATAAAGAACAAAATGTTATAGGCAGTAAAGAGTTTACAATTAAGCCTATACCTACTATGACATCTATGAATCCATCAGAAACAGCTAAGCCAAGCTGGTCACCATCAGCTATTCCTACCAAGCCAACACCTACAGCAACGACAAAAACGTCGGAAACACCTTCTGAAGTACCTGGACCATCAGGTACAGGGGAAATAACAGGAATTAAATTAAATAAAAATAGTGTTACCTTAAAAGTGGGACAGACAGAGAAACTAACATACACAGTAACTCCAGAAGGAATTCGTCCACACTTGATATGGAGAACAAATGCAAGTGATATTTGTAAAATTGAAGCAAATGGAACAATAACAGGTGTAAGTGTTGGAAAAACTCAAATAAGCATTAGGGCTGACAATGGCGTAAAGGATGTATGTGAAGTAACAGTTGTAGAAGAAAATGAACCTACTTCATCTCCTTCAACTACAGAAAATCCTACAAGTGATTCCCCTAGTTATGAACCATCCACAACACCAGTACAATTCGATGGAATTTCAATAGATAGAACAAAATTAATGATAGACAATTGCCATTATAATGTGGCTGAATTAGTTGCTGTTTCAGAACATAATACCCCTATAAAATGGGAATCTTCTGATCCAAGCATAGCAGTTGTAAACCAACAAGGCGTTGTAAAAGGATTAAAATATGGAAAGGTTACAATTACAGCATCAACTGTAGATCCAAATGGACAAACCAAAAAAGCTCAATGTGAAACAAAAGTAATTACAAAGGTTACTGAAAAGCCAAGCAATACAAAATATGAAGCATACAGCAAAAATACTGGAGGTGCTACATATTATTTAATACATGGTACAATGGGAAAAGATTATGTAGAAGAATATATAAACAATGCAGCACAATTGATAAAAAAATATCCAGATAATGCAAACTGGAAAAAAGAAGCTTCAGAACTAACTCTTCATACATATAAACAACAAGGTGATTTGAAAATAAAATATGATGATGCTGCTAAAAAGATATTATCAGTTACAGGAACAAAGTATCCTCAATCATCATTTAAACCAGCAAATAATAAAAACTTTCTATATAAAACATATACTAAAAAGGCAGGAGAAATGTCAGGTAATGATTACATATTCTTTTTCTGTCATCAAAATCAGTGGGAATACTTATTAAAGAAAAATTCTGAAACAGGAAGATGGGAATGTATATGTGAGAAAGAATCTTCAGGTGGTTACTGTAGAAATGAGTTCAATGATTACTTATGTATTTTCTATAATGGACCATATAAATTAATGTTTTCGTATAGATATTATTCTAAAGGTGCTACGACATGGCAGAATGCAGTTCACTGGGATACAGGAAGTAGAACTGGAGTTCCAACAAGTGGAGGATGTATACATTTAGGAAAATATAATGATGAAATATATTATAGATTAGTTAAAGAAGCAAACGTTGGAACAAGATTTATATTGTTTTAATTCAAAAGATTAGTACTACAGGTACTAATCTTTTTTAATACACAAAACAAGTTAACAATAAACGGTTGACATAAACAATATATCGTGTTATACTTTTTAGTGTAAGGGAGTAATAGCCATGGCAAAAGCTATGGAACAGGGCCAACAATTAACGACAGCTAATGTCTGGCTTTGTTTTAAATTATGAGACTTATTTAGTTTTGCTAAATATGTCTATTTTTTAACATATTACAATTCTTACAAGTAAATCATAAATAATACCTATAAAAAGAGACGTATTTAGTCACAAAACTAGATACGTCTCTTTTTATTTATCTAAAATTTTTGCCCGTCAAGGAGGTGAAGAGACTTTAAACCTTTAAGTTTTTTTACCAAAGATAAGAAATATTGAGAGTTAAAAATTTTAGGAGGTATTAAAAATGAGTATGCAAGATTTAAAATTTTTTAGACCAATCGTTGCAGACGAATACGTAAGACAAGGAATTGTAGAAGGAAGATTACAACCAATGGAGGTTAGAAAATCAGCAAGAATTAAAGCAAGACAAGGAAAAGTAGGAGAAGAGATTACAACAATTTTACCAAGTGGACTTAAAGAAGTAAGTGGAGTTGTAAGAGAATCTGAACAAACTGGAAGACCAGGATGGATTGCAACAAACCCAGGAGGAGAAGAATACATAATAGAAGATCATGATTTCCAATCATTATATATGGCAGATCCTGAACATCCAGGAGAATTTAAAAAGAAAGTACCTGCACTTGCAGTACAAATTGATGAAAACGTAGCATTTTCAAACAAGTGGGGTGAAGAATTTAAAGTTGAAGCTGGTGGTTATCTAATATTCCATGATGGAGCAAGAGGATTATTAGGAACAGGTGCATATGGTGTTGATAGAGATGCATGGGCACAAACTTATGAACCAACAGGAAAAGATGCAAAAGAAGCATTAAAACAAGCAATTGCCGCATATGGAATAACAAGAGAAGAGATGGAAGAAGCAAGAAGACCAAAAACTGAAGGAACAAAACAAGCACCATCAGACAAAAAATCAGAAGGTCATGGATTAGATGACTAATCACATAAATATTTATAAATATATATTTTAAAAGTTAAAAAAGAAAAAGTCCTAGGCTAAATAGTTTCTATTTAGCCTAGGAAATAAAAAAGGAGAAGAAAATGGGATTTTTTACTATTAGTAGTGAAAGAGAAAAACTAATAAAAGGAATTCGTAGAGCTAAATCTGAAGTATTAGCGAGTTCTAGCACTATAGAGTACTCAAGAGGAATAGAAAGAAGAAGATTACCTAGTGGAGTAATTATGATTACTAAAAATGGGAAAAGTTATTTTCTAGCAAGAGATGAAAGAACAGGTATGATTGCTATTTTAGGAGAAAATGATACAGGAAATGGCATACATTTTGAAGCAAGTGGAGTAGGAACTATAGATCTTATGAAAGGGCAAAACATATTGGGGGGAGAAGTTGAAGAAGTAGTAACTAATATGGTTGACAGTAGAGGAGAAAGTATACTTAGCATTGAATTTGATAGACCTGATTTGACTATTGAAAAAATATTAACTCAAAAAGTTGATGAAAGTAGGTCATATGAAGAAAGAAGAAAAGCTCAAAAAGCTTTAGAACTTTATGAAAAAATAGAAGAATTATTAGGATTAAAATTAAGACCTGATGGTGATGACGAACTTAACTTAGAATTAATTGATGAAGTAAACCTAAAGCAAGAAGAACTTGAAAACGAAGAAGACTTAGATTTTGGAATTGAATAAGAAAGGATTGTTTAAAATGGAAGAATTATATAGTGAAAGATATAATCTAATCGAGAAAATTGTCAAAGTAAGGAAGGATGCAATTAGAAATGGAACATGGGTAAAAACTATAGGCAAAATGGAATCTGTTGGCTACCTTCCTGGTGGAGTTAAAGTGGTTTTGCTTCCAGATATTACAAAAGTAGTAATATCTGATGGAAAAACCGAACTATCATTAAATTTAGGAGTAGTAACTCCTGATGTAGAAATAAAATTAGATGGAGAAGATTTGATTACATATTTCAGAGAAACTAATATTCCTGTTCATAGTGACGAACATATAGCAATGTATCCAGAAGGCGGAATAGAAATAGAACAAGATCCAAGTATAAAAGTAAAAGAACTATTAGAAAGAATGTATCAAGATGCTACTCCTAGAAAAAAAGAAAAAATAGAAAAAGCACTAAGACTTTATATGAAGTTTGAAGAACTATCAAAAGAAGAACCTGTGCAAACTCAAAGTAGTTTAGATATAAACTTAAGACCTGAGGAAAGATAACTAAAAAGCAATAACCTAAAATAGATAAAAAAGAAGATATATGTTTTACCCCTGTGCGACATATATCTTCTTTTCATTTTTATTTATATTCTTATTATCACCAATGATATGTTTCATTATTAGAAATTTTAAATGCTCTAAATAATTGTTCTGTTAAAAAGACTCTAATTAATTGATGAGGAAATGTCATTTTAGAAAAACTAATAAGTTCATTAGACATATTTCTTACTTCGTCAGTAAGACCCAAAGTTCCTCCGATAACAAATGTAATTGTACTATGTGTAAGCGTTATTTTGCCGATTTTAGCCGAAAACTCCTCGGAGGTATATTGTTTTCCCTTAAGGTCTAAAGAAATGATATATGAGTCTTTTTTTAAAGCAGAAATGATTTTATCACATTCTTTCTTTTTTACTTCCATAAGAAGTGAATCATAAGTCTTAGAAGGTAGCTTTTCATCAGGAAGCTCTACTATTTTAAAATTGCAATAATTAGATAATCTTTTTGAATATTCTGCTATTGCATCTTGAAGATATTTTTCTTTTATTTTTCCAATACAAACAATATTTATATTTAACATATTTTTTTATCTCCTATTTTTTATATTAATAATATATCAAAAAACCTCAAAACCTTCAAGTGAGTTGAACTTTAAGGCTTTTGATGTTATAATAGTTATATGCGATAAGTTAAATCTTATGTTGTAGAAGAAAGGAAGGTTACACTATGGATAGCAACATGCGGGATTTATTTCTGCAAGACCTGTTAAAGCTTATCAGCATCAAGTCTTTTACAGGAGATGAAGAAGGAACCAGCCAGTGCTTTAAGCTTATCAAATCAATCGCAAAGCGATTTGGTTTTGAGACTAAGCGGTGTGCATATGGCATGGTTTTGGAGGTGTTTCCAAAGAACGTAACGGAAACTTGTAAGATTGGAGTTGTCACTCATGTTGACACAGTACCATTTGTCGCCGATGAATGGACCGCCAATCCGCTTGGCGAAATCAGGGATGGCAGAGTTTTCGGTAGAGGCGCAATTGATGACAAGCTTGGAGTAATTTCCTCGCTGTATGTTTTCAAGGAGCTGGAAGGTCAGATCGAACCATCATGGAAGCTTATCATAGGATCTATGGAAGAAGGCCAGTGGGACGATATGTCAGCATACCGAATTGAAGGCAACGAAATTCCTGAATTTGTGTTTACTATTGATGGAGACGGAATCCAGAACGGTTGTAGAGGAACTCTCAACCTGGAGTTGTCTTTCAGAAGAAAGTACAAATCTAAGAAATCTGTGACAATGTTTGAAACGCCTAACGGCGTGCCGAACACTATTCCGGATCAGGTAGTAACATGTGTTGATGGGAAAGTGAAAGTCGTAACTGGCAAAGCTGCTCACTCTTCAAGACCGGAGCTCGGAGTAAATGCTATTACTCAGGCATACAAAGCCAATCAAAGAGCAATCGCAAAAGAATACGAAGGCTTCGCAAGACTTATGGACAAATATATCCATGGGGAGTTCGTAGTTGAGCAGTACTTTAGCGAGACAAGGCTTAAGACCCTTCAGTTCGTTCCGGGAACAACCTTTTCACCTACCATGTGCAAGTTGGAAAAAGACCATCTGAAAGTTATGCTCAACATCAGACTTTCACCTAAGGTCAACACCAAGGCTCAGGTATACTGTGGTTTCTTTGAAATCTGCCACGAATATGGATGCCAGCTTCATGTCAATGAGCTGACACTTCCTGCATTTATCGAAGCAGAGTCACGGGAAATCCAGCTCATGAGAAACGCATATGAAAAAGTGATGGGATGGAAAGTTTCACCTCTTGTAGCACTTGGAACAGGGTACAATGCGGCGTTTCCGAATGCCGCAATCTTTGGACCGAGATTTGCTGATGTCGATGAGAAAGATCAGGACTTATGCCACTGCAAAGACGAAAGTCGAAGAATCGAGGACATAGAAAAGTTCTGCGAGATGCTGAAAGTTTATCTCAGAGAGTCTCTTTCTGTGGACTAAGAGTAACCCAAAAAACAGTCAGGAGAAATGTCTCCAGACTCCCGGCAGCGCGTTTGCTGCCGGGTTATTTTTTTGCCCTAAAAAATGTAATAATAGATTTATTGAAAACATATATATGTTATTGGTAAAATTAAAATATAAATTTAAAAAGGGAGAAAAAAGATGATTGAAGTAAAAAATATTTCAAAATCTTTTGGTGACAAGTTGGTTTT
>JAEEGL013540891.1_pt1 | contig 23676 bp, 28 predicted proteins | sample 9134231 | NCBI WGS metagenome assembly JAEEGL01 (sample SAMN16246548, study PRJNA631951) | gut metagenome | biome: gut microbiome; feature: rumen; material: fiber-attached | host: Bos | place: Iran: Karaj | collected 2018-10 | reverse complement strand
TATTTTAAGTTCTACCAAATTTTTAGCCTCCTTTCGCTTAAATTATTATATATATAATATGCTATTTTTAGTAAAAAAGAAAAGAAAAAATCGCCGCTAACTGACAGACTTCTGTCACGAGTGTGCGCGGCGATATTTATCAAAATGTTCTGTAAAAGTACCTTTTGAAATATTTAGCTTCTTTATTCCTTTTTTTTAAAATTCTAAATCCCATTTCTTTTCTTCTGTGATATTCATTTTGCTGTTTAAAGATTTTTTATTCCTTTCGCCATTTCTCATTTCCTTTTTTCAATATTTATAAACAATATAATTTTTAAATATATCTGTTATTTTCATATAAATATTATATCATAAAATCGTCATTTTTCTAGCAAAACAGAGCATTTCACAACTTCAATTTTTGTATACAGCCATTTTTTTAAATTATTGTATATGTATAAATTTCATATTGTAAATAACTTTATAGACGAAAAATTTATTTTAGTTATATAGGTGAATATCTACCTTTACGGAATTTCGCTATTAGTAGACTTTGAGTTTACGTCGGTCACTGATAGCGAATCCTTTCTGGATTTTCTATCAGTGATTGATAGAATTTTTAGAAAGGAAAAATAAAATTATGCTAAAGTTAATTAAATGGTTTAATTCTTTAAACCAAAACGAACAAGCACGTGTAATTGCAATCATACTAATGATTTTTACACTTATTATGGCAAAAGTAGTTACAGCTACTAATTTCCATATCGCAGCACTTCTTGGATTTGTCGGTACTATCTATCTTGCTTGTGTCTTTACTGCCAAAGGACTCGGTAAAAGCGATAATGCGGATAATATAAGAAGAAAATAATTTAATATTAGGAGTATTGTTTTTTATGTTCGAAGGTCGTCCAATCTGGGCGACTTTTATTTTTTTTTATATTCTTATTAAATATATGTCATATTATTATTGTTAACTTTAGCATAGTTTTCTGCTTGCTGTAACAGGCAGAAACAAATCTTTTAAGATTTGCCGCCTTTTTAGGCGGCTTTTTTTGTTTATTTTTAAAGATAATTCCATTTTCTACCGCAAAGTTAGAAAACATATCAGACTTTTTGAAAGATAGAGCGTTCCAGTTAGCAGAAAACTTAAAAACCATAGTTATTCCAGATACCGTAACAAAGATTGAGTTTAATGCGTTCTATCGTGATACAAATATATATACAAGATTGGTTATTCCTGAATCTGTAAAAACTATATATGATTTTACAAATTTAGTAGATATGCCTATTAGATATCTTGGCAAAGATTATACTTATGCAGAATTTATAAATACATTTAAATCCATTAATGGAAATAAATATTATGTTTTAAATGGAAGTACATTTATACAACTAAAATAAGTCAGTCATGTGGCTACGTCAATGCCTGACATAGAAAAAAGCGAGGAAGGAAATTTCTTCCTTGTTTTTTTATTTGCCTTTGTCCTGTAAAATACAAATTTCTTTAAAAATCATACTATTATTATAGACACTACAAACTTTTTTCTAGATGAATCTAATATAGAAAAACTTGTTTTGCCTGATGACTTGAAAGAAATAGACCAGCACGTATTAGACTGTGATAATTTAAAACGTATTATTACTAGAAAGCAATCCAGCAGTATTTTAAGACAGTTAGAAAAACAAGCAAATGCTGCAAATGTAGAACTAGTAGAAACAGACCTTGACTATTTAATTTCAAAAAAGTCTTTTAAAGAAATAAACAAAATATATAAAGAAAGTGAATTAGAAAATGATAACAATAGATAAAATAGTCTACACAGACGATAAAGTAAGATGTTACGGTCCAGAAGACTACGACACAATCACACTTGCAAAACTTGATAAAAATTGTATGGATGTATCCATACAGGCTTTCTGTAGCTGCCATTCTTTGGAAAAAGTAGTTCTGCCAGAAGGTTTATATTATGTTCAAAGAGAAGCGTTTCTTGATTGTTATAACTTAAAAGAAATCAATCTAGGTGACACTGCTGTCACAGAGCTTCAATCAAGAACTTTTGAAAACTGTGAAAGCTTAGAAACACTTACATTACCAAGAATGCTTAAAAAGATAGGCGAATGTAATTTTTCAAATACAAAAATTAAAAAACTAATTATTCCAAAGGGTGTAAATATTATCAATAGAGACCTTTTAACGGGTTCAAATGTAGAAACTTTGATACTGCCCGATAACCTTATACAAATAGAAGATTTTGTTTCGAAATGTAAATCACTTAAAATAATCGTTACAGGAAAACAAAAAGATTATATCTTAGAAAGCTTAAGAAAAATGATAAAAGATACAAATATAACACTTCAAGAAACTGATCTTGACACGCTTATAGAAGGAAAGAAATCTTTCAAAGAAATAAACAAACGTTATAAAGAATTAAAGAAGAAAAACGAACCGAATGGATGGACGCATCAAACTTTATAAAAAGGAACTAAAAATAATTATAAACTACCCCGACTTGCATGCTGAAGTCGGGTCTTTTTTTGTAACCAAAAGATAGATAATAAAAGAACCTTTAAAAATAAACAAAATAATAAAGGAAACAGAAAGATAAACATTTTGTTTATCTTTTTTTATTTGAAAATAATTATTTTTGTACTATACTAATAATATAATTAAAATTATCCGATATATACTATATAAAAGATAAAGGAAAATTTTATGAAAGAAATAAAACTAACAGAAAATAACATACATATGTTAAACATATACCTGCATAAAACATCCACACGTGGTCTATTTGTAATGGATGAAAAAGGCAATTATATAAAAAATCTTTCCATTCCTGAAACTTTTAAATATAAAAACGAAACTTATAAAATAGCCTGTCTTGCAGATAATCTTTTTGCTTTTTCAAATTCAATTAAAAGCGTAACATTGCCAAAATCAGTAAAAATAATCAGTGAAGGATGTTTTTTAAATTCTGCAATCGAAAAAATAATATTGCCAGAAAATTTAGAAGAAATTAGAGAATTTGCCTTTTTCAACACTAACTTAGAAAAAGTATATCTTCCAGACTCTATTTCTAAAATAGGAAACAATTCGTTTTTTAATATAAAAGGCAAAATAGAACTTATCTATTCAGGAAAAAAGAAAATAACTTTAAATAGCAGCGCAAAAGAAAATGTTATTTTAATAAATAAAAATAAAACTCTAGATGAACTAATTGAAATAAATAAATCTTTTAAAGAAATAAATAATATCTATAAGGAAATAGAGAAGTAATTAAGGACCTGGCTTTATGCCAGGTTTCTTTTGTTCTTTTAAAAATATAAAAATTATTTTTTAATTCTTAATTTTTTATAAAGCACATATCTTTCTTTTAAAAAATTCCATCTTTGTATCTTCCATTCAAAAATACTATTTATACAAAGACACAAATTTTTAAAAAGAAAGGGGGTTGAAAATATGAAGAACAATACAATTATTTTTGAAATCATAAGTGGTGATAAAATACTTATGTCAGCAGAAGATAATTTGCAAAATACAGATGAAGTTTTTCCGATATTGCAATCATTTTTAGATGCATATGAACTTTTTAAAGGAATAAAACCAAATATTTTGGCAAAAAAGATTTTAAACGAAAAATATGAAAAAACGGAAACATCTATTTCTAAAATTAGAAAAGAAAAAGATACTTTGCCATTTAATGTTATAATGGATATTAAAAACGAAACCCTCGATATTAATTTCTTTCTTTGGGATATAGAAGATTATATTGTAAGTGACGATAAAGGATTAAAAGGTCACCTTCCATTTAAAGATTTTACAAATATCCCTTTCGAAGAATTTGAAAATTTTAGAAATGCAGTTGAAGAAGCAAGTAAATTTATTAAGTTAGAAAATAACATCTATATACAAAAAATAGATGAAGATTATTTTGAAAATGATGAAGATTAAAGTCGCTATGTCTAAAACACTTAGCGGCTTTTTAATTTAAAAATGCTATTTTTTCTTATCATACTTTGAATATACTTTAAACCTTCTAAGCTTAGAAGGTTTTTTAATTTGCAAATTTTTACTTTATTTTTAATTTCAGGAAACTAAAATTATTTTTCCAGCTTCTTCATGACTAATAATCATACTTCTTCTCGTGTCATCAATCAGTTGACACTTAACCGCATAATAATGCGTTTTTTTATTGTACAGAATAAATATCTAGGGGGAAAGAGAATGAAAAATAAAACATTAAAACTTTTAAATCTTACCTTAATAGTAAGCACAATTTTTAGCACAAGCATGCCAGCATTTGCATATAATGTAGATGAAAACGACAATTCTATCGAAATGATAGAATATCAAAACACAGAAGATGAAAATTTTAATAATGCAACTAATGTATTTGCGCAGCTTGGAAGTAGTTACAAAGTGACTATTCCAAAAACAGTAGTTCTTTCTGGTGAAAGTAAAGATGCTTCATACATAGTTAAAGTAGAAGGTGACATTGCAGGTTATGAATCAATCAATGTAATTCCAGATAATGAATTCTTACTATACGCTAAAAATAAAAATGCGCAAAAGGCAAGCATATCACAAGATAAAACACAGTGGAGATATAACGACTTTTCAACTAACGGAAATGGTTCAATAAATGCCAGCGGTATTACAGCAGGTTCTTGGAAAGGAACGTTTAATTTTAATATAGACCTTACGAAAGTTTTAGGTGATATAATTACGCTTCCAGTAGATACAAAAGAAGATATATCACTTGATTTTCAATATGGGGATTTCAAAGAGCTTGATAAGAAAGAAGGCTATACATATATTTCCACAAACCCTGAAATAATTGAAATTAATGAAGATGGAAAAATTATAGCAAAAGCAGCAGGAACAGCAACTATTATAGTCACAGATAAAAATGGCAATACAAAAGAAATTACAGTTACCGTAAATCCAACCGATAATATATCCTTTGATATTGACAATATTGAAAATAACGAAATAAAAATTGAAGAAGGCGCTTCAACTATTTTAAATTTAAAATCTGCCAATACACTTAATCTTAAAAATTTAAAATTTGAAACATCAAACCCAGAAGTTGCCACAATTGATAAAGAAGGTAATATCGTAGCTGTAAGTAAAGGAACTACAACTATTACAGTTTATTCTGATAACAGTCTGCCAAAGACATTTACTGTTACAGTAGACAAACCAGGTGAAGTTTCAATGTCAATGGATTCTAAAAAGACAGAAACATTAAAGCTTTCGGGCGCAAGAAAAACACTTAGTTTCGATACAGACAAAAAACTTGCTTACGAATCTTCTGATGCTGATATTGTAACTGTTGACGAGAATGGAAATGTAATCGCTAAAAATGTTGGTACAGCATTTATCACTGTAAAAGATGAAGATGGAAAAATAAAAAAAATAGAAGTGATTGTTAAACCAAGTGATAACATCGTTGCTTCTATCGATGGTGATAAAGATGGAAAAATAGAAATTGAAGCTACAGAAAATAAAAAATTTAATTTATCTTCCAACGACACACTTATGCTTAAAAACGTTTCTTACGTATCAAGTAACCCAAATATTGTTAAGATCGATAACGATGGAAATATTGAAGCAATAAACGAAGGAACAGCAAGTATAACAATTAAATCAGACAACAGTATAGATAAAGTTATTACTATCACAGTAGGACATAAAAAAGGTAATATCGTAAAAGAAAATATAAAAGATGCTACTTGTACTAGTACTGGTTCATACGACGAAGTAGTTTACTGCACATTCTGTGATGACGAAATTTCAAGAATAAAAAAGACAATACCTATAAGCAAACATACACCAGATAAAACAGTAAAAGAAAATGAAGTAGTTGCAACAACTTGTCTTGAAGAAGGACATTATGACGAAGTAATTTATTGCGCAGATTGCGGTAAGGAACTTAGCAGAAAAACTATAAATACAGGAAAAGGTCCACATAAAGAAGGAAAAATTGATTACACGCTTACGGATGCTACTACTTCCGCATCTGCAAAACAATTAAAAACTGTATATTGTACGCACTGCAATACAATAATATCAAATGATACTATTACTTTATCGACAGAATTTAAAGAAGCTGATACAGATGTTAATATAACAGAAGAAGGATTATATAGACTGCAAGTGTACGGTGGACAAGGTAACACAAACGGTGGAAATGGAGCATATTTAGCAAGTACTTTTAAATTAGAAAAAAATAGTATAATTAGATTTCAGATTAATGCTCAGTCATATGAAGGCGGTGGCGGCTATTCTGCTGTAATGTATAAAGCCCCTGATTCGGATACATTTTATCCATTACTAGTTGCAGGCGGCGGTGCTAACGGTTGGCATGAAAGTGGAAACATAGACGGCTGTGGTAATATTTTTGATCCATATTTAGCAAAAGGAACACCACAAGATGTATATGGCGAAGCTTCAACCGAATTAGACCAAACTTCTAGTTATAACACTAGTAATATGACACCAGCTAATTTCGGACCAACAACAGGTGCTATTTTCTCATACACACCAAATAACTGGTATACAAGTTATACAACATACGGTGGTGGTTCAGGATGGACTGGTGGTAAAAATGGTAGAAGACAACACATCGAAGGCGGTTCACCTTACTCTGGTATCAATTCACTTATAAATTATTCACAAGCAGGAACTTCGCACTATATCACACAGTCAGAAGCAAATGCATGGGGTCTTAATAACGTATACGCACCTATTGCAAAAGATAATGGTAAACAAAATGGTACTAATGCAAAAGTCACATTTATTGGAAATAAATCAACTTCTGGACTCGGTACAATTACACGTATATACGAATAATTTTTATAAAATTTATATATTCAATTAAATAAATAGCAAAATATAAAAACCAGTGCAAACTGGTCTTTTTTTTGCGCTTACTAATTTTTAAATAAAAAATAATCCATAAGTATTGAAAAAGTGCGCAAAATAGCATATTATAATTATACAAGTAGAAAGGAGATTTAAGATGACATTTGAAGAAATCAAAAAAGAAGTAGAAACAAGCGCGGATTATAGTTTCTTAAAAACTGATAGCCATCTTGGCGATAAGATTATCTTACTTGGTCTTGGCGGAAGTTATGCTTATGGAACTAATACAGAAAATTCTGATATCGATGTTCGTGGTATTACTGCAAACGATAAAAATGATATTCTGCACGCTGGCATTGAAAAGTATTCATTTGAACAGTTTGACGATGATGATACAGACACAGTAATTTATAGTTTCAATAAGATGATTAGGCTTCTTAGTGAGTGTAACCCAAATACAATTGAAATTTTGGGTAGCCCAAGAGATGAATATCTTGTTATAACTGACGTCGGTAAAGAACTTCTTGATATGGCGCCCTGTTTTCTAAGCAAACGCTGTGAAAAGACTTTTACAGGATATGCTAATCAGCAGCTCTACAGATTAAAACAAAAATCGCTTTGCGCTATGACACCCGAAGAATACAACGAACACATCGTTAAAGTTTTAAAAACTATGACAGAGCGTTTTGAAAAGCAAGGTCTTGAAAGTGATGCGCTTATCCCTATTATTATTGGTGGCGATATTCATGTTCTTGTTAAAAATGGTATTGATATTCCAGCAGAAAAGCTTAAAATATACCTTAATGAACTTAACACAACAATTAATGATTATACCAAAATTTCAAAAAGGAATAAAAAGGCTGCTGAACACGGAAAAATCAATAAGCATGCTATGCACCTTCTTCGTCTTTACATGATGGGTGTTGATATTGCAAAAAACAAAGAAATTGTTACAAAGCGTGTTAATGAACATGACCTTCTTATGGACATTAGAAATGGCAAGTTTAGCGATGCAAACGGAACACCCAACAAAGACTTCTTTGATATGGTTGAAGAATACGAAAGAAAGTTTGAAGAAGCATTAAAAAATACCACACTTCCTGATGAACCTGATTACGAAAAAATCTATAAATTTGTAGATAAAGTAAACAGAAAACTAATTGAAGAATAAAAATAAAAGACCTTACCTATTTTTTATAGGCAGGTCTTTTTGTCTGTCTTTATTTTAAAAAACTTTCTGGAATAATTATATATTTTACAAGTCTCCTAGCAGAAAAATTTAAGACAAAAACACTATCTTTAATTTCTTCAAAAACTTTCCATGTAGATACAACGTATTTTTTATCTTTACTGTATACATAAAAATATTCGCCGCGAACTTTTCCTTTTTCTACTGTTTTATCTTTTATATGTTCTTTCTTTATTACATCTACCCTTTCAAGTTCGTATTTTCCGCCCAAAATTTTAAGTGATGTAAAAACTATTCCAGGACCATGTTTATAATAGAAATACAAAAATAAAGCCAAGCAAAGTACAGGTGCAAAAATTCCAATGAGTTCAAAAGAATTTTCTAAATTTTTAAGTTCTTCTGTTATAAAATTTGGAATACCAAAAAATGCACCAAAAACTACAAAAATAGAAAAAATATCAAGTGGAAGCAAAATTTTTGGATATGTCTTTAAATATGCTTTTAAAACTAATTTTCTATCAATATTTTCCATATATTTTCCTTTCTTTATATTTTAAATATGTTTTTTCACAAATAAAAAAGTCGGTACAAAAATATACCGACATTTTAAAATTAACTTCTACTTTTCATAAAATCATCACAAACTTTTTTAAACATATCATCTGAAAGTCTAGATACGTCTATTTCAAGTGACATTTGTTTTCTTACATTATCTTCTTCAATAGTTGCATATTCAAGGAACTGAACGGGCGATAGTGTATTTATCTTATCCATAAGAAGCACTATATTTTCATCGCCTGGGTCGCCAAGATAGGAATTAACAATACTTAAAAAATTGTCATTAGCATCAAGAATTGGTTCATAATTTTTCTTATACTTATCTAAAAAATTCATTCTTGCTTGCGCTTCTTTTGTTAGATAATCGAGTTCTTCAAAATTAATTCCTTCAATTTTTTGTGTAATCTTTTCAATCCCATTACTTCCAGTTTTTACTTTTAAATCCCCTATAACTATCATATATATCTCCTTTCATGTTTTTATAAAAATAGTATGTATTTTAAGTTTTGTTGTTATTTTTCTAGCAAAAAAGGTAAAGCCTTTAAGCTTTACCTTAATTGTTATAACTGTATATGAGAGAGGAGAAATAAGGAACTTCTTCCTTACACTATATATATCGGCTTTCGTTTTTAAAACTTTATACTTTTATGTAAAAAATATAAAAAAATACGTTCTTCAATAAAAATCATACTATTGTTATAGACAGTTTATAAATATTTTTTATATTAAGGGGAAAAGCAATGGAAATTATTTTAGAACACGAAAATTTTAAACTAGTTAAAAGATATAATATTTTTTACATTAATGTTTCAATGGGAAAAGAAAACCCATTTATTTGTGAAATCAAAATAACAAATCAAGAAGCATTAAAAATAATTACAAATAAAAATATAATTAAAGATACATTTGCTGCATACAAGGCAAAATCTTCTTGGACAAAACAATTTTTTATAAACGAATTTATTAAAGATTACCTGCATTTTGGTCGAAAAATAAAAGAGACAGAAATATCTAAATATCTTGATTATTTCAATAGTCAAAAAGACATAGTCCTAGAACTTTATAATACGCTTATAACAGGTGCGTTTCCACAAACAAACGCTGTAAACGTAAAAGGCTATACAGCAAAATCTTTAAATGAAACTACAAATCTTGATGTTATTAATTCATATAGTTACTTAATCTATTTAAGAAAAAATGAAAAACGTGCCATCGCAGAATTAAATAAATATAAAAAATAAGGAAAATAAAAAATGAGCAGAGAAAATTCTTTAAAATATTCAAACAATTACAATGTATGCCTTGGAACAACAGATAAAAGCATAAAAGAAGCAGTTATAAAAGAAGGTTGCAAAAGAATAGAAATAGAATCTTTTTCTAGATGCCATTTCTTAGAAAAAGTATACCTTCCAAGTACCATCGAAAGTATTGGAATGTTTGCTTTTAATGAATGTCTAAATTTAAAAGAAATTAACCTTGAAAATACAAAAGTTAAAATTTTATATCCTGGTATTTTCCAAAATTGTAAAAAATTAGAAAAAATATGCCTTCCAGATACACTTGAAGAAGTAGATAGATTAATTTTTTTAAATACAAAGATAGAAGAGCTTATCCTTCCAAAAAATGTTAAAAAAATTAAGGGCTACTTTTTAAAAGAATCAAATATTAAAAAAATAGTCCTTCCAGATAATATGTACGAAATAAATGACCATGCATTTGACAATAACACGCTTCAAGTTATTATCCATGGAAAACAAAACGATATAATTATGAATATGCTTGAAAAACTTTCCAGAGAAAAAGGTATAGAACTTGCAGAAAGCGATTTAGATTTTCTTATTTCAAATAAGTCGTTTAAAGAAATAAATAATATATATAAGGAAAAAGAAGTAGAGATTTAAAAAAGAAAGTAAAAATAAAAATGATTACAATAGATAAAGTTTTTTATTCAGATGATTTAAAAACATGTCTTGGCGCAGATGATAAAACTAAAAAAGTAAATATAATAGAAGGCTGTGAAGAAATAGCAAAAAATGCTTTTACAGGAAATGATTTTGTAGAAGAAATCACTTTTCCATCCACTTTAAAAATAATAGGAAAACAATCTTTTTACGGCGCTAAGTCTTTTAAAAATATTGACCTTTCAAAAACAAATGTTGAAATAATAAAAGAAAGTGCTTTTTCATATACAAACCTTGAAAATATAAGGTTTCCCGCAACGCTTCGTTATATAGAAACTAAAGCTTTCATGGAAACAAATATAGCAAAACTTAACTTAAAAAACACAAATCTTTTTTCAATAGGCGTTCTTGCTTTTGCAGATATAGTGTCTTTAAAAGAAGTAGTATTACCAAAAACTTTAAAAGATATTGGTGAAGGTATTTTTGAAAGTGATGAAAAACTTGAAAGAATAAATTTAGAAGATACATCCCTTGTGTATCTTCCAAGAAATACATTTAACTATTGCAAAAAACTTAGTACTATAACACTTCCTAATTCTTTAATAAATATAGGCAGCAGAGCATTTTCAAAGACAAATATTACTTCTCTAACACTTCCAAAAAATGTAAATATATTTTTTGCGAATCTATTCGAAGATAGTAATATAACAAACGTTTTTATAACAGGAAAACTAACAAGAATAGAAAACGGCTTTTCAAAAAGAAAACTTAAAACTATTCATATCTTTACCGCAGATAAAGAAACCAGGCGTATTTTAGATAATTTAGAAAAAGACTTTGGAATAAAAATAATTTACAAAGATATAGAACACCTTATTGACCAAAATAAGTCATTTAAAGAAATAAATAAAATATATAAAGAAGGCAAAATAGAAAGATGATAGATTTAGAACTTAATGAAAAAACACTTTATATGATGGACATAGAAAAAATAGAATTAGACGATGAATATAGACTTTATGATGCAAAAAATAAAAAGATGGTGACAATCCTGAATATTCCAGATGTTTTAGAATACGAAGGAAATGAAATAAGATTTACTTCAATAGACAATAATCTTTTTGATAGCATTATTTATTTAAAAGAAATAACACTGCCAGAAGGGATAGAAAAAATAGAAGATGAAAGTTTTGCTTCTTGCAGAGATTTAGAAAAAGTTACATTTGGCAAAAATATTAAAAGTGTTGGCAGGTTTGCTTTTGTTAACTGTTTTAACTTAAAAATAATAAACTTTAATGAAAATTTAGAAGAACTTGGTGACAGTGCATTTGCTGGATGTTGGAATTTAAAAGAAGTTACACTGCCAAAAAATTTAAAATATATACATCATTTAGTATTTAACAAATGCAAGAAATTAGAAAAAGTTACACTTCCTGAAAAACTAATTTCAATAGGTAAATTTGCTTTTGCAGATACCAGTATAACAAATATTACAATTCCATTTAATGCTGTAAATATAGCACCTGAATTCATTTCAAATAAAAACGGTGATATAATAAAAGTATCAGCATCTAATAAAGTTTATAACGCGCTAAATGGTAAATTAAATAATTCTATTATTTTGGAAGAATATGGAATTGAAAAACTTATAGATGACAATAAATCTTTTAAACAAATAAATGAAACATATAAAGGTTTTGAAAAATGAAAGAATACGAAAATTTAGTTTATTCAGATGATTTTAAAATATGCTATGGCTTTACAAAATCTAAAGACCCTGCTACTTTAACAAAAGCAATTCTTCATAAAGATACAGAAGTAATTGAAGAAGCGGCTTTTAAAAATAGCCAAATTAAAGAAATAATTTTCAATGAAAATTTAATATACATTAAAAGTGCTGCATTTCTTGGCTCTCAATTAGAAGAAATAAACCTTTCTGGTAATATGATAAGTATTAAGAAAAATGCATTTAAAGAAATAAGAACATTAAAAAATGTAAAAATAAATGTTCCAGTAATTCCATATGCTTGCTTTGCTGGTTCTAAAATAAAAAATTTAGAACTTTCATGTAGAGAAATAGGCGAATCTGCTTTTAACAGTACAGAAATAGAAAACATAAAATTAGAAAATAATATAAAAACAATAAATACAAATGCATTTTACAGATGCATGTTTAAAGAAAACACCCTTTTTCTTCCAAATAAGATAGATACCATTTACGCAGGTGCTTTTTTATACACGTCGCCTAAAAAATTTTACCTTCCGCAATCCCTCCAATATTTTAATACAAGCGTTTGGGATAAAGATGTTACACTTGTGGTAAATAAAAATTTTTACGAAAGAAACAGGAAAATTCTTGAAAAATTTAACACAGAAATACTTGATATAGATACTTTTATTGAAGAAAATTTTTCTTTTAAAGATATAAACAATTTTTACAGAGAAAGCATGGAAAAAATAAATGATACAGATAGATAAAAACGGAAATTATTTATACACATATATAAAAGGTGAAAATATAAACGAAATAGATTTTGAAGAAAACTTTTTTAGTCTTATAGACTTAGAACATCTAGAAGATAAAAATGATTTCAATTTAAAAGAAATAGATGCAGACACAGTAATTTTGCCAAAAAATATGACGCATCTTACAGAAGGTTTCTTTCATTACGCACATGTTAAAAATATAGTATTTCCAGAAAATCTAACCCTTGTAGATAGATATTCCTTAAAAGATACAAATGTGCCCATACTTGATTTTTCAAAAACGAAATTAAATCTTATAGCAAAAAATGCTTGTTGCAGAAATGATTTATTAGAGACCGTTTACATTCCAAAAGATGTTGCTATAAAATCTTATGCATTTATGAATTGTGAAAAATTAAAAAATATTAATTTAGAAAATGCTATTTCAATAGGCGTATTTGCTTTTTCGTCCTGCAAGAGTATTGAAAATTTGTATTTAAACTGTGCAGTAGCAAATAACGCGTTCTTTAATTGTACATCGCTTAAAAAAGTAGTACTTGGAGAAGATTTTCTTTGTGTAAACAGCGGTGACATTTTTAAAAATTGTACTAATTTAGAACAAATTATAGTAGATAAAAATATAGAAGAATTGTCACTTGAATATCTAAATAAAGAATATAAAAATATCATAGAAATAAATTCAATTGACAATCTAATTGAAAAGAACAAATCATTTAAAGAAATAAATAATATATACAAAGATTTTGAGATATAAAGCTGGCTATATACCAATGTCATTAAGTTAAGGAATTTTACGACTGTCTATTTGTTGTGCGTCAAAATAAAACCCAAATTCTATTGACGCGTCAGATTATATTAAAATATAACGAATTTTGATATATTTATTTAATAGATTTTTGAAAAAAGAAAGGACGGAACTAGAGTCTTCTAATTTCGTCCTTATCTTAATGGTATTGCTGAATCAGCACATTTTTATATTATAGATTTTTAATGCATTTTTCAACTTGTTTATTAAACATTTGTTCAATGTCATCAAATGTTACTAATTTTCCATTTTGTGCGTCTACTGACACGTTAACAAAATATGGAATATCTTCATAATGAACTTGTTTAGTATGAATATGCCCATGTATATTTATCTTTGACATTTCAGGACTACTTTCAAGATTCGAAACATCAGTTCTATAATGGCTAATATAATAAATTCTTTTATTATATTTAATTTCATTTGCATAAGTAATTTCTACAATATTTGGTAATTTTTTATAAAGTTCTATTTTATTTGCTGTATCGTGATTACCGATATAAATATGGATTTTACCAGGAAGTGACAGCATAGTTTCTTTTATCTTATCTAAATCACTTCCAAGGCAAATATCCCCCACTATATGAAGGTCATCGTCATTAGTTACTTTATTTCTAATTTCATTTAAATATGCAATTCGCATTTCTTCTTCAGAATTAAAACCGCGCGGTTTATAAATAAATTCTTTATCATGAAAAAAATGTAAGTCACTTGTAAAATAATCCATTTAATATCTCCTTAATTTTTTTATAAAATAATTATAGCATAATATCATATATATTTCAAATTTACCTGTTTTTAAAAATAGACAGGTTAAACTTTTTAGATAAAATATTTGTTTTAAATTTAAAATAAAACGTTAAGTCTTATTTTTTATACATTTTATAAAAATCATACTAAATATATAATATTTAACAAAACAGGGGAATAACAAAATGCATCAGGTAATAAAAGAAATAAGAGAAAAATTAAGTCAATATAATTTCGAATATGTATTCGGCACCATTTATGAAGATACGCCTTTCCAACTTTATAGACTTTCAGATACACATTATCTTTTTGGTATTTCAGATGATGGCGACTATGAATATTTCAAATTTAAAGGTTTTAAAGATGATAATTGGGCACTGGAAGAAGTTGATTTTTATGATTCTTCTTCTGTAGTAACAGCAAAAAATTTAGAAGTTAGAAAAGAAGACATTTATATTTTAGCAAAAAAATTCAGCGATTTTGTAAAACCAGAAAAAACACTTGATGAACTTTTAAAAGAAGAAAGAAGTTTTAAAGAAATAAATAATTTTTTCAAAAATTCTGACATAGAAAGGTAAATATAAAAATGAAAGAATATAAAAATGGTATTTATTCAGATGATTTTGCAATACTCCAGCATATAGTAAAAAATGTAAATCTTCCGTTTGTACTTCATGAAAATACAAAACTTATTGATGATAGTGCTTTTAAAAATTCAAACATAACAAGTATTGTTCTTCCAGAAGGATTAGAAGTAATTGAATGTCTTGCTTTTGAAAATTGCAAATATTTAGAAAATATAATTTTTCCTTCTACGCTTATTAAAATAGGCGAATGCGCTTTTGATAATTGCACTTCTTTAAAACAAATAGATTTAAGCAAAACAAAATTAATACAAATTACAGAAGGTACTTTTATCGATTGTAGAAATCTTGAAAAAGTAATTCTTCCAGAATCAGTAAAAATGCTCCAGCTTAGTGCTTTCGCCAGATGCAATATAAAAGAAATAAATCTGGATAATGTAAATACAATATGGGATAACGTTTTTGAAAATTGTAAGAATCTTAATCTAGTTCTTCCAAAAAGTGTGAAAAACTTTACAATTTCCAGTCTTCGTGGAACAAAAACTAAAAATTTGTTTATTCCAGAAACAGTAGAATCGCTTTTCTGTACACCGCTTTCACCTGGCAGCATAGAAAAAATAACTTATTATAAGTTAAATTCAAACATAAACAAAGATTTTTTAAAAGAACAAAAGAATTTCGATGATGTAATAATAGAAAAAATAAGTCTAGAACAGCTTTTAAATAATGGAAAAACTTTTAAAGAAGCCAATTCTTTAATAAAAGAATTAGAAAAATAAAAATAGAATTTAAAAAAATAAGTACGCAGTAAAAGTTAAAGGTGCATTAAGCACCTTTTTTGTTTGCCTTTTTCATTTTTTGTATACAGCCATTTTTATAAACTTTTAAAAATATTTCTGCTTGCAAAGATTTTCTTTTTTAAAAAAAATATTTTGCCAAAAGTTCAATTCCTAACAAGAAATTTATACTGCTTACCTAAAAATATTATTCGGGGGTCAGCCAGAGCCTGCGGCAACATTTAAAACTTTATAAATATATTTAAACATTTTTTTCTTTCCAGGACCCTGGTCCAGGTAAATTTTGAAAATTGATTTTTCATTAAAGATGCTTCTTTGCTGTATTTTTAAAATTCTATATGTTCCAGATTTTTTAAAACTTAAGAGCTGTAAGTTTTAAATTTTTTTTCTAACAGCTGATAAATCTGGATACAACATCCATTTTTAGATTTTTTTTAAAAACACAGTCTTTATCCACATGCCCACAAAAATCAATTTTTTTCTTTTATGTACCCCAGAAGGTTCTAAATACAATTCCCAGGTTAAAAAGTCGGTCGCTACGCGAAAGCACCGACATACATGCGTGTTAGCGCAAAAAAAAGGATGCGTTAACGCATCCTTAATTTGTAATCAGCAGGTACTATGCTGCTGAGCTTTGGGGTAGAGTGAATAAAAGTTCTTATACTGTTCACTTCGATTTCCCTTATTTCTACCCTACCATCGGTAAATCTCAGCTTGTACATTTTCTTTGGTCTTTCACCAACGAAAGTTCCTTTTAACTTTTTATTCATGGTACTTCTCCTTTCTTCATTGATATAAATAATATGAATTTTAATATAAAGCGATATTTTTATGTTTTTATAGTTTCTCTTTTAAACGATACAAACTTTATATTCCAAACTTCCGATTGCACGGTTGTAAATTACAACAAAAAAGGAAAATATTTAAAGTAAAAATTTTATAAAAGTAAGTTTTCATCTGGCATTTAAGAAAAATCAATTTTTTCAAAAAAGCTTCCACCAGATCCTCTGAAAACAAAATATTTGCTTTTACTTTATTTTAAAAGTCAGTCTTAAAATCCATACTATTTATATAATTATTCTTTAAAACTATCCGATAAAATGGATAAAGAAAATAATATATAACCAAAATTATGTTAATATATACAAAAATACAGAAAGGTAAAAAACCATGGTTTACGGAAATTTAAGTTATACAGAAGATTTTTCAATTTGCGAAGGACCTGAATTTTATCCCGCAACAGAAGCAACGCTTCACCCAAACACTAAAATAATCGAAAAAGAAGCTTTCATTGCTGAATATTTAGAAAAAATCTATTTAAATGAAGGACTAGAAATCATTAAAGAAGATGCGTTTGCTTCTTGCAACAGGTTAAGTTCTATCACTTTCCCTGACAGTCTTATGACAATAGGAAAAAATGCATTTTGCAACTGTAAAATCTTAAAAGATATAACTTTTGATAAAAATTTAAAAGAAATAAAATATTATGCATTTTCTTCTTGCGAAGAAATAGAAAATATTGACCTTTCGAAAACGTCGCTCCTATATATTGGGCAAGACGCGTTTGCTTACTGTAAAAATTTAAAAGAAGTAAAACTTCCAGATTCATTAACAATAATTGAACCAGGTGTTTTCATAGATACGTCAATAAAATCACTTATCATTCCAAAAAATGTAACATTTATAGGCGATCGTGCTTTTCAAGATTCAGAAATAGAAGAAATTGAAATTTTATCGAACGATATTTTCTTTTCAGAAAAAGCCTTTGTAAAAACGCCAAACCTTAAAGTTATTCATTATAATCCTTTTATCAATGTAAATGCGTTAGAATACCTTAAAGACATTTCTAAAAAGCAAGGTATTAAATTAATTAGTGATGATTTAGAATCACTTTTAAACAAAGGAAAGTCTTTTAAGGAAATTAATAAAGAATATAACGAGTATATTAGGTAATTTTGTAAAAACACCTTAGCACGCAAAAATATAAAATTGATTTTTCCTTCAAAGCAGATTCTTGCTTATTTTTAGTTTAAATTTCTTCCTTTTTAAAAAAGAAATTAGCCCTTCATAATGTTTATTAATATAAACATTAAAAATTTTTCATAAGAACAATTTAGGATATTAATTGAATTTTTTCTTTTTAAATGTTATAATATATATGAGTAAATTAAAAAACAATATTTTTTGTTTTTCAAAGTCTTATATAAATCATACTAAAAATATAAGATATGAAAGGAGAAACGATGTTAGAAATTTGGAAAACAATATATCAAAGGCAAGAAGAAGACCTTGAAAAAGTTTCAAAAGAAGATTCTGATTTAGGTGATGCTGCAGTTGATATTATAGAATATCGTAAAAATTTAAAAGAAAAAGGTTTTAAAGAAGACGAAATTTGTTTCTTTTCAGAACGCTATGCAAAACAATTTGGTGACGCAAAGTCGCGCTATGGGTTCGATAGAGAAGCAGAAGGTTTTTGGACTTTAAGAAGCTATTATTTAAATTGGCTTGACGAAGTCAGTGAAATAGTTAGCGTTGATGAATTCGATAACATGGTACACGTTCTGCAAACAAAATACAACGCTTTTGAACAAAACAAATAATTTAAAAACGATATTTTTAAAAGACTAAGAATGATTTTTATTCTTAGTCTTTTTTTATATATATACAGAGTTTATAAAAAGCATACTTTATATGAAAAACAACTATAAGGAGAAAACAAATGTTAACTGAAAATACTAAAAAAATTTTAGAAATAGTTGAAAAACTTTATAGACAAGAATCATTAGAAAACGGATTAGATAAAGAAATAGGACATGGCATTGAACACATAAAAGGTGTTGTTAAACGTGCAGCACGTATTTCGCAGCAAGTTTCAGAAGATGATAAAGACGAAAACTTTGATGACTTAGTTGCCGCTACTGCAGCACTTCATGATATAGGAAATTTAATAAACAGAGAATTTCATAATATCTATTCAGGTGCGTTTATTAGAAATAGTCTTAAAGTATCAGATTTACAAATGCATTTTAATAGCGAAAAACCCCTGCAAAAAGGAAAAGAAACTGACGCACAAAATGCCGTTATGCTATTTTACTTAAAAACGCATTTCACAAAAGAAGATATTTCATATATACTTGGACATTTAGAAGATGAAAAAATAAAAGATGTATTAGATAAAATTGCCAATTTTATGTATAACAAAGAATATTTTAATGGCTTAAAACATGAAATGGACCAAAAGAAAATACGTCTATTTTTAAAAGATACATTAGAGCAAATGACATCTATTGACGCTTCACATTTTTTGTCACGAAAAGAACTTTTAATAATAAAACAGCTCCAAGAACAAATAGATAAAACTTTTTCAAGCAAAGAAAAAGAAATGATTATAAAAGCAGTAGAAGACCATAACAGAGATTATGAAATAAATGAAAATGGTTTAGAAATTGAATCAAAACCAAAAAAAGCTGATAATATTTACGGAAAAATTGTTTTTGATGCTGATAAAGATGACACGATAGAAACATTTGTAATAAGGTCATATCTTTTTGTTAAAAATGAACTGGCAGATAAATTACCGCATGTATTTTACGATGAAAACAAAAATTTAATAGAAAGCCGTGTTATAGATGACATATTATCCCAACTTGAAATAAGATTTGCACCATCAGCTGAAAACTTAAAAAATATCGGATACTCTAATGCAGATATTATCCCGCCATCTTTCGTACATGGTTCAACTGCTGACCCTTTTAGCAAATGGAAATTTGCAAAGCATGATAAAAAAGGAAATATAATGTGTACCTATAACGATACACTTTGTTATATATCAGAAATTAAAGCGGGCGAAAAATATACGGTATTTAGTGTTTCAGATTCAAAACCGCTTTTTGACCTTGAAGTTAATAAAGATACAAAAATACCAATTATTCCAGATGATGTATTACTTTATGCATCCCTTTCGGGTGGTCGTGATGTACGTTTTCAACTTCCACTTCCAAAAGACGAAGAATCTTTAAATCAGCGAATGGAATTTTTCAAGAAAATAGCTTTCTACGCTGACGATTTTAATTATGAAGAAGCATATAATTTTATGAAAGGTATCATAGAACAGACAAAAGATATGTCACCAGAAGAAGCAATTGATATGTTTGAAACACCTGATTCACTTTCACAAATTGCTTTAAAATATGATGCTTATAAAGTATCAAAAGATGGTGAATATAAAGGCATATCACTTGATACATTAAGTACGACAATCTTGCCAAATATTAATCAAATAATAATTGATGCTAAAAAAGGAAAAGATAATTACGGATGGAATGTGGCAAAACTTCTTTATGATATTGATGAAGAAGTTATATATGCAATGTCAAAAACAGCAGAAATCAAAACATTTGTCGTTAATAATAAGAATTCAAACATTGAAGATATTAAATCAGATTATATTAAAAACTTAAAAGATGAATATGGTGATAAATTCATATCTACATTTAAAAAAGAAATAGATGACTGTTTCAACGAACATATATACGAAGATATTCAAGACGCCGACATATATTCGGGCGCATTTTCTTTTGCAAGTGACATCTTTAATGATATAAATGATTTTAAAGATATAAAAGATTTTGATAATAACGACCGTAGTGACATTTAAAGTATCGCTTTTGCGATACTTTTTTGTGTTAAGATTTGCAAAATATTAAAACTTTTGCAAAAAAGCCCGATATATATTATATAAAAGAAAGGTAAAACTATGGAAAACATAACACTTGATACGAACAATTTTGAAAATTTAGGTTATCATTTCGATTCAGAAGATAATGTATATGATAGTAATGATAATTTAGTAACAAATTTTACAATTCCAGATACAATAGTTATAGATAATAAAAAATATAAAATTACTTCTATTGACGAATATCTTTTTATCGAAAACGAAACGCTTGAAGAAATTACGCTTCCAAGATCTTTAAAACAAATTGATAAATGCGCATTTCAATATTGCACATCTCTGAAAAAAGTTAATGTAAATCCACACTTAGAATTTATTAATGCAAGGGCATTTGAATATTGTGGAAATTTAAGAAAGTTTCATTGTCCAGAATCTTTAAAATATATTGCTTTCCAAGCCTTTAAAGATAGCGGTCTTGTCGAAATAATATTTAATGATAATGTAGGAATTGGTGCTGGCGCCTTTATTAGAACAAATATTGCAGAAATTACTTTGCCTAAAAAGTTAGAAATTTTAAATTCAGATACATTTGATGATTGTGCTTTTCTAGAAAAAGTTAATTTTAATGAAAGTTTAAAGTATATCACAGATTCCTTTCGTGGTTCTTTTCCTAATTTAAAAGAACTTTTTCTTCCAGAAAGTATAGAAATAACTGACGAAGAATTTTTAAAAGAATTAAAAAATCCAGAAACTGTTGTTTATCTTCCAAATAATATAGACAAAGAAATTAAAGAAAAACTTCTTAAAAGAAAAGATGTAACGTTTAAAATACTTAGTCTGGAAAAATTAATAGAAAACGGACAATCTTTTAAAGAAATAAATAAAATATTTAAAGAATCAAATATTAGTCTCTAATGTTAAAGGGTGTTTTTAAAAAACATATTATTAATATAAAATTTAACACGAAAGGAGAAAATATTTGAATTTAGAAGACTTAAAACAAGGCAGCATAAAATTAAAAGATATCAAAATAACGCCTTTCTTTAAGCAGTCTGCGCCTAGTGTAAAGAAAATGGAAAAGAGAAGAGAAGAGTATCAAAACGGTAAAAAGCTCAGAATTATAGTAAATCCAGAAACAAAAAAACTTGTAAAGGGCTACACATATTACACCTTGGCAAAAGAACTTAATTTAAAGACTGTTCCATGTTATTTTGTAAATGCAGAACCAAAAACATTTAAAGACAATATCCCAGAAGATATTCGTCAAAGTGTCTACGAAGAAGATAACTATAAATGTTATATTTGTGGCGATAAAGTATCAGTTCGCAATGACTATCATATAAATGCCGCAACAGTAGACCATGTCAAACCACTTGCAAATGGAGGCTTTTCAGTTAAATCAAACCTGCGTTGCTGCTGCTATTTTTGTAATCATACAAAAGGCAATAGTTCTTATTCACCTATTCTTGCAGAAGAAATCAGAGCTTATAAACAATGTTTTAAAGAAAAAGGCATCACGATGGTGACAAGAAAGGGAAGAATTAAATATGGTATAGAACCTTTTGAAGAATTTACAAAAAAATTCAGACAAAATCATTTGCTAGATGAATCATACTGGCAAAAACTTTTAGAAGAAAATTTTAATGTTTAATGTTAAACGCACAGGAAACTGTGCGTTTTTTTTATGTAAAGTTATCGTGTTTGTATATATTTCATACTAAATATGACTAACAATTGACGAATGGAGTTTTTTCACTTCATTCGTCTATTTTTTCTACTAAGGAGGTAGACCGCCATGAAGGATTTAAAAAGAGCACTTGGTGAAGCACTGTTCCATGCAGACATTATTATTTTCGGATTAACACTTTTGCTGTTGTTCGGAAGTGCAGTATTTAATTTTCAGATAAATATTGCACATGTGATAATAGCGATTCTGCTTGAAATAGCAATTTGTGTATATAGTGTAAAGCTATATAACACAAATGATGATTAAACCAGTGCAAAGAAGTCAGAAATTTTCTGACTTCTTTTTTTATAGATTTTGCAAACTTTTAATAAAGATTAATACATACTAATTAATGTCGTGTTAAAATATAGATAAAAGCAAGAGGAAGAAAAAATGCAAAAAATAGATAGACAAGCAAAAATTTCACTTATCACAGCCCTTTCAATAATTTTAGTTAATATAATATTTGTTCTATTTTTCACACTTTTCGCGCCGAAAACAGAAGAAAAACAAGAATATGTATTAAAAGAAAATATTGAATTTTCAAATATTATAATTGATGAAAATTAAATTTATAAACTTTTTTTAAATATAAAGGCTTAAAATATTATAGTAATTATGTGAAATATTTTAATATATTTTTACATACCCCATTACATCTAAAAAGTAGCATTATAATGATGCTACCTTTTTTAATTTTTAAAATTCTAATTAAAATATTAAATTTTATATTCTGTATATTAAAATCCAAATTTTTCTGGATTTTTCTATTTTTCTAAAATTATCCTGCTACTTTAAAAATCATAATTTAGATATATGCAAAAAGTTGAAAGGAGAAATAAAAACATGAGTAATAAAGTAAAACTTCTACCAGACGGTACTAAAATTCCTATTAGCAATGAAGACTACGAAGCACTTTGCAAAAAGCAAAGAGAAGCATTTATTACAAGAAGAGTTGCAATCAGTAATCAGATAAAGGAAAATCCTGCTATAATTTACGAAAAGCTTGAAAAAATCGAAAAGCAAAACGCAGAAATCTTAAACAAGTTGAACACACTTTTTGTAATGTCTTCATCACGCATCCAAAAAGAACATTGCGATGAACTTGGAAAAGCACTTGATGGTATCAAAAATCTTTCTACTTATAACTAATATTAATGTCCCGCTTTTGCGGGACTTTTTTATTGGTATTTTTGTTTTTTAAAATTAATATATTTTTTATCTTTCATATTGTTTATATCACAAGGTGAAATCTCCCCGACTTATAATAAATTATTGAAGTCGTGGCTTCCGACATTCAATAGGTGTTATTAAATAGTGGTTTGTTTCTATATATCAGTTAGACCTTACGGAACTT
>JAEEGL015665991.1_pt1 | contig 23677 bp, 20 predicted proteins | sample 9134231 | NCBI WGS metagenome assembly JAEEGL01 (sample SAMN16246548, study PRJNA631951) | gut metagenome | biome: gut microbiome; feature: rumen; material: fiber-attached | host: Bos | place: Iran: Karaj | collected 2018-10 | reverse complement strand
TCTGCTACGGCAGGTAGAGCTCGTTGCCCTCTTCGTCCAGAAGAAGCATCTCTTTCTTCCATACCTGATACAGCTCGCCGGTCACTACCTGACCCAGCATGTCTTTGTATTTCTGGTACAGCGCCTCTTTCTGCAGCTCCATGATTTTCGAAGCCAGGGTCTGGCGAAGATTCAGGATCATACGCCTTCCGAAAGAAGCGAGGGACACCTGATCCGTCACGTCGTCACCCACTTCGGCCTCCTCGTCCAGCAGACGGGCGTCGCTCAGCGAGATCTGTGTATCCGGATTGGCTACATCGCCGTCTTCCATTACCAGACGGTTGCGGTAGATCTCCAAGTCACCCTTGTCCGGGTTGACGATGATGGTGTAGTCGGCTGACGGACCGTACATCTTGGAGATCACGCTCTTGAACGAATCTTCCAGTACGGTGATTAAGGTCTGCGTACCAATGCTTTTGTCTTGGTTGAACTCCTTGAATATGTCCACCAAGTTAATTGTTTCTTGCTTTGTTGCCATATTATTTTGTTTTTGATTTATTTGCTTTCAGCATTCAGCTTTCAGTATTCAGCCTTTTTTCTGATGGCTGACGGCTATGTCAAAATTTCAGGTCGTACCGCACGTACTTCGGCTCGTCGTACCGCCAGGTGTGGGTCACAATCTGCTTCTTCGACCGCTTGGGTTTTCTTCCCCCCTCTACGGGGGGAGCGAGGGGGGCTTTCTCCTCCACATCCACGCTGAACGTCTCTTCATCCACACTCACCAACTGCCCTTTGTACTTGGTACTTTGTCCCTTGGTACTTACCATGACTTCCACATCGTGTCCGAGGTTCTTCTGAAACTGCATCTTGGTCTTGAACGGCGCCGTCAGACTGACAGAACCCACCTCCAGAGAGTAATCGATATCTTGCCATTCGCCGCTTTCGACTTTCGACTTTATACTTTCGACTATTACTCTGTTCAACTCCGCGCAGAAATCCACATCCACGCCTTCCAGACGGTCAACCTCCACTAATATATCATTCTCCGCCGAGATCTCCAGCGTGACCAACTCATACTCCGTACCGTTCAGGTACTCCTCAATCCAAGTCTGTAACTGCTGTTTATCCATGCTATTTTAATAAAGTGAGGAGACCTTCTCGGGTCCCCTCATTCATTTCACGCTGCAAAGGTACAACAAAAATTTCACATACGCAAATTTTTTAGCGGAATTTTTGAAAAAAGTAGAAATTCTCTACTTCTTTTAGGGATAGATAGCAGGCCCTATGCTTGCATAAGGGGCGGCTATATAGCACTAAAAGAGAGGGCGCAGCCCTTTTCAAAAATCCCGCTCATTCTTGCGTATGGGCTGCAGGACGCGACTGTACTTTCGAGGTGGGACGGCTTTAGCCGTGTCGGTGCCCTCGAAGTACAACCGCACCAACCCCAATATAGCACCTACTGCTAAAAATTATCGCTTATTCTGCGTATGGGCTGCAGGTGGAGAACTGCCTTGACTTGGCAGTTCGAACGGAAGGAGCAGCGGGGAGCGTCGCTCCGACATAGATAAACGTACTTTCGAAGGGTCCCGCCCCGTAGGGGAAGGGGAGGAGTTCGAAGTACTACAAAAATTTCACATGCGCAAATAATTCAGCACTTTTTTCTATTTTTTATGCAATTTAGCCTATTGAAATGGATATAGCACCTTCGTAATGAAGCGTTGTGTTATTGTTTATCTTCGCATCTATTACATAAAGACCGTTTTGCATGGTGACTATAAACGACTGCATACTCTGCTCGTACTGAGAGCCGTTGATGGAATACAAACTATAAATATTTGTTCCGTACGTCCATGCACTCTCATAACTCCAGCCGCCTAAATCGATTGTCGTCAGGTTTGCCATGGTTCGGGTCACAATAAAGAACACTAATCCTCCTGTGTCGCTATACAAACGCACTACGCGGGAACTGCAAAACGACGGATATGTCTGATAACTATAGGTGATATTACAGTTTCCGGCGGATAACTTGGTAATATTGTCGCCTTGCTTCAGGTAGCTGCCGCTAAGTTCATTGCCGCCGCCATTACCGCCTTCATTGCCGCCATTACCACCATTACCACCATTACCGCCTTCATTGCCACCATTAGTGGCTTTCATGGTAAACATAGACGTCTCGCCATAAGAGGTACCGGCCTCATTCGTTGCATAGGCGCGATATTGGTAGTCCCCGTCCTCAACGTTCTCCAACGTACAGGAGAAACTACCTATTCCGTTGCCGCCGCTGGTGCGTTTGTCGGCTAAAGTAGGGGTATGATCCGCAGAGGTATAACATATGCCGCGGTCATATACCGTGCCACCGCCTGTCGTCTCTACGTATCCTTCGCATACTACGCTCTTGGCGTCTGCATTCACCGTTGACTCACCGGTAATGACTGAAGCCAACGTGGTTGAATTAGTCTGTTGTTGGGTGCATGCTACGGCCATAAGCGACAGCACGACTAACGAACTTGTTTTCAGTAAATTTTTCATTGTTGCATTGTTTTTATTGTTATTGATAGTCCTGCACCAGCCGGACAGAGCACCCGTAGTAACCGGAGCTTAAATAATAGTAGTAATAAGCGCTGATTGTTGTCTCATTGAATTTCAAGAACTGCGGTCCTTCCCCACTTTCGCGGGTACTGCTCCAATATTGTCCTTCTGTACCAAATGAGATAACACTTGATCCCGCTCGGCAGCCCGCTGCAGGCAGGAATACGGCACCGGCTTCTTCCATTTTGCTCCAAGTCTGCGCATTGTAGATATTGGTGCTCCAGTTAAGCGCTTGGGACACCCATTCCACTCCGGATGGCATTGTAAAACTCAAAGGAAGAAGGATATACCCGTGCACTCCGCAGACGGTCGCCAACGCGTCGTCTGAACAGCCATCGCCTTTTCGGCAAAGATAGGCCCATTCTGATCTGGTCAGCGTGCGCCATAAACCGGTGCGGTTACCTCCATTGGAGATCGCGTTATATACTCCCCAGTCATAATTGGTTCCTGAGATTGAATTCCAGAGAATATAGTCGCTATACGTGCCGCTGGTCATGTACGGATATTTATTGCTACACCCGCTTGTGCCCCAACCAAACAAATCAATCCAGCCGCTATAGGTGGCACTGATATTGGAATTAGCATCGCCTATACAGTCATACTGATGCTCTGCGAAACGCCATGTCTTGGAAGAAGCCCGGTATTGCAGATTTCCTTTGGAGATAAATACCTTTTGCGTATAGCTTACCGCAAATAGTCCCCTAATAGCTCCTTGCGGCGCAATTAAAGGACTGGTCGTAAACGACTTGACTGCGCCTTTTATTACCGCTTCGTTCGCCCATTTACGAGCATACGCATAGTAGTAATAAGTCGTATTCTCCTTTAATCCGCGCACCTCTTGTGAGAAACTAAAATTAGGAGACGAACTCGAACTACTATATTGTTCATAATACTCTGTATCTTCAGAATTAAAATCGCTGGAGGTAGAAATATAAAAACCGACATATTCTACTTGAATATTGTCCCTGCGCCAATATGTCAAATCCAGTTCTCCGTTCAAAACTGCCGAGTTAATGGATACATCGGTAGCATCCAGAGTGGTTAAAGAGGACACTTCCTCAAAAATAGGATCCTTTTGACAGGAGACCATATATATTGCCGCCATAAGATATGCCAGCATCTTCATATATTTTCTCATTGCGCGCCTCCTTTCTTCTTATCCTTAAAGGTGTATCCTAAACCCACTTTGATCTCGTGCTCATGAGCCCGATTTAGAAAGACAGAATAGCCGGCGAAAATGGTGAAACCCTTGATATTTCCCATCAAACCGGCTTCTATATTCGCGCAATGACCGATACAACGCTCGTAATCGGAACTATATTTTGCCCATCGACCATCTACTGTCTTATAATTGAGTTCCTTATAGGCATAGCCTACCCCAACATACGCATACAAAGGAATTACCATCCTAATCACCGCTCCGCCACCAAGAGATATGCGCGGATGCGAGGTCTCATTCGTCACGAAATGCTTATCAGTACTCCCTGCGTTTGCAAAGTTCCACTCTGTGCCGACCATCGCATTGACATAGAACCCCGCTAACTTGCAGCGCGCATACGTGAATCCTACGTTGTGAGAAGGACCGGATAAAGTCATCGCGTAGTTGGCGAGAATAGTATTCGTCCATTCGTACTCACGCTTCGGACGCTCCTTCCTCTCTTTTTGTACCGCACCCCAGCCCGAAGAACGATACACGCCTACCTGAGCCTGCGCTATGCCATACAGACACAGCGCTGCCAGGAGTAAGATGCTTCTACGTTTCATAACGATTAACGGCCTATGCGTTGGAGTAGCAAACCGCCCTTCAGGTTCATATCGCTCTTCTGCTCTATAAAGGGCTTCATCAGCTCTACATCAGCCTGGGTCGCCGTGCGGTAATTCTTGTAAACAGCCGGATGACCTGTTACGGTTACTACCAACACATCCTTCTTCATGCGGCTCGGAGCAATCTCGTAATTCGGAGAAACGATGTCGTCCGCTTTGAATTTCTTCAGCGTCTGAGCTAACGCATATTTCTTCCAGCTGAGCACCAACGGAGATTCTATACCGCGAATCTCGGCTGCCATGATCTGGTTTATCTCACGTTTCTTGAGTTTGACAAAGATCTCTACTTCGTTGGAAATCTTCTGTGGCTGTACCTCCATGTCGGCTACTACGGGGGTTATGAAGCCGGCACGAGAGGGCTCTACATAACGAGCCGTTGACTCCTGATAGGTGTACGTTCCGCAGGACGCAAAAAGAACAGCAATCATTGCTGCAAGAGCGAGTTGAATCTTTTTCATAAAATTGGATTTTAAAAGGTTAGTAATTATTCTATTGATTTGATTGCTTTAAGCACTTTTTACACGTTGCTGTGTTTGCATTTTCTCAGAAAGCGAGAGCTACTCCTAATCCGTTCGCACCCGCGTTGAGCCGGAGTTCCATCTGGCTGGTCTCTTGTTCCAACTCCTTGTACCCGCACCATGTATGGAACACCTTATGCGCGTTCTTCTTCTGTACATTGCCGGCTATGATCATCGGTATAGATACACAGGCAACTGCTACGGCACTGGATATCATTATGCCAACGCCGGCTCTTTGCATGGTTTTATAGGTGTGATAACTGTTTGTATAATAGGATTCCGAACCGCCTAAGATACCAGCCCCGATGAGTACCAAACCTGCACCAGCGCCAAAGATACCCCAACCGGCTTTCTCTATCTTCTGCTGCTTGCGGTAGTAGTCATACGCTTCTTTGCAGTTATCATTCAGCAACTGAACCATTTCTGCACGCTTCATCGGCTTGCCGTGATAATAGTAGATATTGCCTTCACGCGTCAACGGACCTACGTCTTGGGCCTTCTGTACAGAACCATAACCGCTACGATAATAACCGACACCAACTTGAGCCTGCGACATACTCGCAGCTAAAATAAAAAGGAGAAGTAATAGTTTGTGTTTCATATGATTAGTTTTTATGATTAGTCTTATCGTGGATTATGTATTAGTCTTATCGTTGGTTATGCCGAAGAAATCGACTACAAAGATACAGCATTTTTTTGAACTATGCAAGAGTTTTGCTACTTTTTTGCTACTTTTTATTGCGTTTTATCATTAAAATGTTTCTTTTCTTCTGCCTTTCATTACAAAATGTTTCTTTTTGCTTCCCCTTCTTCATCCTTTCACCTTTCACCTTTCACCTTTCACTTTTCACTTTTCACCTTTCACTTTTCACTTTTCCCCACCCTTTCCCTAATTCCCCGATTCGCTTTTCTCTTTGAGCAGGCGCCGCCTGCGGTCTTTTCTCTTTTAGCGAAGCGGTCTTTTCTCTTTCTTTTTCTCCGTTCCGCCCTCCGTCTTCCTCTCGCCGATGTACCGGCGAGCCTGTTCCTTTTAGGATCAAGCCTGTCCCTTTTTTGCCAATTTTTATACTTTTCCGCATCCAAAAATTTGCATATTCCAAAAATTTTTTGTATCTTTGCATCGAATTTAGAAAGTCCTGATCCTACCTGTTTTGTTCTGGCTCTCCCCGTTTTGCCCGTTCCTTTTTGTCTGCCCATTTCGTCTATTGTCCCGCATGGTATGCGGGTAGTTCCTTTCGGTGGCATTTTTGCCGCCGTTTAAATTCTTCCGTTGTGCCGGCTGCCAGCCGGCGTTTTCTGCTTCGTCCATTATGCCGGATATTATCCGGCTTCCCCTCGTTTGTGTGCTTGCCAATCGTCCAGAGCAGCCTCTCGATAGCTGACGGCTGATGGCTGATTTCTGACGGCTTTTGTCAAAAAATTTGCATATTCCAAAAAATTGTTGTATCTTTGCACCGAATTTGAGGACTAAACAAACCCTAAAAAGAGTCAAAATAGACTCCGCTCAAGACAAGTCCTAGACTTTGTTAAATACAACTACGCACCAACACGCTATAAATCAATAAGATACGTACTATGTCAAAGCACTTAAAAATACGGGTAATGGACCGCTTGAAGTCTTCTGGATTTGAGTTTGTGTCACTTCCGGCGGGAAGTACGCCTCATAAACGGGGTGTACACTATTTCCATACATGCGCCTTTTTAACTGCCATAAGGGGTGCGGTGGACATGGCGAAAGAAGGTCGGAAGTGCCGGAAACGCATTGTGGTAAGACCATCCCGTTTCCGGAGAGGATTGCATGAGTTATATACGTACCATTTTCCGAAACACTGGTCTGCGGCGTGTGTGGCGAACCGCGAACTGATCAAAGAGGCGCAGCGTCAGGCGCATGCACTCGAACACGACCATTCCATAGAGGCCCTCGAATGGCGCGTGCGGTTCTTTAACCATTATTTCCGGGTCTTCAAAGGCGGTGCCAAGCCCGAACCGGGCATGAAACCGTACTCCCGTTTCTACCAATATACCTATGTCGCTATCTACCGCCAACTCCAAGCAGAGCGCAAGAAAGCGCAAGAACCGGAACCCGTTTCCTTTGAACCTATAGAGCCGGAGCAGCCCTTCCGCCTCAAAAAACATATCGTAAACACAGGTATGCCTACCTTTTCAGACCTCTTAACCAAACCGGGCATGGACCGTTGGCAGGCAAGTTTGCCACCCCCTGTATAAAAAATTGCAAATTTATTTGCATATTTCAAATATTTTTAGTAATTTTGCACCCGATTTTTTTAGAACAGAACAAACAACTTTATTCTACTACCATATGGAAAAAAAGTTACTACTCTTATTCTTTATTCTATCATCCGTTTTCTCGGTGGCTCAGGAAGCTCCCGTTCACCGCGTAGTGTTTCTCTGGGATGTGACAAACTCCATGCACGGAGGGTATCTGGGCAAGAATAACAAGGACGTGATTGTGGCTAACCGGCCGATGAGTATCACCAAGTACAACTGCGACTACGACATCTACGACCAGATATTGGAGACGCTGGTAGGTAAAATACGCGAGTACCGGGACGAGGACGAGATTATCATCGTGCCGTTCAACGACCGTGTCTTGACAGGCGATGTATGGCGCGAGATGGCAACGGCGGAAGGCAAGCGGCATCTGGAAGCCAGGATCCGCGGATTCTACAACTCGGACCAGACTTATACGAACCTGTACGACCCGTTCGAGTTCGCCAATACGCTTTTTGACGGCAGCAAGTATCCCATGGCGAAGGAGGAGAGTATGCTGTTTGTCCTGACTGACGGCGTGCATAACAACCCGAACCCCTCCCGCAAGGATTTTCTGGACATGCTGGAGCGCTGGTGCGACGTGGCGCAGAAATACAATGTCAAAGGTTATTATTTCATGCTCACGGACCAGGCAATCAAAGACAAAGAGTTGCAAAAGATACTGCAGAGCAGCGAATGTATCCAGCCGTACCGCTGGTTCGAGAGCCATTTCTATACCATAGAGGGCAACCGCATGATCACGGTCATGAAGGGCGAATACGACAAGCCGGTCCGGATGAGTGTCATTCCGGTAGATATCAACAAACCGATCTATGGCCAGGAGCGCGTGCGCATCTACGCAGAGCCCAATGATTTCTTCACGCTGGACGAGGTAGTGACCATAGACGCCGGCACAACATATATTGAGGTTACTCCGGCGTACAAAGGCTCGCTGTATGAGTTGCAGCAACTGCTGCCGAAAGAGTATAACCAAAAAGTGACGATCCGTTTCCGCCAGGAGGAGCAACCCAAAGCGGATGGCGAGATCAGGAACGAACTGGAAACGGGATCGTGCCAGTGGGAGCTCGTCAACAAAGCTCAGAAAACACTGACCATTAAAATCAAACGGTAAGAGGCATGAAAAAGATAGCAGGATTATTTTATATCGTTGCGCTGGTCTGTCTGACGGCATGCAGCGGAGAGAACAAGGGATTTTATATCGGCAAATCCACGAGTTACAAACCCTTCCTTGGCGTGCGGTATGACTGGCAGAAAGAGCGTCTGCCGGAGCAGACCCTGGAGTTGGAGATGGGCGAATACCATTTCACGAAGCCGGTAGTGCTGCAGGTGGTGTACTGCCAGGACAAGGACAAGACATACAAGCCGGCAGGAACGTTGGTGACGATAAGTGGCCAGAATGTGCTGAACGACCTGGTCACTATCACACCGTCAGACGAGACGGTGCGTCTGCGTTTCCGATTTAACAAACAGGGCGTGAAGGACGTTCAGTCCGCGACATACAAACTGTCTCTCATGATTCTGGATCCGGGTGATCTGGACCAGATCAACGGTCAAGAGGCGAAAGCGGGTCAGATCATTGACACGAGTGTCCTCTGGCGTGTCAAATACGAAGAAGTGATGAACCCCTTGCTGAAGGGGATTATCTGGTTTCTGATTATCTTTGCGAGTTGCGTTATTGTATGGTTTGTCATTCTTCGCCGACTCATTTTCCCTGTTTTTGACTACGGGACGCTGGTAGTGAATTATTGCGAGGGCGGAGAGCGCAAAGATAGCGACATGCTAACCATCCGGAAGGCGCGTTTGGCCATATGCTCCAATGCACCGCGTTACCAGAGCCGTTTCAACGAGATCATATGCGGGCGAATAGCTTATCTGGTGAGCCCGTTCTGGGAAAGGGAGGTGGAGTTACGCCCCCTCGGAGCGGAAGGGATAGGTGTGCAGGAGAAGATGAGTGCGGACGAAATGCCGCTTTATCGCATCCCTCCGCGTACCATCACCGATATCAACGGGCCTAAGAATCCTTTTGAGATTAAGCGCGCCAAGAGCGATAAATCCGTCAAATTATCCATCGGATAACAACATAGAAATATCAAATAATTAAACTCTAATACATTATGGCAACAAAACTTAGACGCAGTATTTTCATTGGTTTGGGTGGAACAGGAATGAAGACCATCCTGAAGACCAAATCAGTAATGATGGACAATTATGGTCAGAACGGCGAGCTGCCGCCTATGTTCTCATTCTTAGGTATTGATACCGACACTGTAGAATACAGCAAGACCACGAAATCGAAAGAAGTAGAGAATATAGGATTCTCCGAGCGTGAGAAGCTGAGCATCAGCGTAGCGGATCCGGTAGATTATTTCGAGTACAAGCGTAAGGAATATAAGTGGATGCCCCATCAGAATATAGACGCGATCAAGACCTTGGATCGTGGGGCAGGTCAGGTTCGTTCTAACGGTCGTTTGGCGTTCATGTATAACTTGAACACTTTACACGACGGTCTGCGTCGGGCCATCTCCGATGCCTGCAACGCCGAAGGTTATACCGCCAAATGGAGCAATTACGAAGCAGTAGAGAGCGGTATTCCGGGTAAGACGAAGATTGATGTACATGTGGTGTTCTCCTTATGCGGCGGAACCGGAAGCGGTACATTCCTCGATATTGCTTATCTGTTGCGTGAGTTGGAGAACGAGAGCAACGTCATTATGACGCTGAACGGATACGCTGTGATGCCGGGAGTCTTCATTGAGGAAATACCGGATCCGACAGAGAAAGCCCGTGTCAAGCCGAATGCGTACGGTGCCCTGCGGGAGTTGGATTATCTGATGAGCAACGGAGCAGACGAGCGCAAGGTAAAGATGCCCTGGATGAAGAAAGAAACAAGCGAGACTCCTTTCGACAGCCTCATTCTGGTAGATAACCGGAACACGATAGGTATTACCTATAGCAGTATGGATAATCTGACGGAGATGTTGTCTCTGGCGCTGTTGGCTGCCACCGGTCAGATAGGCGAGGATGCGAAGAGCGTGGGGGATAACGTGAAGATAGACATGGCGTATAAGTCATTCGATGTGGACGGCAAAGCAGCATGGGTAGCTGCTGTAGGAACATCCACTATCATTTTTGACAGCAAGCACGTAGCCCGCGTATATGAACTGAAGGCTCAGAACAAACTGATCCGCAACCTCTTGGCTCATTTGGAAGACAAGAACCTGGAGGTCAATAACTGGATCGACTCGGTAAGTATCCGTGAGAATAAAGATCAAGACCAAGTGATCGACTATCTGTTCGACATCAATACGATTAATGCACTCAACTTGACGGAAAAGGATTTTGACCGTCATACGGTGAAAGCCAACGTGGGCGCGAAGATAGATCTATATGTGCAGAACTATATGCCCTCCAACGATGAGTGGAAGAAAAAATCGGATGCGCTCTATGATACCATCTCAGCCGCCATGCTGAAGAAAGAGAAAGAGTTAGGCCGCGAATCACTCAATAAGGTGTTCGATTTCTTACGCGAGTTGCGTGGTGTTGTGAACGACATCTTCATTAAGATGATGAATGAAGAACTGGCATCGCTGGAGACGGAGAGAGTTAACACCAAATCTGATTTGGAGAGCCGTATCAGCCAGTTGGACGCACAGATGCAAAAAATACTGTTCCGTAAAGCGAATACCTATATATCGTATGTTATCAATGCCGCTAAAGCGTACTTGGTAAACGAGATAGAGTTAAAGCGCCGCTCTTATGCAGCACAGTTCTACGCCCGTTTGGTAGAATTGATAGACAATGAGATCCGTAATGTGGAAGAAGGTATTAAGCGCTTGCAGACCATTATCGACGAGAACGATATAGAGATCCGCAATCTGCAGAACCATGCCGGCGGTAACAAGACGGTGGTTATTGATCTGGCAGAAGATGTGATTCGCAAAGTAGAGGTAGAGAATGACAATAACCTGCTGACGAGCGAGTTTATCCAACTCTTGCCGACGAAGAATCTGCATGGCGAGATCAGCAAAGATGCGTTCAAAGCAGCCTTGGAGCAATATACCCGCGACCTGCCGCAGTGCGTAGCATATCGCAACCGTACGATAGACGAAGTGCTTAACGCTATGGACAAAGAGAAGTTCGAGGAGGTGGTTCGCCGTGCTGCCAACTACTCGCAGCCGTTCCTGAATATCGACTCGCAAGGCCGCAAACTGGCTAACGGAAACACCGTAGGAACCCAGGAGATGTTCTATATCTGTGTGCCGGATACTGCTACCTGTCGATTGACGAAAGAAGGCGCATACCGCAATATTATCAAGGCGGAGAACGCCAAGACCATCAGTACGAATCTGACCGACCGCATTATCATCTATCGCCAGAAACGTCCGGTACCTGCTTTTGCCATCGGAGGAATAGAAGTGCTGCAAGAGCCGTATGAGTTGGAGCAAGAGAAGATATCGTTCCATATTGATCAACAGCTCCAACAGCGCATGGATGAAGAGGAATATTCGTTCGAACCCAAAAGCGCCAATTACGATGAGGCATTGGACGCATGGGTAATGGGATGTATCTTAGGATTTGTTAAGTTCGACAAGGGTTCTTATTGGTATCAGGATCTGACGTCCAAATCTGCTTTCAACGCCAAAGAGAACTGGGTAAACTCCGGCTCTGCCTTCCGTGAGACCGCATTCGAGCAATTCTGCGAGAACGAAGAGTTGATCAAGAAATACATGGACGCTTTCGCAGCGCATCTGGAGGCTATCGGTAAAGTAGCAACAGAGGAGTTGCGCGCAGATGTGGAGAATAACTATTTCCGCAAGTACTCCCGCTGTCAGGTGACTGAGAAGATGTTGCAGTCAAAGAGAGAATACAAGGCTACATTAGAGCTTATCTCAAAAGAAGCAGAGCATAGTTTGTTGATTTTTAATAACTAATTTATGCAACATTCCATTCACGTAATGTTCGGTAAGGCCTCTTCGGAGGTCTTACTTGAACTTCGTCGCTATATTGCGCTGTACTCAGACGAGGAGACAGCCAGCTATTTCACTGCTCTTCATTATACTTCGGATAAGGAGGGCGTGGTGGTGGAGAAGGTGGTTCAGAAAGCAGAAGAGAAGGTAACCTTCACGACTAACCTTCATGACCAGTGGATTCCTGTATATGCAGAAGAATTCAAGATTGGCAAGCAGCATCTGGAGAGCGAGTTGCAAGCGCAGTTAGTCAAATTTCGTAACCAACGCATCAGCCAGAATACAGAAGGAGAGGATACACTATTGTATTGTCTCTATGTCCCGCTATATGATACAGAGACATGGAAACAGGTACTTTTCCTTGTTAAGCAGATCCAAAAAGCGATGGAGGGCAAACGCGTCCTCATCGATATCATCGGTTTGAGTTATGATCTGGCAGAGGTGTTGGAGCCTGACAAAGCGACGGAGTATGCACGTCGAATGGATGTACTGAAACAAAACACGCGCGAAGTGATCGACGAGATAGTAGCGCTGCGGCATAAGAAAGCATCCTCGGCATATATCAATAACTTCGTTGTCCTGCAAAACCAAACGAATGCGCGCGCCTTGGAGTTGACGGCAGAGTCGTTGGTCAGTATCATGGGAGAATACGCGCTACTATGTATAGAGAGTTATACGGATGCCTTCGGACGAAGTATAGAGAAAGGTGACGTTCAGGGGCTCGGTATCTCCATGCTGAGTTTTGATACCTATTATTTCCAAGAGTATCTGCTGCAAGACTCGTTTATCAAGATATTGGAAAAGGAACGAATTGATGAGTCCGAGGTGGATATATCCTGGGCGGCATTGGAGATAGAGAAGATGCTGCAGTCATGGCTCTCTATCTACAAGGATTTCTATACAGCAGAGATTCTGACCAGAAGTGAATCGGAGCAACAACTCAAGGAGATTCTGCCGCAGATTCATCCGAGACTGGAAGCCGAGTTCAATCATATCAAGCAGTCCATTGTCAATCATGTCCTGCGCAATGAAGAGCTGTCCCTTCCTCGCAAAAAAGCATTGCTCTCCGTGCTCCTGGGTCAGGACGATCCGCTCTTCGGGCATAGCACGCTGATTAACTCGAAGCAGACAATCTTAATTGATTTAGAGCGTCAGTGTGTCAATTTCTTCATCGATGAGAATAATGCGTTGCTGGATAGAAAAGAGACGGAGAACGACACGATTCTGCCTCCTTTCAGTGACGAAAGCAAGCAGGCTAAACTGCCTATAGATGAACTGAAAGAACTGCGCTTCCGCGAGAGAAACTATATCGCGAACATTCGCGAGATGGAGGACGAGATAGCGGATATAAAACAAAATCTCACTCAGTTAGACGAATCGAAGAAATGTCTTATCGAAGGCGGCAAGATTATTTATGACAAAGAGGAGTTTATCCTGATTCATCATGACGATGATATAGAGCCTCTGGAGGAGAAATACGAGCCGCATCCGGTGACGATCAAGAATATCGATATCTCCGGAGGGTTCACGGAGATCAAGAGTCAGGGCCAACAAGGCGCTTGCATGTCTTTCTCGATGGTCAGCGTGTTTGAATATTTCATGAAGAAGAACCATATCGAGACTCCGGATTTGAGCGAACAATTCCTATACTATAACGCGCGCAAGCGCAGGGGACGAGAACAATACGATGAAGGGTCTTGCTCTGTGGCTTCTATTCAGACACTTTTCGAGGACGGTATATGTACCGAAGAGGCCTGGCCGTATAATGAGCAGGGCTATAGTGAGCAGCCCTCCGAAGCAGCGTATGACGAGGCTAAACGGCGTCGTGTCAAGCGAGCCGCGATGGTGGAGAAGAAAATCGAGGCTCTGAAATCGGCGCTTGACGACGGACTTCCTATTGTTTTTGCGGTGGATGTGTTCCCCTCTTTTGTACAAGGCATAAACGGCTTTGTCTCCATGCCTTCCGATGAAGAGGTACAGCACCTCAAGGAGTCCGGAGAAAATCACTCGCATGCGATGGTGTTATGCGGGTTCAATGACGAGCAGCAAGTATTCAAAGTGCGTAACTCCTGGGGCGAGAGTTTCGGTGATAGGGGGTATTGCTACTTGCCATATGATTATGTGATGCAGTACGGCTACTGGGACTGCGTGGCGATTCAAGAGATCGAGTTGGCGCAGGAGATAAAAGGAGACGGAGGAGAGATAGAGAAGATAGAGGGTTCTGTCTTTACCATCAAGCAAACAGACCGCCCTCAGTTATATTTCTCCGAGACCGATCTGCGGATCCGCTATGCGCTTCGTGTGAACCATCTGGAGCGTTTGAAACGCGAACTGAAGGCTTTGCAGAAAAGCGACATGGCTCTGCAGGAATACTACGAATCCGTCAAACTGCCTCTGCGCGATAGGAACAAACGAGATCAGTTCTATCGCGACGCGATGCGCCATAAGGCATTGCAGGTAGAGGAACTGGAGCAAGAGAAAATATCTACAGAGACACAGCATAAGGAGATAATGAGAAGTTATGATATGGGGACGGTGCGCGGTGTGCTCAGAGGTCTGTCTTATTTTATCTCTCTCAGTGCAGTGCTTGGCACCTTTGACTATTTATTGGCGAAAGGGAAAGACATAGCTTGGATGTTCAACTGGATACCGATGGATTTTCTGCGGATGTTTATCAACGACGGCACTTGGAAAGGACGGTTCTTCAGTTGGCTCTTGGGTAGAGATGTTATATCTACTGTTGATTCGTTGCAGGTGCTCATGCGCTTTTTATGGGTGCTGCTTGTCATCGGAGCAATCTTGTTTGTCGGCATTTATATATGGTACCGCATAGATAAACGCAAAGAAATGATAAGGCGGTTGGCTGCAATGATAAAAGAAATCCAATTGCAAATAGAAGAGATAAAGGATAACATGTCTATGCTGGAGGCTAAATTCCATCTCGCCGGCGATATGATTTCGGGTCTGTACCGATTAGTATCTGATGTGCAGAAATACCATATGGCTATTTCGCATTATATTCTCAATCTTAAACAGTGGCTCTCCGATACCCGGAATGCGCATAAAGCGATGCGTGCAGAGGCCCGCGCGCCTTTCGTGTCGCTGATCCAGAATGGTATTCTGGAATCGTATTTCAACGATCAGCAGGAAGCAATCATTGATACCAGTAACCTCTGGGAATTTATCGAGAACTACACGCCGAGCGAGGAGGGTATTGTAAGAGTACAGCAGGATATAAAGAAGAAACTATTGGAGAAAATATCCGAGAAATTTGCTTCATTAAGTATAGCGGACTATTTGATTTGCCTGAAGGATAAAGAGGCTTATCCTTATCTGGTGCATGATTTCGACGATATCTGCGAGTTATTCAAAGATCTAAGCCGCAAGTCGGATCTCTTCCTGCAATATAAACAACCAAAGGAAGGCACCAATGCGCGGCAAGTGATGCTCATCCGTACAAGCGACGAAGACGAAAGAATGCAGTTATTGGGCAAACTGAAGCACGTGATGCCGGCGCAGATGTCCGTCGTGGAGACGAAGTCGCCGTATAAGATTATCTTCTTTACGAAGCGCGAGTTGGAAAAAGAACAAGTAATAATATAACCTTCTAAAATTATGAATATGAAAAATGTAATTCGTTTTATGGCATTCGTGTCCGTTATTTGCGTCTTGACGCTTGGTTTAACCTCTTGCTCCGAAAAAGCTAAAGCGCTCCGTCAGTTGGAACAGTTGGCGGAAGAAGTGGAGGAGAACGGCGATAACTACACCATCGGGGAATGGCAAGAGGTCTTCCACCAATACCAGGTGATCAATTCCGTCATCGAGAAGCATTATTTCGACTATTCCCAAAGGGAACGCAACCGCATCCTGGAGGCGCGTTCTGAAATAAAGCAGAAAGCCATGAACAGTATGATGAACAAATTAGACATGTTCCCTGCTCTCAAACAAGGAATATTGAATATTTTCAATTCGCTCTTCGGAACGACGGAAACGGACTCTTACAACCGTTTGCCGTCGGAGGAGTAGAGTATGCCGTTGCGCTCGATAATCAATTGACCGTTGCGGAACGTCTTCACGGCTTGAACCCCTTCGTTCGCGGAGGGGTTTGTTATTCCCTGAGGCTCAAAACCAACGAACTTACCCATATAATACGGCGCGCATACGTCGGCTGCCGTTTTGCCCCCCGTGATCTGTCCTGTCCTGTTGATCGCATGACCTGTAGTGGATTTGTCCTCGTTCCAGAAACCGCGGTTCTGCCATGACACGATGACGGTTCCTTTGGATGTGTTCCAGTTGGTGTCATCTCCGTTGCCTGCTTCTTCAGGAAACCAATAACTGATGCCCTCTACGTTCTCCAGCGGCTTTAACGCGTCCACTAAATCCTTGACAAAATTATACTGTCCTGAGATACCGACAGAGGTATTTCCGTCTGCTGCACATGTCCATACATCACGGGTGTCATAGTTAACGCCCTTGCTGGGCCAGTATTGGAAGTTATACGCGCATTCCACGATATGCACTTTCTTTTCCGGAAAATCCGTGGCTAAGCGGTTGATAGCTTTGACAAGATTGTTCTTGTCTGTTTTGTTTGCCACTTGGGCGTCCGTCAGATACCCATGCCAGAAGGGGTAATAACTCAGTCCGATGACGTCAAAATCCACACCGCCGTTGATCAGTTTGTTATAGAAAAAGGCATTGTATCCGCTGTTGGTCGGGCGGTCCGTATGGATGATGATCCGCGCTTCCGGACATACTTCCCGTACGGCGTTGCAACCCGCTTTTAGCAATCCGAGGTAGCCCGTCCAGTTGCTGCTTGCGTCTTCGTATGGCTTTACTTTTATTCCGCAAAGGCCGTACATGATCTCATTTCCTACTTGTACCATGTCCGGCGTGGCATTGGCTTCATTCAGCGCAGTCAGCACGCGCCGAGTGTAAGCCCCTACGCTGTCAGCCATCGCTGCATCGGGCTTGCCTTTCCACGCTGCAGGAGCCTGGATGTGTGTCGCATCCACCCACGTGTCGGAATAATGAAAATCCAGCATGAAATTCGCCCCTGCCGCTTTGATGCGTTGACCCAGGGCGGTCACATACGCCAGATCCTGGCAGACAGACGGATTGGCTGTCCCGTCCTGATCCGCACGGGTCGGATTGACGAAGATACGCACGCGGAAGGTGTTCCATCCGCAATCGTTCACAAACCAGGTGATCAGATTACTGATATTCTTGCCGTACGCATCTTTGTAGGCGGAATTATGTTGCTCATAGAGCGGCAGTGCAGAGATGTCGCCGCCGATGTAACGTGTCTCTTGCGCGTGTGCACATGCGCATGCAAGCGCGATAATAAATAAGGAGAGTTTCTTCATGTTTTTGGGTGTTTGCACATATTTGGGCGCAAAGATACTGCTTTTTTTTGAAATATGCAACATTTTGTAAACTTTATTTTGCAAAAAGCAGTTTTTTAGCTCTTTTGCAGTATTATACTTGTGTAAATGATAAAAATGTACTACCTTTGTGCGATTTTTGTTACATTTTGTAAATAAAAACACAAAATAACTAACATTATTAACTAAAAATTCATGTTTATGAAAAAAATTTTATCCCTTTTGTGCGCTGTAGCGATTGTATTCAGCGCAAGTGCAGCTCCTCAGTTGAGCAAGAAAGAATTGGATGAGAAAGCAGTTACAGAGTTGCTTAACACCAAGAAACTTTCTGTAAAACACGCTATGAAAAGCTTTGAGCAGTTCAGAACTCAAAAGTTTCAAGGAGCCAAATTGTTGAACAAGGCAGTAGCGCGTGCTCCGAAGGCAAAGAAGGATGTTACTTTTGACATCGCAGTGTCTGATATTACAGCCTCCGCTGCTGCTATCGCTGTGACTCCTTCAGATGCATCTGCTTCTTACTATTGGACGTATGTAGAGACTTCCGAAGCTTCCGGTAAGAGCGATGCGGAATTGGTTGCATTGCTGACAGGTGACATGGATGATATGATTATGCTTTATAGCTATTTAGGCGTGGAGGTGACATATGCAGATCTTTTAATCCAAGGCGCGGATTCTTCTTCCGTTTCCGGCCTTTCGCCTGAAACCTCCTATACTGTAGTGGCAGCCCAATTAGATGATGAAGGCAACTTGGTTAGTGCCGTGGCTTCTGAAAGTTTTACTACGCTTGAGCTCGTCTTGCCGGAAGGTGGTAATTTCGAGATGGTAGACATTCAAGAGTCGTATTACTCTTCCACCGGAGACGTTTGGATCCGTTTGAAAGACGCTGATGAAAATACGTACCGCTTTGATATTATCCTTCCTGAAGGTATTACAGAACTCGTGAGTGGTACAACTTACACCATGGCGACGATGGATACCACCTATACTTACGCTACCTATGCAGGTGTACGTCTTGAATATGCTTCTGCTTCGCTGACAAAGACAGTGGATGCTAATGGCGATTATGACATCAACGCTTCATTCGTTGACGAGAATGGCAATACATGGACTTTACACTATCATTATACCAAGCCGATAAAGAACCGCGAAGAGGCAATCACTATAACTGATGGTAAACTGGTCATTTATCCCGAGGACGGAGACTGGCAACTAATGGGCTTCAATGCTGATTCGAGCCGTTATGTATCTATTGATATTGTCGGCGATCTTGCGTCCGGTAGCTTCGACGAAGAGGATATGGATGCTCAATATACCTATATCGGCAATGTTGTACTTGGTGACGAGGGACGCGAACTCTCTGAGAAATTCAACCCGCTGAGCTTCAATATCTCAGTTACCTTCAATGCAGCAGATAGCACAGCTACCATTACTGGTACTTACCTTGGCCAGGGCTATTATGATGCGACCGACATTCCTGAGTTCACGCTTAACATCAGCGCTTCTGTTTCTACCTACCAAGCGCCTGTTGGTAATGAGTACGACTCCGAAGAGGACTTCATCGTAGATTTCGATGTTTACGAGGTTGACAATTCAAACCAACCGAATTACAATGTTCTGTTCGTCTTTGCGGATAATGCTGCAGAGCGTCAGACGATAGTACTGGAGTTGTGGTTGCCGGAAGGACAAACAGAGCTTGTTGCTGGTGAATACCTTGCTACCGAACAAGAAGGCGTTCCCGGCTCTGTAACATTTGGTGAACTGAGCAATAATAGTATCTATGGCTCTTATGCGGCTAACTATGATGAGGAAGAATATATTATAGTTCCGCTTTGGTTCATCGCCGGTGGTAAGGTAACGGTTAACAGCGATCTTTCTATTGATGTGGATGCTCTGAATAGCAAGGGCGCAGCCATCAAGTGCCATTTGGCTAAGCGTGCTCAAGGTATCGACAATATCGATGCAGAGGTGAAGGCAACGAAAGTTGTTCGCAACGGCCAGCTCTTGATCATCAAGAATGGTGTAGAATACAACGCACAGGGCACTATCCTGAAATAATCCGGATAGAATCTTAGTATTCTTTAAAAAGCAGCTGCTTCGGCGGTTGCTTTTTTTTGTTATTAAATTTGCATATCTCAAAAAAATGTTGTATTTTTGTACCCGTTTTTGAAAATGACTGATATGAGAACCTTTTGTCTGAATACCTTTATGGCGGTAGCTGTCCTGGCTTTCGTTGCCTGTACCCCGCAAAACCAACCCGATGTCAACCACTCCGATCCGAACCAGCCGCAAGAGGTTCAATTCGATATCCATGCCGATTCGATCACTCCTACTTCTGCCTTCATCCGCCTCGTCCCGTCGGACACGGCTGCTACCTATTATTGGAATGTCTTCGAGGCTTCGTGCGTCGCCCAAAAATCACAGGACTCGCTGCGGAAAGCGATGGAGGAAGACCTTCAGGACGCTTTTATGACGCACTCTCTGGGAGTGCCGCTGTTGTCGCTCGCGGATATGCTCTCCAAAGGGGAAGAACGGTATTCCTATATCGGACTCTCCGCGAATGCGGAATACATGGTCCTCGCCGTGCAGATGAGTGATAAGGGTGTTGCTGCCGGTGAGGTTGCCAAAAAGCTGTTCAAGACTCTTCCTGCGCAGGCCGATTCTACCGTCACGATTGCAAAACAAACGGGCGTACTCCATGATCTCCGGACGCAGGATGGCACCTTCATGATCACTGCTACGGAGAAAAACCTGGATATCTCTATCACGGTTGTCTCGAATACGCTGGTAGGCGATTTCCGTTCTGCAGACCTCGATCCCAAAGCCTCGTATATAACGGACTGGAATACATACCGTTCTACCGATATCATTGAAGCCGAGTTTACCGGCACTCTCTCTACTGCCGCAGAGAATTCAGGAAAGGACTCCTATCTCTATGAGGGCTGGTTCTTGACTGAGAAGAAGATCAAATATATCTTCCGCTTTCTCTGTTCCAAGCCCTGAAAGTTTCTTCTGTTTAAAATACATTAAATTTACATTATCTGCAACTACCCGTTGTAGATAACTTTTTGTTTTGGATAACTTTTTGACTTTTTAAAAATCGCAAAATGCTGATAATAAATAAAGTAACAAAAAGTTTTGGATAACTTTTCAATATTGTTAATAAATTTTGTTGTCAAAAAATAGAATTTTTTTCTCTAAAATATTTGCGTATATCGAAAATTTGTTGTACTTTTGCACAGATTTTCGGTCACTAAGAATTTTAGTTACTATATAACAGACATATTATGGAAACATACATTATCAAACGTGATGGTAAGAAAGAGTTGTTTACCATCGACAAAATCAAAAATGCTATCTCGAAGGCATTCTTAGCAGTTGGTGCATTTGCGACGGAGGAAGCGCTGACTTCCATCCTCTCGCATCTGCGGGTTCATAACAACGTGACCGTTGAGGAGATCCAGAACCAGGTGGAGGTTGCGCTTATGGCGGAGGGCTACTATCAGGTGGCTAAAGCATATATGCTTTATCGTCATCAGCATACCGAGGATCGCGACACGCAGCGTCGTCTCGATTTCATGATGAACTATGTGCAGGCTTCCAATGCGGCGGAGGGGTCGAAATTCGATGCGAACGCGAATGTGGAGCACAAGAATATCGCTACTCTTATCGGTGAGCTGCCTAAGCAGGGATTCATCCGTCTCAACCGCCGTCTCCTCACCGAGCGCATCAAAGAGATGTTCGGCAAGGAGCTCTCCGATCGGTATATGAGCCTCCTCAACCAGCATTTCATCTACAAGAACGACGAGACCAACCTCGCTAACTATTGCGCCTCTATCACCATGTATCCGTGGCTCATCGGTGGTACCAAATCCATCGGCGGCAATGCTACGCCTCCGCACAACCTCAAATCCTTCTGCGGCGGGTTTATCAACATGGTCTTCATGGTATCCTCCATGCTCTCAGGCGCGTGCGCTACGCCCGAGTTCCTTATGTATATGAACTATTTCATTGAGCAGGAATACGGCGAGGATTACTACAAACGCGCAGACGAAGTGGTGGATCTCTCTACCCGCCGCCGTACGATCGACCGCATCATCTGCGACTGCTTCCAGCAGGTCGTTTATTCGCTCAACCAGCCTTCGGGCGCGCGTAACTTCCAGTCCGTTTTCTGGAATATCAGCTATTATGACCGCTATTATTTCCAGTCCCTCTTTGAGAACTTCCGCTTCCCGAACGGCGAGGCGCCTCACTGGGACAGCCTCAACTGGCTCCAGAAGCGTTTCATGAACTGGTTCAACGAAGAGCGTACCCGTACGGTCCTCACGTTCCCGGTTGAGACCATGGCGCTTCTCGCGGAGAACGGAGATATCAAGGATAAGGAATACGGTGATTTCACTGCGGAGATGTATGCGAAGGGCCACTCTTTCTTCACCTATGTCTCGGACAACGCCGACTCCCTCTCTTCCTGCTGCCGTCTGCGTAATGCCATCACCGACAACAGCTTCAGCTACACCCTCGGTGCCGGAGGTATCTCTACGGGGTCCAAATCCGTGCTGACCATCAACCTCAACCGCGCTATCCAGTATGCCGTACGCAATAACATCCCCTATCAGGCATACGTCGAGGATATCGTGGACCTGATGCACAAAGTGCAACTGGCTTATAACGAGAACCTCAAATCGCTCCAGGAGAAAGGTATGCTGCCGCTCTTCGACGCCGGCTATATCAATATCGGACGCCAGTATCTGACTATCGGCGTGAACGGGCTCGTTGAGGCGGCTGAGTTCCTCGGTATTGAAATCAAGGACAATCCGCAATATGCCCATTTCGTTCAGGAAGTGCTGGGTATCATCGAGAAGAAGAACAAAGAGTACCGCACCAAGGACGTGATGTTCAACTGCGAAATGATTCCGGCGGAGAACGTAGGTGTCAAGCATGCTAAATGGGACCGCGAGGACGGATATGTTGTGCCGCGTGACTGCTACAACAGCTATTTCTACATCGTGGAAGATACATCGCTCAACGTCTTGGATCGCTTCCGTCTGCACGGACGTAAGTATATCGAGCACCTCACCGGCGGTTCGGCGCTTCACTGCAATCTGGAGGAGCACCTCAGCCAGGAGCAGTATCGCCAGTTGCTGCGCGTGGCGGCGGTTGAGGGATGTAACTATTTCACCTTCAATATCCCGAACACTGTCTGCAACGACTGCGGACATATCGACAAACGCTATCTCAAAGAGTGTCCTTGCTGCCATTCCAAGAATGTGGACTACCTCACACGTGTCATCGGTTATATGAAACGTGTGTCGAACTTCTCGGAGGCGCGCCAGAAAGAGGCGGCTCAGCGCTACTACGCAGAGAAAGAGAAGGCTCCGCAATGCTGAAGGTAGCATCATACGACATCGTTTTTCAAGAGATCCCCGGAGAGGTGACGTTGGCACTCAACCTCTCCGGGTGTCCTTGTCATTGTAAGGGATGTCATTCTACCCATCTCTGGGAAGATATAGGTGAAGTGCTGGATGAAGAGCTCCTCGCTGGGCTGCTGGACCGCTATGGTAAAATGATTACCTGCGTTGCCTTCATGGGCGGTGACCAAGCCCCGGAAGAAGTCGCTCACTGGGCGGAATATGTGAAATCTACCCCCTCCCTTGAGGGGAGGGCTGGGGAGGGGTTTCCCCTCCGCACCGCTTGGTACTCCGGCAGACCTTATAACCCGGAAACTTTCAACTCCAAAACTTCTTTCAACTTTCAACTTTCAACTTTCAACTTCGTAAAGTTCGGTCCTTATATCGAATCCTTGGGAGGTCTGAAGAGTGAAAAAACGAACCAGCGTCTCTATAAACGGGTAGGGCAGGGAACAACCGAATCGCCCTTCAAATGGGAGGATATAACCTCCGTTTTTTGGAAAAAACGCTTCGAATAGACGTTTTTTGCAAAATTATTGCTCAAAAATTTGCGTATGTCAAAAAAAAGCAGTACTTTTGCACCCGCTTTCGAAAGAAGGCACCAAATGGTAAATGAAGCGCGCAAGCGCGGCATGGTGGTCATAGCTCAGTTGGCAGAGCATCGGATTGTGGTTCCGAGTGTCGTGGGGAGCTTAAGACAAAAACTTTAATCCGTTGTAACT
>JAEEGL016660120.1_pt1 | contig 23678 bp, 22 predicted proteins | sample 9134231 | NCBI WGS metagenome assembly JAEEGL01 (sample SAMN16246548, study PRJNA631951) | gut metagenome | biome: gut microbiome; feature: rumen; material: fiber-attached | host: Bos | place: Iran: Karaj | collected 2018-10 | reverse complement strand
CTCACATGCGATGAGCAAAACTACTATCTCATTGCATACGACAGTGAGCACGGTGAGATCAGACATTACAGAGTCGACAAGATGAAGAATGTCCGGATAACCGATAAAAAGAGGGAAGGTAAGGAAATATACAGGGAAAACAGTGTGGCCGATTATGTCAAAGGTACTTTCGGTATGATGGGAGGCAGGGACTCTGCCGTACAGGTCAGGATACCTGCAGAAAAAGTCGGTATATTTTTAGACAGATTCGGCAAGGAAGTCAGGATATTTAAGTCAGGTAACGGTGTGTGTGAGATCAGTTTCCATGTAAGGCTGAGTCCTCACTTTTTCGGATGGATGGCGGGGCTTGGAAGTGATGTGGTCATCACGGGACCTAATGAAGCTCTGGCAGGTGCTAAAAAATTTGCAAGAGATCTGGCAAATAATTACAGGTAGGAAGTGCGTATGAATAATAAGGAATTGATGGGCGAAGCCGTAAAAGAGGCTTACGACGGAATAAAGAACGGTCATGGCGGCCCGTTTGGATCCGTGATAGTAAAGGATGGTAAGATAGTCGGTCGGGGCCACAACAGAGTGCTCCTAAAGCATGACCCTACATGTCACGGAGAAGTTGAGGCTATAAGGGACGCATGTGCAAACTTAGGAACCCATTCCCTGGACGGATGTGTACTGTATACGACGGCAGAGCCGTGTCCTATGTGCCTTGGCGCAATCATGTGGGCAGACATAAAGGAAGTATATCAGGGCTGCAACCGGAAGGATACGGATATCATAGGATTTCGTGATGACAGATTTTATGATCATCTGAATGGTGACATAAACCTTGTTGACATTAAAGAAGAGAGCAGGGATGAATGTCTGAAACTCTTTGAAGATTATAACAGCATGAAGGCTGAGAGATATTAATAATATAAAGTATAGGAGAAACAAATGGAACAGAGAGAAAACTTCACTGTGATTTCCGAGGAGGAAATTCAAAAGGCTATATCGATAGCTTCAAACATTAACAAGTACTATTACGAGAAGATGGTTGGTCAGAAACATCTTGGCACAGACCTGCTTGCAACCATGATGGTAAACGGTCATCTCCTTATTGAGTCTGTACCCGGTCTTGCGAAGACAACTGCAGCAAAGGTTATGACAGAGGCTGTTGACGGAAAGTTCTCACGTATTCAGTGTACGCCTGACCTTCTTCCCAGCGATATCGTAGGTACACAGATACTAAATTACAAAACAAATGAATTCGAGACAAAGCTTGGCCCCGTCCATGCCAACTTTGTACTCCTCGATGAGATAAACAGATCAAGTGCAAAGACTCAGTCAGCCATGCTTGAAGTCATGCAGGAGCACCAGACTACAATCGGCGGTGAGATTTATCCCGTGCCTGATGTATTCATGGTAATTGCTACCCAGAACCCTATTGAGCAGGAGGGTACATACCTTCTCTCAGAAGCCCAGCTCGACAGATTCCTGATGAAGACAATCATTACATATCCTTCTCAGGAAGAGGAACTTAAGGTTCTTGATCGTATTGAAGCAGATGTATTTGCTACAAGCAGAAGCGTGGCTACCCTTGAAGATATCAAATATCTCCAGGATCTTACAAAGCGTGTTTATATTGATGAGTCAATTAAGAAATATATTATTTCACTTGTTGACGCAACAAGATATCCGGCAAAGTTTATCTCACCTGCACTTGCCCAGTATGTAACTATCGGATCAAGTATCCGAGGTGCTATCTGCCTTATGGAAGTATCAAAGGCAATCGCACTCCTTAAGGGAAGGGATTATGTAACACCTGATGATGTTAAGTCTCATATCAGACCTGTACTTCGTCACCGTGTGACACTTAACTTTGCGGCAGTAGCTGACGGCGTAAATGAAGATATGATTATCGATGCAATTACAGGAGCAATACCTACACCATGATTTCAAAATACATCCGGAAAGTAAAAGCGAATACGGGTATATATGCGACAAAGAAATCCAACAGCGTCCTGGATGGTGCGTATCTCTCCATATTTATGGGACGAAGTCTTAATTTTGAAGACCTCAGAGAATATGTACCGGGCGACAGTATAAAGGACGTTGACTGGAAAGCTTCATCAAGAAGCGGCAGCCTCCTTGTAAAGCGGTATGTCGCCGAGAAAAAGCACAATATACTCCTTGTCCTTGATACAGGAAAAAAGATGAGGGGCGAGACGATAACCGGTGCCGATAAAAAAGAGGTGGCAATGCTGACGGCCGGTACGATTTCATATATCGCATACAGAAACGGTGATAACATTGGAGCCCTTTACAACAATGATGAGATGGTTAATTATCATCAGTTCAAGACAGGGCTTGTGAATGTCGAAAAGTTTCTGTCATATTATGACAGGGATATTTACAGAGAAAAGAAAAATCCTCTTGAGAAATCGCTTGCTTTTATCCTGAATCACTTAAAGCGCAGGATGATAGTCTTTGTCATAACTGATCAGGAGGGGATGTCATCAGTCAGCGAGTCAATGCTTAAGCAGCTGCGCTGCAAGGCTGATGTGCTCTTTGTGAATATACCCGACGCAGATATCGTTCATACAAAAGAGAAAAAGAAAAAAGTATTCGACCTCGACGGAGACAGATATATGCCACCTTTTATCTCAAGGGATAAAAAACTGGCGCAGCTCGAGAAAGAGTACAAAGAAGAAGTGCGTCTTGAAAATGACAAGAAATTAAACAAATGCGGTATCTCTTCTGTTGATATCAGAAACGAGGCAGAAGTGACACCAAAGGTAATAGAACTGTTGGAGAAATATAAAAATGTCAACATCCGTTAGTCTGCAGGAGCCGTTTTCGTATTCGTTAAATCTGCTCCTTGCACTTGGTGCGGCTGTGTTGCTCCCGCTGATCATACTGCTTATCGTAAAGCTGATTATGAGGGGCAAAGCCATTGCACCAAAGAAAAAAGAAAAAGAACAGCCTGCTCCGCCTCCTATTGATAAGGACAAAGTGCGCAGCAAATATCTGGGTATCATTGACACCATTGAGAAGAAGTATGACAGCAAAGAGCTTGATGACAGAGCTGCATACCTTGAGCTTAGTGGTGCTGTCAGAAATTTTGTGCATGATTATACAGGTGCCAATACCCAGAACATGACACTTAACGAGATAGGTGAACTGGGTATGCCGTCACTGTTTTATCTTATTAAGGAATTTTATAAACCGGAGTTTGCTTTTGACAGTGGTGAGCCTGATGTCAAAAAATCAATTGACACAGCGAGAAAGGTGGTGATGACATGGAGCTGACCTACCCTCTCATAATATATATAGGTATAGGTGTACTGGCCCTTGCATTCATTGTCACCATGTTTGCAATCCGCAAATATGAAGGCGGTATAAAGAGTGCAAACGGCTCGTTTATCAAGAAATTTAAGAGATACAGAAGCCTTGTCATCAGATACTGGCTTTTCAAGTTCATTATGATAACAGCACTGATGGCATCCATTGTACTCTCATTTTTCCTTGCAACGAGACCGACGAGAGTACGTACCATTACAAACGAGACACATAACAGAGATATTTTTATCTGCTTTGACGTATCCACATCCCTTGACGGAATAAACATCGAGATGTGCGAGATGCTCAAGGATTTTGTAAAGGACCTTAAAGGAGAGAGATTTGGTATCAGCATGTTTAATGCCAAGTCAATTCTTGTATGTCCTCTTACAACTGATTACAACTATGTCCTTACAATGATTGATACTCTGGAGGAATCAATTAAAGCCGGTCAGGATGTATGGTACTACTCTGATGTAGATGATATGGAAGCATACGGATACAGATTCTCGGGAACATTAAGTGACTACGGCAGTTCCATGATTGGTGACGGACTTGCCTCATGTCTCTATGATTTTCCTGATCTTGATAAAGAACCTGACAGATCGAGAATGATAGTATTCGTCACAGACAATGACCTTCTTGGTGATCCCATAGTAACCATTGAGGAAGCATGTGAACTCTGCAAAAACAGAGGTGTAAAGGTGTTTGCCCTTGCACCTGAGTTTGTTGTGGATGAGGGACTCTTTAAGAAATCTGTAGAGAGTACCGGAGGCGGATACTACAACACGAGAGACAAGAAAGCGATGAATAAAATGATGAATGATGTAACAGAGACAGACGTTAATGTCAGCTACAAGTCATTCACTACCGTAGTAGACGTGCCTGAGGCAGGTATCATCGCCCTCATCGCATGTGTCTGCGTATACTTTGTATGTGCAAGGAGGATAAGGCTATGAATCTTGACCTTGCATTTAATCCCGTTATACCCTGGCCTATTATGGCAGGAATATGCGTTGTATTACTTATCTTAAAGCGTAAGGGGTGGCTTAACTTCCTTCGCCAGTTTGTAATAGTGATACTTCTCTTTGTAATTAACTTAAGGGTAGCGATACCATCAGATTCCGTAACAGTCGTAAAGAGAGATATTGATGTAATATTCGTTGTGGATAATACCATCAGTATGGTGGCAGAAGATTATGGCGTCAGAAACAAGCGAAGAATTGACGGAGTAAAAAGTGATATTGCCGAGATAATCGATTCGTTTGAGGGAGCGAGATTCGGACTCATCACATTCGCCGGTTCGGCTAATTATCTTGTGCCTTATACTTCTGAGTTCAGCCTTGTAACCCAGGCAGTAAATGAGCTTAACGGCCAGACCAAGACTTATGGTTCGGGAACATCACTTAATGTCGTAATAAAGACCTTTGAAGATAATCTTGAGGCCAATGCCGAATCCATGGAGGAAGAGGATGACGACAGAATGCAGCTAGTATTCTTCATAAGTGATGGCGAGATAACAGACGAGAAAGAAAAACTTGATTCGTTTGAAGACCTGTCAGAGTATATCGACGGAGGCGCAGTCCTCGGATATGGCAGTGACAAGGGTGGAGAGATGAGAGTTAAATATTCCGCTACGTCTGATGATTATGAACTCCTCACATATTATGACGAGCATTACAATGTAATTACACCAAAGTCTTATATTGATGAGAAGAATCTGAAAGCTATAGCTAACGATCTGGGCATTGATTACTATCACATGGATGGTGAGAAAGACACAGAGAAAATGATCAGTGACATGCTGGCAAAGATTGAGAACGGTGACTTCTCAAAGAGTCAGGAGACAGGCGAGGGATATGATGAGATATACTGGATATTTGCCCTGGTACTCGCAGGATTCCTCATGCTTGACTTCATATATTACAGACTGTTTTTCGGAAAGGAGCGATAGGAACATATGGAAAAATTTCTGAAAGTACTTAAAGTAATCGGACTGTTTCTGCTCTACTCCGTATACATGTGTGTAATACTGGTTCTCGCCCGCCATGGTCTGAACTATTTCTACAATGAGCATGTGCTTAATCATTATGAGGATGGAGACTACTCGATAAATGACAACCTTCTCCTCACACTGAATTACATTGAGCCTTATATCGTTTACTACAATAACGGAGATATTTACTACAAGAACTCTCTCTATGAAGATGCTATAGAGTCGTATCAGGCAGCTCTTGAATATGACAATGTACCTGAGGACAGAAGATGCAAGGCGAGAGTGAATATATCGCTCTCAATAATTGCTCAGCTTCCTGAGGATTATGATACATACGAAAACATTCCTGACTCAATAGAAACTCTTCAGAGCGCGGCAGACAACCTTCTTGAAGAGGAGTGTGCCACAGAGGATGGCAAGGGACATGATGAGGATGCTCAGCAGCTCTATGACGACATTATTGAAGAGATAGAACGTCTTAAAGAAATTCAGGAAGAGCAGGAGCAGCAGCAACAGCAGCAGGACGGCCAGGAGCAGCAGCCCCAGGACGGTGATGGCGACGGAGATGGCGGAACAGGTCAGCAGCCTCAGTTACCTCAGCCAAACCCTACACAGGAGCCTGACGGTGGTACAGGCGATGAGGACGATGACGGTACTCAGGATGGCCAGCCCATGACATACGAAGAGTATGAGCAGATGATTCGTGACCAGATAGAACAGGCAGGCCAGGAGGCTTATGAACAGCGTATAACCGAGCTCCAGGAATATCAGGAGTGGGATTACGACTGGTGGAGCTGGGACGATGACTATGATGGAATTTGGTAATCTGTATTTTTCAAAATGTATAGTTGAAAAAAATCCCTGCCTTTCGGTATGAAGAGCAGGGATTTTGAATTAAGAAGTATCACAATAAAATGTTTGATAAAAACAACTAGATATGCTATCATTTCATAGTATTGTTTTGGTAATAATATAAAAAAAGCTTGACATGATTCCAAGGGGTGGGAAAATCTTGAAGACAGACAGACAGACAGACAGACAGACAGACAGACAGACAGACAGACAGACAGACAGACAGACAGACAGACAGACAGACAGACAGCGTTTTTAATATCTTTTTTTCGTACACTTTATTTTTTGATTTAAAATGTGGATTTCGGTCCACATTTTTTTGTTGTTAAAGAATTTTATAAGAGAGGGAAGGAATTATAATGGACTCAGCATTTCCTATGGCTTTGCCAAAGGATTCAGTTCTTGCAGGTCAGTATATCATTGACAAAACTCTCGGTCAGGGAGGCTTTGGAATCACATACAGAGCAATAGACTACAAATCCAACTCTTATGTTGCAATTAAGGAATTTTATACGGAAACAATGGCAACGAGAGAAGGCATTACAGTTGTACCTTTTTCAGGGGAAGCTTCTCAGAATTATTACTACGGTATGGAGCAGTTTCTGGATGAGGCCAAGACTCTTTCTGAATTTATAGGCAATCCCAATATAGTAAAAGTACACAGATATTTTGAAGAAAACGGAACGGCATATTTTGCAATGGATTTTGTTGAAGGAGAAAGCTTTGACAAATATCTAAAAAAAAGAGGTGGCAAGATAAGCTACAGAGAGGCGGAGAGACTCCTCCTTCATGTTGTTGATGCTCTGGCAGCAGTTCATAGTAAGGGAATAGTTCACAGAGATGTGACACCGGACAATATATACATTACAAGTACGGAGGATGTGCGACTCCTTGATTTTGGAGCAGCGAGATACAGCCTCGGAGACAGAAGCAGGAGTCTTGATGTTGTTTTAAAACATGGCTTTGCGCCTAAAGAGCAGTATTCCCGTCATGGCAGACAGGGGGCATTTACTGATGTGTATTCTCTTGGTGCAACTATGTACTACGCCATTACAGGAGTCAGACCGCCTGATTCAATAGAGAGACTTGACGAAGACAAGCTTATATTACCTTCTCAACTCGGAGTGACGATCACTCAGTCCCAGGAGATGGCTCTTATGAAAGCTATGAGTGTCAGGGCGGAGACAAGATTTCAGGATATGATCGAGTTTAAGAATGCATTGCTTCAAAGTGCACCTCAGTACGACGGTCCGGTAGAGTTTTGTATCAATTGTGGTCAGATGATCAAAGCAAAAAGTAAATTTTGCCCGATATGCGGATTTACATTGGATGAGAATACCACAAAAGCACAGAATTCTCTAAGCAATGCAAAAGCACAGAGCAGTGCAAATAAAATCATGGGTTCTATTAAAAACCTTATAAATAAAAAGTTATTTTAGTAGGTTCTAATTAATAAAAAATCGGGAAAGATTATTTAAAGGATCAGGAATACGATAATGGCAGATAATCAGGAAACACAAAACGACAATGAAGCAGCATTTATGATGCTTGGAGGGATAGTAATTATTGCGCTGGGTTTGTTTGTTGGATTCGTATCCATTGATGTAGGAATCACAAGCGAAGATATCATGCATTTCAGTCTTTGGGATTTGCTTACTTCAGGGGATGGAGATTTAAAAACAGCAGCTTTGATTATCGTTGCCGGAATGATAGCCATAATATTATCGAGCGTGGTTGAATCAAAAACAAAAGAAGCGGCAATTGCGGGAACTTTGATCAGGTCGATCGCGGCTGTATTGGGTATATATTTCCTGTTTCAGATTTTTACATCTGATAGCATGGATGGAAATATGCAGTCTGTTGTCTTTTCGTATATAGAAAGATCTGTGTATTGGGGAATGATCCCTATTGGTTTGATTTATTTTGACGGACTTTTGGGATTTGTTGGATTTTTTCAAGCCTTAAATATGACAGAGAAACAAGCAGGTGATAATTCTGGATATCAGCAACCAGTTCAGCCGCTTGTACAAAATAATAGCAATTCAAATGTATCAGAAAATAATTCGATACAGCCTGATATTCAGTTAAAAACCAAGAAGATGGCAGTTGCCAGATCTTTGTCACCTCAGCATAACGGTATGATGATGGCTCTTCATAATCCTGTGACAGTTGGCAGAGATAACACAGTTTGTAAAATTGTGTACAGTCCTGATACCACGGGAGTCAGTGGCAGACACTGTACTATAGCATATGACGATAATTCCGGAGATTTTATAGTCACTGATCTTAAATCGACTTACGGTACGTACTTAAGTAATGGAAACAGGCTACAGCCTGGAATTCCTGTCAGAGTAAAGCCAGGGGAGAGCTTGTGTATAGGCGATCCGCAAAATGTGATAAAACTTGAGATTATGTAATATTGGAGGATGAGTAAAGATGCCTAATGAAAAATACCCTTTAGCTCTGCCGGAGGGAACAGTACTTGCAGGACAATTTATAATCGATGAAGTACTTGGACAGGGCGGCTTTGGTATTACCTACAAAGCTACAGATCATAAGTCAGGAGAAAAGGTTGCCATAAAGGAATATTACCCGGACACAATGGTATCCAGGTCTGAGACAACAGTAATCCCTTATACCGGTGAGAGGGAGGAGAACTTTAAGTACGGACTCGGCTGTTTTCTCCGTGAGGCGGAGACGCTTGCCAAATATGTAGATAACGACGGTATAGTAAGTATACGCAGTTATTTTGAAGAAAACGGAACAGCATACTTTGTTATGGATTTTGTAGAGGGTGTCAGCTTTGATCAGTATATCAAAGATAAAGGCGGCAAGATTGAGTATGAAGATGCTAAAAATGTACTGCTTCCTATAATCGATGCTCTCGCGGCAGTACATAAAGATGGCATTGTTCACAGGGATGTTACGCCTGATAACATTTTTATTACAAAAGAAGGTGCAGTAAAACTCCTTGATTTTGGCGCGGCCAGATACAGTATCGGTGATAAGAGCCGAAGTCTTGACGTGGTTCTTAAGCATGGTTATGCACCAAAGGAGCAGTATACAAGACACGGTAAACAGGGACCGTTTACCGATATCTATACAGTAGGTGTATGTTTTTATCGTGCTATTACAGGGAAGCTTCCTGTTGATTCAATCGACAGACTAGAAGAGGATGACGTAGTTCCTCCCAGCACACTTGGAGTGAAGATCGAGCCGCATGAGGAAGATGCAATTTTAAAAGCAATGGCAGTTCAGCCTGCAGACAGATTTAAGTCTATGGAAGAGTTTAAGGCTGCTCTTCTTGGAGCATCATCATTTGCGATGGAAGAAGCAAAGAGTCTGGAACCTGTTGAAGAAATGATTGTCTGCTCAAATTGTGGTGTGGAAAATGAGGTCGGAACTGAGTTTTGTAAATCGTGTGGTAGTAGCATGACCATCCAATCAGCAAAGGCAGAAGAAAAAAATATTGAAAACGGCAAAGAAAAGGAAGTAAGTAATTGGAAAATTAAAAGATTTGTAAGGCGTATGAACATTCCAGCATTAGTAGTAATACTAATAATGTTTGTATGTACGGTACTTCCGGAGATTATACCACCATTGTATGTTCATTTGCGTTATTTTGACTATTATCCTTTGTGGATATTGTTTTCCGGGATGCATGCTGACATTTGTATGATTATTTCGTTCGCATTTGGTTTGATAGGTGGTTTGTTTGGATTAGATAAAATTATTTTGTTATCAGGTTTAATCGGACTATATCCCGCAATAGATATGTTTTTTGTTGAGGGAACCATTCGATCACTTATGGGGAGGGTGCCGTTGAGTGATCGACCTGGAGGTGTATATATTTACAGATTAACACCTTTAGGTTTGATTATTCTATATTCGCTGACAATGATTTTAATCGGTTTGATCTGCATATTAAAAAGGCGCAAAAACGATAATAAATCAAATTTATAAATAGATAAAGGAGAACGAGGACATGCCTAACGAAAAATATCCCCTGGCTCTGCCTGAGGGAACAGTACTTGCAGGACAATTTGTAATTGATGAAGTTCTTGGACAGGGTGGCTTTGGTATTACCTACAAGGCTACAGACCATAATACCGGCGAAAAGGTAGCAATTAAGGAATACTACCCTGACACCATGGTATCAAGAACAGGAACAACCGTTATCCCATATACAGGGGAGAGACAGGAAAACTTTAAATACGGTCTTGACTGTTTTCTACGCGAGGCAGAGACTCTTGCAAAGTATGTTGATACAGACGGAATAGTCAGCATTAAAAGCTATTTCGAAGAAAACGGAACAGCATATTTTGTAATGGAATATGTCGAGGGTGAAAGCTTTGAGGACTATATTAAAGAAAAGGGAGGAAAGATAAGCTATGAAGAAGCAAAGAATGTATTGCTTCCGGTAATCGATGCTCTTTCGTGTGTCCATAAAGACGGTATAGTACACAGAGATGTTACTCCCGATAATATCTTTATCACAAAAGACGGTCAGGTCAGACTCCTTGATTTTGGTGCAGCCAGATACAGCATCGGAGATAAGAGCCGGAGTCTTGATGTAGTCCTTAAACACGGATACGCTCCGAAGGAACAATATACAAGACATGGCAAGCAGGGACCGTTCACAGATATTTATACGGTAGGTGTATGTTTCTATTTTGCTATTACAGGAAGACTGCCGGTCGATTCGATCGATCGTCTGGAAGAGGACGATGTAGTGCCTCCCAGCACGCTTGGTGTTGATATAAAGCCCGAGGTGGAAGAGGCAATCTTAAAAGCTATGGCTGTACAGCCTGCTGACAGATTTAAGTCGATGGATGATTTCAAGGCGGCTCTTTTGGAGGATGCAACCCCTGTAAATAATGATGCTATTGATAAGCTTGTTTATTGCCCGAGCTGTGGCGCCGCAAACAAAGCAGAAAGTAAATTCTGTAAAAGCTGCGGAGGAGATATGAATGCTCCTGCGGCAGTTGTTGAAGAGCCTGCTGCAACGCAGAAAACGGTAGCTGTGCCTGAACCTGTCCCGGCACCAAAGAAGAAAAAGAATATCGGACTTATAGCAGCAATAATCGTTATCTGCCTTGCTTTAATCGGCGGAGCTGGTGGTTTGGCTTATTATAAAATGAAAATTGAGCCTGAGAAGCTTGCGGAGGAACAGGCAAAGGAAGATAAAAAAGCAATTAAAGATGATGAAGAAGTGGCTGAAACAATAAAAACAGCTGTTCTTACTTCAATTATGGACCCTGTGATTGTAACTGATTCTGATTTTTCATACAGTTTGGTTAACGACGGGGAGAGATGCGAGATTGAAAAATGGGGTTCAAATATTGTAACTGATAATATTCTTGAACTTCTCGGATGTAAATCATTCGAAGAACTTAAGGAAGAAATCAGCTACAGAAACGCAACCGGAAAAATCTATGTTTCAATTGGAAGTGATTTCGGCGTTTATGTAGAAATAGAATGCAGTGATGATGTTGAGATTACTGCAGGAACGGAACCATCAACATCACTTGCTGACCTCCAGTCGACAACAGAAACGACCACTGCTTCATCAACAGATTCGGAACCGGAACCCGAGCCAAGTACGGAGCCGTCAACTACTACAACCACTACAAGTGGTTCATATTGTTCATTGGCAGGATTAACCGAAACATATGTAAACAATGCAGCGGAGGGTGGAAATTTTAACGAGTATTCCAACGGAACATTCTTTGGTTTATATTTTCCGGATGAATTATATGGTTCTACCTCTACGGGGCAGACGTATTCATATAATTTTTCTGATGATGTTTGCAATATAAATATAATAAGTGACTATGTAATCTTTTTACATGAACAGACGGCATACTATTACCAATTATCTACAGGCACGGCAAGTGTAATGAGTACACTTTCTGATTATTATCCAATGAGAAGGATTATAGCAAGTGATAATGGAATGGTATTTATTTACGGGGACTATAACGATTACAAGGTATCTTTGCTATATAATGACGGGACAGTTTCAAACTACAATTACGGTGTATATAGTCCATCGGCAGTCACTGTAGTGGATGATTCATTATATTGGGTTTCTAAAGATGGAGCAAAAATATGCGCTGTATCAATATCGAGTTTTGATGATGATGAAGATCAATCATATTACTTGTACGAAGGGGATATGAAATACATAAATTATCTTGCAGCCGGAGATGATTATGATGTTTATTTTAATGGTACAAACAGTTCAGGTGATCCGGTGGTTGGAAGAGTAAGTACACTTACAATGTACGACACAGCTACATCGCTTACTTTACCGGACGGTTATACACTGTCAGGAATGAATTTTTATGACAATACGCTATATATGCTTTTGAATGACTGGACTAATTATGGTTGTCAGTTGTATTCGGTTGACGTTTCGGAATCAACATGGGCAGATGATTTTAATTGTGAATGTATCATTGATACAAATGAAGGATGTTTTTGGTCGGTTGGAATTCAAACAGCGGGTGTTGGAACGATGATGCTTGCAGGATACAATGATTCTGGCTTGGTAGAAGGAATTGGGTATTTGGACGGTTCCGGTATGACTTATTCTTATTCTGAATGGTAAAAATATAACATAGGAGGAAAACAAAATGGCATTTGCAGAGTGTGGAAACGGACACATTTACAACACGGATCAGTACAGTACATGTCCGTACTGTAATGGCGGAGGGAACCAGATGGTATTCAACGGAGGCAGTTCTGATGTAGGCAAGACTGTACCGGCAGGAGCAGCAATGGGAGGATCTGATATAGGCAAGACAGTTCCTGCAAGCTCGGCTATGATGGACCAGCCTAATATCTGGAATCCCGCAGGGGATAATTCAGGCAAGACAGTTGCACCGGCAGCATATAACGGCGGACCGGCAGCAGGAGTAAAGGTAACACCTGCATCTGATATCGGCAAAACAGTTGCTGTAATGCAGAAGTCAATGAGTATGGAGCCTGTTGTTGGATGGTTTGTATGTATTGATGGTCCCGATAAAGGTAAGGATTTCAGAATTCTCGCTAAAAACAATACTATCGGACGTAGTGAGAAGAATGATATCTGCATAAAGGGTGACCAGTCTATTGCAAGAGAGAATCAGGGACGACTTGGATATGATGTAAAACATAACACTTTCCATATCATCCCCGGAGAAAGCTCAAACAATATCTATATTGGCGAAGATCCTGTGTATGTACCTACAAAGCTTGATCCGTATCAGGTTCTTGAGATAGGTGAGACCAAGCTTGTATTTGTTCCTTTCTGTGGAGATAAGTTTACATGGGAAGATGGTATGAAGGAGTAATCGATGGATCAGTACGGAGGTATTAATACAAGTGCAGGCCCTGTCAGGCGCCTTAGCTACAGGATAGCTAATCTTCAGGGAGTCGGTCAGAGACAGAGGCAGGAGGATTCCTTTACTCTTGCTAATGCCTTTGATGTTAAAGCCATTAAAAGAGAAGGACTTTTGTTTGTTGTATGTGACGGAATGGGCGGCATGAAGGACGGCAAGGAGGCCAGTGAGACAGCTATTGCCAGCATACGTCAATCGTTTGCATCCATGAACAGACAGGGAGATATAGCAGGATGGCTTCGCGAGACGCTGTTTCAGGCATCTGACAGAGTTGAAGAACTGATAGGCGGAGTCGGCGGCAGTACTGCTGTTTTGTCGGTTATTTATGATGAAAAACTATACTACGCAAGCGTAGGAGACAGTTTTTATTACCTGAAAAGGGGTAATGATCTTATCAGGTTAAACAGAGAACAGACAGTATGTACAAGGATATATAAAGAGTGTCTGCAGGATGGAAATATGGATCCGACAGAGGGCAGAAATGATTCTGAATCAGTGGCTCTCACCCAGTTTATAGGTATGGTTGGTCTTGAAGATATTGATGCTTCAGTCAGACCGTTGCCATTAAAAGAGGGAGATGTGCTCCTTGCCTGTTCTGACGGTGTGGGCGGTACCATCAGTGAGGAAGAGATTTTTGCGGCGCTTAGCCTTGAGGATCCGCAGGACATGTGCGAAGCCATGGAGAGAGGCATCATAAATCATGGCAAGTACAATCAGGATAATTACACGGCAATTGTTGTTAAGTGTGTAAAGTAATAAATTGAGAGGAAATTGTAATGAAAAAGATAATTAACAAAGTTGTTGCTTTTATTTTAACAACAGTATTAGTTGTTGGAATATTTTTTACAACATCTTGGCAGGTAAATGCATATGATTCTAATATCACTAATGGTGTAGTGTATATTGCTGAATTTGGATATGGAGCATATTTGGCATATGCGAATGGAGATGTTTACGCAGATTTGGGAGATACCGTTCTCTGGAGTGGATCAGGTTTCTTTGTTGGTGAAGACTCAGCTCAATATATTGTTACCAACTGTCACGTGGTTCAAAATTATTTGGATTGTAACAAAGGCGAAGCTGATTATGCATATGCTTTTACAACAAAGTACGGCGATGATATATATGTGGTTTGGGATAAGATGGAAATTCGTGTTTATTATTCCCAGGATGATTATGACGTCGCATATGTAGAGGATTACGGAAGTGAAGATGAGGTTGATCTTGCGCTTTTAAAGTTAAAAACACCAACTGATAAAAGAAGTACGCTTACATTGTATGACATTCCTAAAGATGAAGATGGTAAGAATTCATTAAAGGGTGAGAGTGTAATTGTTCTTGGATATCCATCAATAGTTGATAACTATTTTTCAACTGGATCGGATCAGTTTGATGAAAATGCAATTCGAGCAAATGAGGGAATAATTAATAATTATTCAATTACGAGCAAGGGTATTGGCTGGTTTGAACATAGCGCTGAAACAACTCATGGTAATTCGGGTGGCCCGTTAATCCTTAAAGAAAATGGATGTGTTTTAGGTGTTCACTCCGCAGGTGATCAGGTAGACTCAATAAAGCAGAATTTTGCAATAGATGTTGAATATGTTATAGATATGCTTGACGATAACGGAGTTGAGTATTCTCTCTCAAGTGATTCTTCGTCAGCTTCAGATGATGATTCAGCAGACTCTTCGACAGATTCTGATGCATCTTCTCCAGCTTCTGATAGTGGCTCAGAAGGAAACAATTCAGAAGGCAGCAGCACAGGAATAATAATTCTTATCTTTGCTGTAGTAGTTGCGATAGTAATAATAATAGTAATTGTAGCAAAGAAAAAAGGCCAGGGAACAAAGTTGCAGTCAAAGGATGATGAATTTAAGACAGAAGCAGCACCTGTAAGACCTGTTGTTACTCCTGCACCTGCTCAGGCAGCAGCTCCTCAGCGTATTGCTATGGCAAGATCTCTTGCTCCCCAGCATAATGGTGCAAGTTTCTCTTTGGCACATGGTGCTATTACAGTTGGCCGTGATGCAAGCGTATGTAAGATTGTATATCAGGCCGGTACAGCCGGCGTCAGTGGCAAACATTGTACTATAGAGTACAGACCATCGCAGAATGTATTTATCGTAACAGATCTTAATTCTTCATACGGTACGATGTTGGCAAACGGTACCAAGATGGAGCCTAACAGACATTACAGCTTTAATCCCGGTGACAGCATATTCGTCGGAGACAAGGCAAATGAGATTCGATTTGAGGTACATTAGTTTATGAGATTTGATGTGTATGAATATACAAATCATGGTGGCAGAGATTACAACGAGGATGCTGTTGGTCATAAAGTTGTTGGTGAAAACGGTGTATTTCTTGTAGCTGACGGACTCGGTGGTCATAACTACGGAGAAGTTGCATCCGCATGCGTTCGGGACACTTTGCTCGGTGCATTTGGAGGCGATTTCGGAGGCAATCCCGCAGGGTGGCTTGAAACCATTGTCAATAAATCAAACGACAATATTCTGGCTATTCAGAAAGAAAAAAATGATGTGCTCAAAAGTACGGTAGTGGCGCTGTGTATAGAACAGGGCAGGGCTGTATGGGGCAATGTTGGAGATTCAAGACTCTATTATATCCATAACGGGGATATCGCTGCATATACCAATGATCACTCTGTTGCTTTTAAGAAATTTAAAGGTGGAGAGATTACTAGAGATCAGCTCAGGTTTGATGAAGATCAGTCTGCACTACTCAGGTCTCTTGGAAGTGATGACAGACATGAGGTTGAAATATACGATAAGGGTATCACTGTGGTTCCGGGAGATGCTTTTATGCTTTGCTCTGACGGAGTATGGGAATTTGTCAAGGACTATGAAGTGGTAGTTGATCTCCTTAAAGCACATAATGCAAAAGAATGGGCTGAACTCCTCCTACTCAGGATGATGGAGCGCATCCAGAGCGGTAATGATAATCTTACTATCCAGACAATAATGATCGGTTGAGGTTTGTAAAATGTTAAAGAAAAGTCTATTAATGATTTTGATATCTTTGTCATGTACCTCTGTTTTGACGGTACCGGTATATGCATCACAATCATGCGTGAGTATGAGGCCGCCTGTAGTCAGTCCAAGTGGTGACGGAGACGATCAGGATGAAGAACCCGGCGATGAGGAACCGGGTACTGAAGATCCCGGAAACATGTTTCCGGGGCATGGTGGAAAAGGCGATGAAGAACCGGGAACCGAAAATCCCGGAAATGAAGATCCTGATCCGAGTCCGACACAGGTTATTCCAAGTCAGGGGCTGCCTGCAGAAGAACCCAGCGCTGAAGCGCCGGGACAAGAAAATCCTATTCAGGAAGAGCCTGGTACGGAGGATCCCGGTATAGAGAATCCGGGAGATGAAAACCCCATAATAGCAATACCTTCTGAAGAACCTATTATTGATAATCCCATTATACCCGGTGATGATGAAGATACTGTTGAAGATGGAGAAGATTCAGAAGACGCGGATGATGAGGAATCGGATGAAGGGGAGGACAGCAAATCCGGCATTTCAGAGACCGCAAAGATTGTTATTGCAGCGCTTATAGGTCTGCTGATCATTGCAGTAGCCGTCATCATAGCAATGCTGTCTGTGGGCAGAAACAAAAATGAGAAAGAGCCCGTGAAGCGTAAGCCGAATGACAGTGGAGATAATAATTTTAAGACAATTCCAATCAACAGCGGTTCACCTGCTAACGTAAACACAGACATAGGATCTACTGTGAAGGTTAATGCTACAGCATTTGTAAAAGAAAATGCTTCCGGTGGCAGACCATTTACTCTTGACGTAAAAATGGGTAAAGTGAACGGAACAAGCTTTACCATAGGTACAAGACTCGGTATTGGCTCAGATCCTTCTTGTGATATTGTTTTCAGCGACGCCACTGTAGAGCCGGTTCATGCCATTATAGAGGTAAGGAACGGAGAGTTGTTCCTTGTGGATAACAGTAAATCAGGTACTTATCTTGAAGGAATGAGAATCTCAGTTCAAAACAAGCTCGATAGTGGAGATACAGTTTCTCTTGGAAATACAGAATTTGTTGTAAGATTTTAAGATTTTCAAAATATTTTTCTCTAAAAATTCCTGCCCTTCGGTATTATCGAAGAGCAGGGTTTTTGAATTTAAGACCAACGGTCTGATATGATATTATTATAGAACCACGATAAAATAGAGAAGCACCCGCTTACGCGAGTGCTTAATTTCTCCGTTTAATATAAGAATTGGATGGGCGGCGTATCCATCATATCAGGTTCCCTAAGGGGAGTGCAGGGTGCCTTTCCTGCTCGTCAATTATCTTTACAACTCTAAAGTAACAGGATTTGCAACTTCGGTCAAGGTTTAATCAGTTGTTATAAAAACTTATAGGGATTATTTATATTCCAATTTTATTTATCAAGGCCTCCTGCAGAACCTGGGAAAAATTTATGTTTTGTTTCATGGCTGCTTCGTTAAGCCATTCGGGAATACTTAATGTTTTTTTTACTGATTTTGAATTATGCTTTTTTCTGTAATTTGTTAAGTCAAACTCAATTAGACATGAAAAATCAGGAGACTCAACAATATAATCGACAGGAGTAGAGGCTTTAGGGAGTTCTTCATTATTTTTTAATCGCTCGTCTATACAAAGACCGATAGCTTCGACGGCCATTTTGTATGCATCATCCATATTTTCTCCCTGAGTTAGACATTGCGGAAAATCAGGGAATGAAATCCAAAAGCCACCATTTTTATCATTATGAAAAATAGCAGGATAAAAATACTTTTCCATAATATTACCAATTCCTTTGATGTTAGTGGTTTAATTGTATACGTACTAATACGTGTTGTCAATTAATGCAAGTGAATTAAAAAACTCAAATATTGCTTGAAGTATATGTATATATGAATTTGTAAATTCTGTCAGTTGCCTTAAAACCAACTATTTATTATAATTTTTAATACTTATTCAGATTCATTCAGGAGGATCATCTAATGGACAAACTCAGCATTGAAAAAGAGCTCAGCTCAAACGCTTATCCCGGACGCGGTATCATCATCGGCAAGACTCCCGATGGCAAGAAGGCAGTGACTGCTTATTTCATCATGGGCAGAAGCGTAAACAGCCGTAACCGTGTATTTGTAACAGAGGGAGAAGGAATCCGTACCCAGGCTTTTGACCCGTCAAAGCTTTCTGACCCCAGCCTTATCATTTATGCGCCTGTCAGAGTACTTGGCAACAAGACCATCGTAACAAACGGTGACCAGACCGACACTATATATGAAGGTATGGACAAGCAGCTCACATTCGAGCAGAGTCTTCGCTCAAGAGAGTTTGAGCCTGACGGTCCCAACTATACACCGAGAATCTCAGGTATCATGCATATCGAGGACGGTAAATATAACTATGCGATGAGCATCCTTAAGAGCAATAACGGTGATCCGTCTGCATGCAACAGATATACATTTGCATACGAGAATCCCGTTGCCGGAGAGGGACACTTTATCCATACATACAAAAATGACGGTGATCCCCTTCCTTCTTTTGAGGGTGAGCCCAAGCTTGTAGGTATCGAAGGTACAATCGAAGAGTTTACCGACAAAATCTGGAACAGCTTAAATGAAGACAACAAGGTATCACTCTTTGTCAGATTCATCGATATCGCAACAGGCGAGTATGAGACAAAAATCGTAAACAAGAATATTTAATATAAAGGAGTCCATCAATGAAAGAACTTGAACTTAAATATGGTTGCAACCCTAACCAGAAACCGTCAAAAATATATGTGGCAGACGGCAGCGACCTCCCTATTGAAGTACTTAACGGCAGACCCGGATACATCAACTTTCTCGATGCATTTAACGGCTGGCAGCTCGTTAAGGAATTAAAGAGAGCAACAGGACTCCCTGCTGCAACATCCTTTAAGCATGTATCACCTGCAGGTGCGGCAGTAGGTCTTCCCTTAAGCGATACACTTGCAAAGATTTACTGGGTAGATGATCTCGGAGAACTCTCTCCCCTTGCATGTGCTTATGCAAGAGCAAGAGGTGCAGACAGAATGAGTTCATTCGGTGATTTCATCGCACTCTCTGATGTATGTGATGTCAGCACTGCAAACATCATCAAGCGTGAGGTATCAGACGGCGTCATTGCTCCCGGATACGAGCCTGAAGCCCTTGAAATCCTTAAGTCAAAAAAGCGCGGAGAATATAATATCATAAAGATAGATGAGAATTATACTCCTGCTCCCGTAGAGCACAAGGAAGTATACGGTATCACTTTTGAGCAGGGTAGAAACGAACTCGACATCAACAAGGATTCCTTTACTGATATCGTAACAGAGAATAAGGAAATCCCCGACAGTGCAAAGATCGATATGGCTATCGCAATGATTACTCTTAAGTATACCCAGTCAAACTCTGTATGCTATGTAAAGAACGGCCAGGCAATCGGTATCGGTGCAGGTCAGCAGTCAAGAATCCATTGTACAAGACTTGCCGGATCAAAGGCAGACAACTGGCTCCTGCGTCAGTCACCCAAGGTACTCGGACTTCAGTTTGTAGACGGACTTGGCAGACCAGAGCGTGACAATGCCATCGATAACTACATCGGTGAGGATTACATGGATGTACTTGCAGATGGAGCATGGGAGAATATCTTTAAGGTTAAGCCTGAAGTATTCACAGCCGAGGAAAAGAGAGCATGGCTTGATCAGGCATCTGATGTAACACTGGGTTCCGATGCGTTCTTCCCGTTTGCAGACAACATCGACAGAGCAAAGAGATCAGGTGTAAAGTATATCGCAGAGCCCGGCGGATCAAAGAGAGACCAGCTCGTCATTGATGCAGCTAACAAATACGGAATGGTTATGGCGTTTACAGGAATCAGACTGTTCCATCATTAATTTTTGATATACTCGCAGAAAAATAACACCACCGACACTGAGCTGACCGCAATGTGTCGGTGGTGTTATTTTTTTCTACTCGGAGTCAACATCCTGATTATGGCTTTCGTATTCTGCCTGCTTATGTTCGATGGCTTCATCGTAACCACGGAGAGCCGAGAAGGGGAGGAATATTTTCGCCCGCTCATCCATTGGCATTCGTTTTTTTCCCGATTTTGAAGGGAATGGATAATCAACATTTATAATATCATCATAATTTCCCATTATGCTCTGTGGCCTCCTATCTGACGGTTTCTGTCTTTTGCTGTTGCCCCCTCCTCGAGATTTGTTCCTTTAAGGACGGCATTTCGCCCGTATTTTTCCTGAATGGTCAGCATGGCCTTCTGGACTTTCTTTTCCTTTTCGACAGCATCTATATCAGTGAACAGATCAAGCTGGACATAATCCTCTGTGGTCACCTCATTGGCACATACATTTACTCTCCGTACAAATAATGCGGGATCTGCGATCTCATCAAATATGCCGACGATTGCCTCCCGGATGATCTTGGCGGAAGCTGTTGCAGTTGCAAGGGATACCGAACCCCCTACGGGAGCCGGTACGAGTCTGCCGTAATAATCCATGACTATTTCACCTTCATAATCTCCGTTATCAACTGTGATACGGTCAAAAAAGAGCATCAGTGTAAATGATTTACTCACAAGATTTTTTGCTATCATGTCCTGTACCAGAGCCTCAGCCATCTCCTTGACTATGATCCTCGCTTTATCATACTCATAAGGGCATGACAGGACCTGGCCCTGGGAGAGACTGTTTGTCCTTGGTTTGTATGCCTTGATATCCTTAATCGTACACGGCTCGTATCCCCATGCATGATCGATCAGGATCTCTGCGTCTATTCCGAATATTCTGTACAGGAGCTTCTCATTTTCGATGGACATCCTGGCCACATCACCCCATGTAAACATACCGTTTTTTTCAAGTCTCTTTGCAGTACCTTTTCCGGTACGCCAAAAGTCTGTCAGAGGTCTGTAATCCCAGTATTTCTTGCGAAACTTTTTTTCATCAAGGACTGCTATGCGGACTCCGTCTTTATCAGCCGGCATATGCTTTGCTTCTATATCCATGGCTATTTTGCAAAGATACAGATTGGAGGCTACGCCTACCGTCGCCGTGATCCCCGTTTTGCTTAAAACTGCCCGAACCATCCGAGCAGCCAGGTCGTGGGCTGACATATTGTAAAGCTTCAGATAATCGGTCACATCGATAAATACTTCATCGATACTGTATACACTGATATCTTCATGGCTCACAAAATCGAGGTATGTCTCATATATCCTTGAGGAATAATCTATATAGAGAGCCATCCTGGGCTTGGCCACAATATACTCAAGAGGTTTGCCTGTATACTCAAGTATTTCCCTGGCTTTTTGCTCCACCTCAAAGAGACGGCTCCTGCCTGACAGTCCGTATGCCTTAAGGGAAGGGCTGACAGCCAGACAAATGGTCTTGGCAGTCCTTGACTCGTCTGCCACTACCAGATTGGTTGTAAGAGGATCCAGACCTCTCTCTGCACACTCAACGGAGGCATAGAAAGACTTTAAGTCAATAGCCACATATGTTCTGTTTTTATTTGGATAAATTTCAGATGCCATATCAGAATTATTATCCGTCATATCGGGGAAAAAATAAATCGAACAGGGAGAAAAAATAAAAAAGTCCTGAATTTTCATTCAGAACTTTCAACAGGGGATGAGAGAATCGAACTCCCACCAAAGGTTTTGGAGACCCCTATCATACCATTTGACCAATCCCCTAGGGTGTCTTACGCGACTTAAATAAGATAACATAAACCGGTGACAATTGCAAGTGTTATTTATTATATAATAAACGTTACCGCAACCGTCACCGGCTTATCATGTTAAATATGATGTTTTGCAAAAAAAGATTGTCTCCTTTCCGGAAATTACTTCCTGTATTCATGGAGATATAAGTTTACGTTTACAGGTCTTCCCGATCTTGCATACCCGGTGGTTCTAACGGTTATATCATCCCTGACCTTGCTGCATTCTTCATCGAGCATTGAACCAAAGCCCGATTTGTTTTCTTTTCCCTGCTTCCTGCTGCTTCCATACTGAGGGCCTCCGCCTTTCTTGTCCATAGAGGACTTGATCGGTGAAATGCCGGTTACCGTTGCTACCTTTGAAAAAGTATCTGTGTATGCTGCGGGAATCGCCTCCTTTTCATAAGTAAAAAGAAAACACTTCGCTCCTCAATATATATATCGGCATTAGTTTACATAATATTAACGAAATTTTACAAAAAATTACATTTTTTCAACTAATTTTTTACGATATTTCTGGCCCATATTCCGGCACTTACCATGGCTCCGCCGATGATACATTTGATGAAGTCCACGGACAGTACAGCTATCATCATTATGATAATATCGATATCTGTGTACCGGCTGATATAGTAGGCAACGGGTACTGATACAAGGAGCATAAAACATGAGTCAAATATCATGGTGATACCGGTCCTGCCTCCCGATCTGATGATGAAATATGATGCGTGAAGATATGAACCTACCGGCATAAACATGGCGTTGATCAGGATAAAGCATGTTGCCATATTTCTGATGGTATCCGATGTCTTGTAAAAAAGAGGAAAGTAAGGGCTGATAAGTCCCATCATAAATCCGAACAGTACTCCGCAAAATACCGTAAATGCTGTAAGCTTTCTTGCATAATCCTTTGCTTTATCTATCTCGCCTCTGCCGAGTATCTGGCCGACGATGATACCAACCGCGTCACCCATCGCCAGGAATGCGACTCCGAGGAGGTTGTAGAGTGTCGTCTCTATATTGATGGCCGCAACGGCGTCATATGATTTGTATGAATAACACTGATTAAGTATCGTTACACCAAGTGACCACAAGCCTTCATTCATCATGAGAGGCATCGATTTTACGAGGTACTTTTTAAGGAGATGTCCCGGTACGGCAAGGGTTTTGTAGGCTCCCTCTATAAAAGGATTTTCTGCCTTATGTGTATGAGTGTAGATAATCAGTATCGCTGCCTCAACAAACCTTGAGAAAACCGTTGCTATGGCGGCACCGTCTGCGCCAAGGGCAGGCATTCCGAAATGGCCGTAGATGAGTATATAGTTTCCGATAAGGTTTATAAATACTGCCGCAAATGATGCATACAT
>JAEEGL016272667.1_pt1 | contig 23678 bp, 19 predicted proteins | sample 9134231 | NCBI WGS metagenome assembly JAEEGL01 (sample SAMN16246548, study PRJNA631951) | gut metagenome | biome: gut microbiome; feature: rumen; material: fiber-attached | host: Bos | place: Iran: Karaj | collected 2018-10 | reverse complement strand
TCCAAGATGGATGACGTTATCTACGAGGAGTTCAAGGGAACAGGTAACATGGAAATGGTTCTGGACAGAAAGCTCCAGGAGAAGAGAATTTTCCCTGCTATCAATATCCCCAAGTCCTCCACCAGAAGAGAAGATCTTCTTCTTTCCGCAGAGGAGCTTGCAGCTATCAACAACCTGCGTAAGGGCTTTAACGGCATGAAGGCAGATGATGCTGTAGACCAGTGCATCAATCTCTTCTCCAAGACAAGAAATAATGTTGAATTTGTCAGAATGGTAGAGAAGCAGGTTCGCTTCTGATACAGTATCAATGATATAACAATAGAAAACGATTTGTGAACATCAAAAGACCAAGGCAATCACATCACTACATGTGACATGCCTTGGTCTTTTGATATTATTACATATTTCGAAGATCCAGAAGGTTGGCAATCTCTTCAGCTTCCTTGGCCTGACGTTCCTCCCTGCGCTTCTGCCTAAGAGTCTTCTCAGCGGAGACATGTTCAAGACGCTCCGGTGCGAAGGGATTCTCATCGGTGATCCTGACGGCGCCGGACTTATTCCTGGCGGGAATTGTCTGAGCGGCCAGATCCTGTTCAACATGCTCTATCTGCTGGCTCTCGCTGATCTCAGGATTAAGATCTGTGCCGGGAGATTCTCCGAGGGGAGTGTATTTCTCCCTGCGCTTGGTGGTAAGAAGGCTGATGAGATCCACGTTGAGATTGGAGATTGCACAGCCCACGGCGGTCTTGTCCTGAACCATGAAATGCCTTACCACGATGGTGCTGACCTCATAGCTGTGAAGGGTGGCGCCATAGCGGAACCTGATATCCAGCCTGTCGCCTATCCTTAGCTGTACCGATCTGTCCACGATGACGGATATTCCTCGCATGGAAAGGTCGTGAACGATACAGTTATAAAGAGTCTTAGTGTTGCCGTTAACGGACAGAAGCCCCAGCTTTTCAATATAGAAGCGTTCTGATTTTCTGGAATTCTCCGGTTCAAGCTTGGAGGAACATCTGATGAGATGGAAATTGCCGTAACGGGTTTTAACCGGAGTTATGGTGGTTGACATGAATTTGTAGATTCGTCCGTCTCTTTTGTTGCGGATTTCAATCTGAGAGGGTTCCAGGAACTGCATGTATTTGCCAAAATACTCCATGGGCTTTACCAGAAGGCCTGCCGACACACCAAAAATAGCCTCAGTCATAAGTACAAGGCTGTGGCCGTTTATCGAAGCATGGATTTTGACTTCCGAGCCGTTGGAAATATCGTTTACATTCATGCAGGATACCTTTTGAATTGTAACATTCTATCAATTCTATGATATAATATCCTGATAAAAAAGGAAACACAAAATGTAGTATTTAAACTGCATTTTATAACAAAAAAATACATTAAATAGTGATTGGAGCAGCCATGATAAAAGAAAATCTTGAATTTGTGGAAGAAAACATACAAAAGGCCTGTGACAAGGCAGGAAGGAACAGAAGCGAGGTTACCCTTATTGCTGTCAGCAAGACCAAGCCCGTTGAGGCTTTAAGAGAGGCTATGGAATGCGGAATAAGGGTCTTTGGAGAGAACAAGGTTCAGGAGATGAGGGACAAGCATGCTGAGATCACCGAGGATCTTGACTGGCACATGATCGGTCATCTTCAGGCCAACAAGGTTAAGTATCTGCCTGGGATGGCCTGCATGATCCACTCCGTTGACAACATCAAGCTGGCGGAGGAGATTGAGAAGCAATTTGCCAAGCACGATCTTAAGATAGATGTTCTTCTTGAAGTTAATATGGCTCATGAGGATACCAAGTTCGGACTTGCTCCGGAAGAGGTTATTCCTTTTGTGAAGGAAATAAGCTCTCTTTCGCATCTTAATATCCGAGGACTTATGACAATAGCACCTTATACCGATGATCCGGAGAGTAACAGAGTATACTTCAAGGGACTGAGAGAGTTAAGAGACAGTATCAATGAGCAGAAACTCCTTCCTGCTCCGATGGACACACTGTCAATGGGGATGACAGGCGATTATATGATAGCCATAGAGGAAGGTGCCACCTTCGTAAGAGTCGGAACAGGAATCTTCGGTGAGAGGGATTATTCAAAAAAAATGTAATGTAAAAACACAGAATCTTAAATAAATATAAACGAATTTACACTAATAAGGCCAGATAGTATAATTATTCTATATCGGGAAGAATATAGGAATAGGAAGTCTGAGCATGCAAAGAACGGAACTGTTGTCAAAAAAGGTCTCTATTGAAGACCTAAATCACCTGATAGATACCGGCCATGTTTTTGTGACTCCCTTTGGTCTTAACAGGCAATGCTACATTGTGGTTAATCACAAACCCTTTATGGTTATAGCTACAGACGTTTCCATAAGGGGTGTGCAGCTTAGCGGAGCCTGGTACACCTGGGAGGATCTGGATGCCATGGGCGGTGTTTATGATTCGGAATTTGAGGCTCTTAAGGCTATAGCCGGCGGAGCATAACATAATAGCATTATTACGAGGATGTAAGACGAAAGCCGTGACGGCCTTCGTCTTATTGCATTCATGGGAAATTATAAAGAATGTATAAACTCTTTGCAGATAACGATAATTTTAGCCTGTTTCATGTTAAAATAAATGTTACGCACGATTATTTGGAGGAGTAGTTTTGGGGTACGTTAGTTTCTATATTGAAGCACACATAGCATGTATACTTTTGATCGGTCTTATCGGCATCAAGATTGCCAAAGACGTCAATAAGCAGTTCTCACAGATGATATTGGGGAATATCGTCGTTGTTCTGATTGCGTATTACTGCGCAGAGATTTTCTGGGCCCTGGTGGATGTGGGCTATCTGGGAGAATCCAAGTCATTTTTGTACTTATCCAATTTGTTTACTTATCTGCTTTTGAGTGTTTGCGCGTATTTATGGTATATTCTCTCGGAAGCGATTCAGAACGATAAGTCTGTGGAAAACGACATCACCAGGCTTATTCTCAGCATACCGGTATGGATATCCGGAATCCTGTGTGTCTCTGCTTACAGGACAGGTCTTGTTTATTATATTGATGAAAACGGCAAACTGGTGGGGGGTAAGCTCTATCTGATCCTTGTTATCGTTCCCTTCAGCTATATGATAGCAGCTTCAGTCAAGGCTTTTTACAGAGCCTTCAACAAGGATAAATATGCTGACAGAAATATATATTTCATGATCGGTATGTTTCCGCTCACACCTATCGTAATGGGAGCGCTTCAGGCCAAGTACTGGAGAATCCCCATGGTATGTTACGGAACAGTTGTGGCGGTCTACTATGTTTACATTACAATGCTGGATAATCTCATATCTCTTGATCCTCTTACCCAGATCAACAACAGACATCAGATGTTCAAATATCTGGCTCAGAAGATGAGAAATGAAGACCCCGGCATGTCTCTTTTTGTACTGATGGTGGATATTGATGATTTCAGAAATATCAATGAGACCTATGGGCGACTTGAGGGTGACAGAGCCCTTGTAAGAGTTGCCAATTCCATTAAGAGTGCCTGTCAGGGTCCAAGAAACAGATTTTTTGTATCAAGATATGGTGGAGACGAATTCGTGGTAATTGCACAGATGGCCTACAAGGCTGAGGCTGTCTGGCTCTCAGATCAGATCAAGAACAATATCAAGAGAATGACACAGGATCTGGGACTTAGCTACAATATCACCGTTAGCGTTGGAATTGCCCAGTATGACTACGCTGCTCCGATCTCTCTTAAGGCATTTATATCAAGAGCTGATCTTGATCTGTACAATCAGGCAGCGAAGGAGTGACAACAGAATATGCAGAGTTTAAACGTGGTCTAGAACAAAGAGCTGACCACGTTTATTATTATTCCGGCAAGTATAAATGCTGCGAGTATGGATATTGCATAAATGAATTTCATTCTGGCCATTGTATTTCCCCCGTATATGTACTCTTTATCTAATCATACTATATATTTTTCTTGTATGAGAAAAGAATTTTGTATGGAATATATTGTATAATTAATTGGGTGCGTGTTGAGATAAATTGACTATAAAGGGATAAAAAATGAAGGTAAAGATGATAATCTCTCCGACCAGGGAGCATTTTATAACAAAGATAACGGATTAGTTCATTGTGAGAGCAGAAAAATGCGTTGAGATGTCTTGTCAAAGAAGCTATCAGGGCTAAGTATGTTGTTAAGGAAATAGACAAGCAGATCTAAGGAATATGTAGATATTAGAAAAACAGATTGGAGGGGCATATGCAGATTTATGTAGCGGGTAATGTACTAAGAAGCGGAGACGGATCTATCAAGCATCCCTTTAAGACTATTCAGGAGGCTGCGAATATTGCAACCCCCGGAGATACTGTTTTTGTGGCACCGGGTATTTACAGGGAACATGTCAGACCCATGAACTCCGGCACTGAGGATAAGAGAATAACCTATGTCAGCACCGCAAGAGGCGAGGCTGTTATTACCGGTGCTGAGGAACTTACCGGGTGGGAAGCCTTTGAGAACCTGTACAGAGTAAGGATTCCGGACAGCTTTTTTGGGAGCTTTAACCCTTATGCAGAGTCAGTAAGCGGCGACTGGTGCTGGATGAAAAACAGTCCCGCACACCTGGGGGAACTGTACCTTGATGGCAAGTCCATGTATGAAGTTCAAGATATTCCGTCCTGTATGCATCCCGAGAAGAGCAAAAAATCCTGGGATCCTGAATTTAGCGTGTATACATGGTTTACAGCAAGAGAGAATGGTGAGACTATTATTTATGCTAACTTCCAGGGCAAGGACCCCAATAGGGAAAATGTGGAGCTCTCTGTCAGGAAGGCATGCTTTTTCCCTGAAAAATCAGGAATAAACTATATCACTGTGTCCGGCTTTTGCATCAGACAGGCTGCAACTCAGTGGGCGCCTCCAACTGCATACCAGGAGGGAATGATAGGTCCTAACTGGGCCAAGGGCTGGATAATCGAGGACTGTGATATCTATGAGTCCAAGTGCAGCGGAATTTCCCTTGGAAAATACTATCAGAGAGGCAGTAACAACAAGTGGACCACCACCTTCGTCAAGGATGGAACCCAGACCCAGAGGGACGCCGTATGTCAGGCTGTCAATGAGGGCTGGAGCAAGGAGACGGTGGGCTCTCATATTGTAAGGCGCTGCGATATCCATGACTGCGGTCAGACCGGAATCGTGGGCCATATGGGCGGGGCTTTCTCAATCATTGAGGATAACCACATACATCACATCAACAACAAACATGATCTGGCTGGAGCGGAGATAGGCGGTATCAAGCTCCATGCTGCAATTGATACAATCATAAGGCGCAATCACATTGACCATTGCACAAGAGGAATCTGGCTGGACTGGGAGGCCCAGGGCACGAGAGTAAGTCAGAACTTTTTGCATGACAACGTGCCGCCCAAGGGGACTCTTATCGACAACGGACTGTCCCTTGGTGAGGATATATTTGTGGAGGTATCCCACGGGCCTACGCTTATTGACCACAACCTTATGTTGTCGGACATTGCGGGCAGGATCAGTACACAAGGTATAGCCTTTGTTCACAACCTGATCGCAGGCTCCTTTAGCTATGTGGGACAGGGGTGCGATAACGGCGGTAAGAAATTTGCCAGCGACAGATATACGCCCTATCATTTGCCTCACTCTACCAAGATTGCGGGCTTTATGACCATACTTCACGGAGATGCCAGATTCTACAACAATATTTTTGTGCAAAAGACCGTGAGACAGGACCTGGTGGATTTCTGCGTGGAGAACAGAACAGATACCATGGACAGAAACAATTTCATCTGCGGTACAGTGCCCTACAACAGTTTTCCGTCACCTTCTGAGTATTTTAAGGGATTTGACGGGCTTAATGTTGAGGAACATTGTCCAAGAGATGTATACTATGACAGACTGCCTGTTTATTTTGGTGGCAATGCATATTTTAACGGCGCAAGATGCTGCACAGGTGAGACCGCTCATGTGGACAATGACCATAAGATCAGCTTCTATGTGGACGAGAACGAAGGCAGATACACACTTCACACCAATCTCTATGAGTTCCTGCCAAGGAACTTCACAATACCGGTGAATACCCAGTTCCTGGGCCTTGCCTTTGAACCGGAGCAGAGGTTTGAGAACCCCGACGGCTCCGAGATATCCTTTGACACGGATTACTTCGGAAGAAAAAGAGGGAGATACCCCGTTGCCGGACCTTTTGAGGAGTGCGGAAGTGACAGATTTACGGTGCAGACTCCGGGCTTTGGCTCTTTTCTTGTAAACAATGCGCCAAAGGGCAGGATTGAGGAAAAGGGAGATAACAAGTCCGATGTGGGCTTCGAGGAAGCAGACGAAGTCTATGAAGAGATCAGGGATGAAGAACCTGCGGACAGCATTTTTGCCGAAGAACTGAAACAGGCCTCAGCACCCAATTTCACAATAGATGAGGATGATTTTGAGAAAAAGGATCTGGTGAGCGAAGTAAATGCAAACATACTTCTCACCGGCTGCGATAGTGTGGGCATCAAATTCCCCTTTGAGGATGAGCTTTTTATCGTCAGTGACATGTTCGTCAAGGGCAATGAAGTATGGCTCTATGACAACATCAATGAAAAGCTGGTGGAGCTGGACTGCGAATACGGTATCTACAGAAACCTGAAAAAATGGTCTGTGGGAGCCATGCAGTCAATTGACGTATCTGACGATCCCAACTGCGAGGGCTTCGTAAGAACTGCCGGGACACTTCTGTGTATCTTAAGTAAGAGCCTGGCTCACGACCCGGCAGACACCTGCGCAACCATTCAGGACAAGGTTAATGCAGGCATTGAACCTAAGGGTATCAAAATGCGTTTTACGCCCAGATACCTTAAGTTCATAAGGAATAAGAAATTCATATCCCTTGAGGATGTAATATATCGAATGAGTAAAGGTGCCATGGACATAGTTACGGAGCGCCTTGAACATCTATAAACTTAAGTGAGGAAGATATTTTTTAATGGCAGCAAGTACAAACTGGTATGAACTTGATAATGCGGCAAAGATAATACCCGCATCGGCGAAGGGGGCCAACACCAGAGTTTTCAGACTCTCCTGCGAACTCAAGGAGAATGTGGATCTGGAGACTCTGCAGAAAGCTCTGGATGAGACCATAGAGGAGTTTCCGTTTTTTAACTGCGTACTTCACAGAGGAATCTTCTGGTATTATCTGGAGGAGAGTAACCTAAGGGCAGTGGTGGAGGAGGAACATACTCCCGCCTGTATGCCGCTGTATATCCCGGGACATAAGAACCTGCTATACAGAGTCAATTTCTATAAAAAGAGAATAAATCTTGAGATGTTCCATGTACTGGCGGACGGAACAGGAGCCTTCATGTTCTTTAAGAGCATGGTGACCAGGTATCTTCAGCTTCGTCACAATCTTGATGAGAACATCAAACCCACGGATGATTTCTCCGTCGAGGAAAAAACGGGAGATGCTTTCGGGGACTATTACAGCAAGCAAAAGGGGCTTAAGCAGCTCAAGGAAATGTCATCCACCAAGGCCTATCAGGTCAGCGGTGAGCTGGATGATTACCTGCTTCCACATCTTGTGGAGGGCTGCGTTTCCGCAGGTAAATTCCTGGAACTGGCTCACAGTTACAACACCACAGTTGGTGTTCTGTGTGTGGCAATCTATATCAAAGCCGTTATTCAGGGCATGAACAGACTCCAGAAGAGAAGACATGTGGTTGTGAGCGTGCCGGTTAATCTCAGACAGTATTTTAACAGCGGAACCACCAGGAACTTTTTTGGCGTAATCAATATTGATTACGATCCGGCGGACTACAACGGCGAGCTGGAGAGCATTATAACTCCCGTTGCCAGAGACTTCAAGGAGAAGCTTTCCTCCGACAGCATAGAGAAGACTATGAATTCCTATGCCGCTCTGGAGCACAATTTCGGAATCAAGATGATACCCCTTCCCCTTAAGGATATCGGTATCGGTTTCTTTGACAGATCGGCGAAAAAAGGAGTTACCAGTTCCATGTCCAACCTTGGTCAGATCAAGATGCCCAAGGAGGTGGAGGATTATATCGAGGGTTTCTCTGCCTTCATGACAGCCTCCTCCCAGCAGGTATGCGTATGTTCTTTCAAGGACAGAATGGTATTTGGAGAGGTTTCGCCCTATAAGACCCACAAGATCATGCTCAATTTCTTCAGATGCCTTACGGAGCTGGGAGTTGAGGTGGTTCTTAGCAGTAATGACTATGACGAGGAGTAAGTTAGTATGCAGTATTGTCCCAAATGTAAGGTTAATATAAGAGGAAACAAGAGGTGCTGTCCACTGTGTCAGGGCCAGCTCAAGGACTCGGAACTTCAGATGGAGCCTCCTTTTCCCAGGATAAAAAAGAATAAGGTCAGCAATATCACTTTTATGAAGATGTGCACCTTTCTTTTCATAGCGCTGGAGATCATTTTTGAAACCATTAATATTATGACCCACAGAGAGCACTCCTTTATCGGAGTTGCAATGCTGGGATTAGTGGCAGGCTGGGTTACGATCATCACCACCTTGTATCTTAGGAACAACCTTCTTAAGGTTATAACCTGGGAGGTATTTGTTGCTATTGTTGTTGATATTTATATCGATATGAAAACGGGGTTCCTGGGGTGGAGCCTTGTGTGGATGGTGCCAGGAACTCTGATAGGGCTGGCGATCGCCACAATAATCATAGCCAAGGTGCTTAAACTCAGGCTTGATGAGTACGCACTGTACATCGTATTTGATATTCTGATGTCTCTTATCCAGATAATATTCATCAGAAACGGAATGAACAAATATCCATGGCCTGCGGGCATCAGCATTATGATCTATCTGATCCTGGGGGTTGCCATGGTGATTTTCAGATTCAGGGATCTGAAGAATGCATCACAAAAAATGTTTAACATGTAAGGTTGACCTATGAGCATAAAAAACCGACTCACCAAAAGGAATTTCAAAAGAGGAATTGTTTTTGCCGAGGGGCTTGGAGATTTTGTGGAGAGCAGGCTGGGGAAAGCTGTGGAAGAGGGGCGATTCAAAGCCCACGATCTTCCGGAGGAGCCTGAGAAGCTGACCTGGTACAGAGTGCCTCTTGAAAAGGGCCTTTCCGGGGATGGCTCGGAATATTATATCTATGTAAAGCTTGGGGACCCGGATAAGCTTTGCATCTTTTTCTCGGGGGGAGGAGTTGCGTGGAATGAGTACACCGCCGCAAGGCCTGTTACAGGCGGCAAGGTGGCGGCAGGACTTCCCAATTATTATTGGAATAACCTAAGACCCTTTACCCAGATCATGAACATCAACGTGGGAATCACGGATGTCTTTACGGATAAGAATCCTTTTAAGGAATGGAGTTTTGTGGTAATAACCTATGCCACAGGGGATTTTCATATCGGAAACAACGACTATCCCTACAAGACCGAGGACGGTAGGGATGAGGTTCTTCATTTTCACGGTTATGTGAACTTTCTGCAGAGCATGCAGGTGGCAAAAAAGCTGTTTCCTAAGCCGGATACCCTTCTTATAGCCGGTAATTCCGCCGGAGCCTTCGCTGTACCGGCTCTTGCGGGAGAAGTGGTGGAGGACTACTATCCAAAGGCACGAAACATCACGCTTTTTTCCGACAGCGGACAGCTCCTATACAAGAATTGGAGGAAGACCGCCAAGAACATCTGGATGAGCAAAGAGTCCCTCTGGAAGCCTATCCACGGGGACAATATTACCCTGGAATGGTACAAGGACCTCTACAGCAGGTTCGGAGACAGGTTCAGGTATCTGTATTCCAGTTCCAGTCATGACTATCTTCTGAGCGCCTATTATAACGATATTGTACATAAAAAGTACAAGACCGATGCAGATGTTCAGGAAGAATATTATCAGCAGCTTAAGGTCATGGTGGCAGAGCTCAAGGCCATCACTCCGGCCTTTGGAATGTTCATAAATGACTGGAGGATTCCTCTGATAACCATGGGGGGAACGGTTCATACCAGCGTCAGGGAGCCCCATTTTCTTCTATTTAACCAGGATGGGATAACCCAGGCTGCATGGCTCCATGATGCAGTGGAGGGCAAGGTATATGACGTCGGGATGGATCTTCTTAAAAAAGATAAGACTAAAGGAAACACGAAATAACCGTAATATGGAATAACGTAAACAATAGAATATTAGTAAAACGGAGGTTATATGGCTTTCACAGCGGATTGGAACTCATTATCAGGATACAGAGTACCACAGTGGTATCAGGATGCGAGATTCGGAATATTCATCCATTTCGGAATCTACAGCGTCCCTGCTTATGCCAATGAGTGGTATTCAAGAAATATGTATATTCAGGGAACCAGGGAGTTTGAGCATCATGTCAGGACCTATGGTCCCCACAAGGATTTTGGCTACAAGGATTTTATTCCCATGTTCAAGGCGGAGAAGTTTAACGCCGATGAGTGGGCAGAGCTTTTTGCCAAGGCGGGAGCAAAATATGTAGTTCCCGTTGCGGAGCACCACGACGGCTTCCAGATGTACAAGAGCAGCATCTCCAAATGGAATGCCTATGAGATGGGGCCCAAGGTGGATTATCTCGGGGAGCTTAAAAAGAGTGTTGAGAAGAAGGGCATGAGAATAGGTGCTTCCTCCCACAGGATCGAGCACTGGTTCTTCATGAGTCATGGTAAAGAGTTTGACAGTGACATCACCGAGGATATCGGACCTGACAGCCTCTATTGGCCTGCAATGAAGGAGCCTGAGGATCATTACAATCTCTATGCGGAGCCTGCGCCTACAGCAGAGTTTATGGAGGATTGGTTTAACAGGACCAAGGAGATCATTGATAACTATCATCCGGAGGTTCTCTATTTTGACTGGTGGATACAGGAAGCCTGCATGAAGCCTTACCTTCAGAGAATGGCAGCATATTATTACAATGAGATGGAAAAAATCGGAAAGTGCGGCGTTATCAACTACAAGCACGATGCCTTTGCATTTGGATGTGCCGTTCCTGATGTGGAAAGAGGACAGCTCCCCACAGCCCAGCCCTACGTATGGCAGACTGACACGGCAATAGGAAGACATTCCTGGTGCTATACTACCGACAATGAATATAAGGACGCAGAGGAGATTGTATTTAACCTGGTAGATGCAGTATCCAAGAACGGCAATCTGCTCCTTAACGTTGGACCAAAGCCTGACGGAACCATATCCGAAGAGGATAAGAAGACCCTTCTGGGAGTGGGAGAGTGGCTCTCTAAGAATGGAGAAGCTATCTACGGCAGCAGATGCTATAAGTTCACCTGCGAAGGCCCCACCAAGACAGAAGGCGGTCAGTTTACCGATAAGAAAAAGCCCGAGTATACTCCCGAGGACTTCAGATTCACACAAAATAACGGCTGCATCTATGCAACAGCCCTTAAGTGCGCTGACAACGGTGAGTATCTCATTAAGAGCTTTGAGACAGAAAAAAACGCCGCTAACAGCGGCGGGTTCTCCGGAATCATTAATAAAGTTACAGTACTGGGAGATGGATCGGAAACAGTGTTCAAGAGAGATGAAGCCGGGCTTCATATCAAAACAGAGTATAGGAGCGATCTCCCGGTAGTATTCAAGGTTGAAGTTCTGTAAAAGGAACAGATATCAATCAGTCAACAAAACATTCCTCGATGCGGGCTTCGTATTCTTCACGGAGCTCCTCGGGGATATCGTATTCATCAAGTGCCTCGGCTACGGACCAGTGTTCATTGGCCATAGAACGAAGAATGTTGCGGATTACATGAGAATCCAGAGCTTCTAAAGTAGCAGCGTTATTCATAATTTCATACCCTCCACACAATACATTAAAAACACTAAATAACGTTAACAAAATTTATGTTTTTAACTACAATATATTGTAGTATTAATTTTTTTTGATACAAGTATTGACATTTATTTTGAAATAATTTTTGTAGAAAATGCACAGAAAATGAGAGGAAATTGGTGCAAATGGTGGTTCTTGCAATTGTGCTTTCTATATGTGGACTTCTGACATCTTTTGGAGTTATCGGAATAATTCCGTCAATAATTGCATTTGGTCTGAGTACTTTTCTTTTTGTGCGGGAAAAGTCTATAAATGCTGCCAGAGCCATGGCAATTTCCGCTGTGGGTATTATTCTTCCCTTTATCATGTATATCAACAGCTATGGGCTGGGACTTCCCAGGGTAAAGGATGAGAGACTTAATTTCCTCACCCAGATAATCTACGACAATTATTCAAATATGGGCTTTGATATGGATTTCCTTCTGAAGGGAAACGGTCTTTTTGCTGAAGGCATTTTTGAAAAGAGTAACAGAGGCCTCGACGGAGATGAGATCTATTATGTTTCAGAGGGCGCGTCTGTTGATTCACTGGCAGAGGCCAGGAAAACAGCCAGAAAGGATGCGGCTTCGGTGGCAAGTACTGAGGACTATGGTTATGCATCAGGTGATGGAAGCCTGGACGAGAGTTCAGAAGGAAGCTCCGGTAAAAAGGGCATACTTAACGAGGTGTTCTTTGCAGATGTGGATCCGGACAGTATCTTTGAGAGCATAGACAGCAATGGTGATAAGAACAGCGGTTACGGAGCCGACAGGGTAGGACCCTCCGATGATACTATTCCCTCCTATGGCGGCCTTCCCATGGGAACAATGCTTCTTGGACAGTACTTCAGAGAGGATGATCATAACTGTAATCCAATTTTGGTCTTGCAGAATAAGACTGATGAGGAGTATCGTTATGAATGCCGGTTTATTGCCAGGGACGAGGAGGGTGAGGAACTGGCAGTTTCCGAAAAGACTGTTGAAGTTGTAAAAGAAGGGGCCAAGTTCATATTTGAGGGAAGGTTCGACAAGGCAGAGCTGGCCGGTAAGCTTCCCGATATGTATGAGTTCTCAGTGACGAGAAGAGCACCCTATGAGAAGGATATGTCCGAACAGGTGGCGGTATCTTCCAGGGTTGAAGGGGGCACGACAGTGCTTACCGCCAACAACGTAAGTGATAAAAAAGTCAAGGTGGATGCCTATGTTCTGTTTTTTGACGGAAATGAGCTGGTGGACTGTATCTGGATGATTCCCCAGAATAACGGCTTAGTCTCCATAGAGCCCGGAAGCGCCGCATCCATTAAGGGCGATGCCTATTACAGATTTGACAGGATTGAAACATACTATACCGCCTATGAGGCAGTGGGAGAATAAAGCGATGGACAAAGCCCGTAAGATGGACTACAGCAAGTACGAGATATATGATTTTGACAACAGTAGCGCCTTCAATATGTCCTCCGGTTACAAGGAGAGAAGTTATAAGACTCATTGGCACTCCTATGGGGAGATCATTCTGGTGGGCCCCGGAGACACCAACGTGTTTAAGGTCAATCAGAGTACCTACAAACTGGTGGAAGGGGATTTTGTGATCGTCTGGCCCATGGAGATGCATGCCATAGTGGATGCGGACAGGAAAGATTCCCTTGTGATGCAGTTCAGTAATGCCTTCCTGAATACTCTTTTTGACCTTCAGAGGATAATGCATATCTACAGAAATCTGCATGTTATCTGTATCAACACACATCCTGAACTGGCTGAGAAACTCAGGAAGGTCACAATGCAGATGCAAGACGTCTTTTTCTCAGGCGGAGCCAACAGGGAGCTTAAGTGCTGTATGCTTCTTATGGAGTTTATGCTGATTCTGGATGAGCACAGAGAGGAGTTGTCGCCGGAGCTTAACCTTAATTCCCAGAATGCCTATGAAGATGACGTCATGAGACGCATGATGATGGTCACGGATTACATCAAAAATAACCTGACGGCAGATGATCTGTCTCAGGGAGCAATGGCCGAAATGGCAGGTATAAGCAGGGATTATTTCTCAAGGATATTCAAGAATATTACCGGGATGAACTACAGCAAGTGGCTCAATATGATCAGAATGGAGAAGGCCACGGAGCTGCTATCCCATAACAATATGACTCTTACTGAGGTGGCAATGTACTCCGGATTTAAGAGCATTCCCAGTTTCAACAGAGTTTTTCATGATGAGAAGGGAATGGCCCCGGGAGAGTACAGGACGCTGTTTGTGGAGGATAAATGATCATTCGCCCTCGGGCTTGGAGCTGTCCACCACCATGCCGATGGATTCCATGGCAACTTCATAGAGGCTTGCAAGCTGCTTGGCGCCTTCATCGTCTTTTTCCGCAAGTCTTCTGTACTGGGTGGTAAAATAGCTTTTTGCCTGTTCGATGGTAGCTTTGGTTATCATATGACCATTGCAGTACATTGCTCCGGTCTCGGCATTGTATTTGCCTGAGCTGAAGCTCTTTTTCTGAGCATCACCCATACCCATGGATTTGGCAAGTGACTGGATAAGATCTTCTCTTCCCTGTGGCATAACTACCTCCGACGTTGTTAACAGTTTTGTATATATACTAATATCATTATAACGTATATCAGGGCTTTTGTACCAGAATTTTGGCATTCAGCAAATAAATTATATACAATTAAATTTTGCAATTGCAATTTAAACCGATATGGATTATACTCCAAAGAAGAATGGAGGTACGATTATGGCATTTTCAATATTTGTTTTGATAATCGGATTAGTATATATTGCAATACTTGAGCTGTCCAAGAACATTATTGCCGGCTGGATCGCGGCTATTCTGGCAATGGCAGCCATGATAATAGGCAGGGCATATCTTATTAAGAAGGACAGGTATGACAAAAAGACCCCCTTTATCCTGTGGGCATGCTTCATACTTGTGCTTATCGTGAATCTCAAAGTGACAGAGCCTCCCATTAAGAGAGTCCCTGCCGTCGATAACAAAAATCCCGATGTGACAGACGTAATAACGATAGATCAGGGTGATCTGACCGGGGTATATAACGCCGATCACTCCGTTAAGGTATATGCAGGTATTCCCTACGCTGCAGCTCCCGTTGGCGACTTAAGATTCAGGGAACCCCAGGCTCCCGAGAGCTGGGAGGGAGTAAGAGCCTTCGACCATTTCGGACCTATGGCAATGCAGAAAAGAGACTCAGAACTATATAGTTCTTTATCCCATATCATTGGCTGGAATGAATACAATTTCAGATTCGGAGATGAGTACAGAGAGGAAGTCAGTGAGGACTGCCTGTATCTCAATGTCTTTTCCCCGGAGAACAGGCAAGAGGATGAGCTTCTTCCTGTAATAATCTATATTCATGGAGGTTCACTTACCACAGGTACGCCCTCTTATTCAGAGTACAGAGGTGAGGACCTGGCTAAAAGAGGAGTGGTATTTGTTAACTTCGCTTATCGACTCGGTGTCTTTGGCTACTATACCGCCGACGATCTCAAGGCGGAGTCTCCAAATGGAACAACAGGTAACTACGGACTTCTTGATCAGATAGCAGCTCTTGAGTGGGTATATGACAATATCGAAGCCTTTGGCGGAGACAAGGATAGAATAACAATTGCCGGAGAATCAGCCGGTTCTTCAAGTGTGAATGCGCTGTGTGTTTCGCCTTTGTCTGAAGGACTTTTCCAATATGCCATAGCAGAGTCCAGCGGTATTTCCATGAAGGTGCCTTTCCATACCTTCAGAAGCTATGAGGATGCAGTTGAGACGGGAAATAAGGTGAGAGAGGAATTTAACGCAGCTTCTTCCCAGGATCTTCGAAACATCCCCGCAGAGGAACTTGTTAAGACAGCAACCCATAACGGCTCCATGACAGTTGACGGCTACGCCATAACAGAGCAGCCCTATCTGACATATCTTAAGGGTGAAAATCATGAGAAGGCTCTTTTACACGGCTTCAATGTTAAGGAGTCTGATGCCTTTTTGCTGGGTACAAAGGCAACTAAGGAGAACTATGTTGAACTCCTGGCAGAGGATATCGAGGACTACGCTGAGGAGATGGCACAGGTGGTTCCCTATGATACCCCTCAGAGAGACCACCACTTCATTGTTGATGCCATGGGAGAAGCCAAGGGAGCCCTTAACGTGGCCTACAGCGCCATGTGGTTCTCATATTCCCACCATGTCTGGAACAGATGGATGGTGGAGCAGGGGCGCCCAAGCTATGAATATAACTTCACCAAGACCAACAAGTCCCTATCCAATTATCACGCCGGCGAGCTTCCCTATGCCTACGGCAATCTCTGGAGACATCCCGGCCTCTACGATGAGGAGGATTACATGCTCTCTGAGATAATGCAGAGCTACTGGGTGAACTTTGCCAAGACCGGCAATCCCAATGGAGATGGGCTTCCCAAGTGGGAGATGAGAGATGAGGATCAGACTAAGGTGCTTCAGTTGGATACGGAGATTAAGATGGTAGATGATCCCAATGAAGCTATATATGAGGTAATTGATAAGTTCCAGGATAGTAAATAATGAAATTCATCAAAGATGAATTCATAGTGAGTATAGAAAAATTTGGAGAGAATTGGTACTACGTGGAGACGCGTTACTAAAGAGATGTACAAAAATGAAGAGTGAAATTTGTTGGATATGCACAAAAAATGTAAAGAAAAGCGGAAACTATTCTATATCCATTGCGTTTTTATAAGCAAAAGTATATTATAGTGTCATGAAATTAATGATGAGACTTGAGAAGAGAGTGTACAGGTGCACGGGAGAGAATCCCGATGTATTCGTGCGCTCTTTTTTTGTGTGAGAACGAAGTGAAGCAATTTGTATCGCGCAAAAATATAGGGGATATATATGACCAACCGAGAATTCATTGAAAAAGTGGAAGCCTGCCCCATAATCGCGGCGGTGAAGGACGACGAAGGACTGGAATCGGCACTTAGGGAGGAAGTGGAGATCATCTTTGTTTTGTACGGAGATATCGTTACCATTCCTAGGATCGTGGACAGGATAAAGGCAGTGGATAAGGTGGCAATGGTCCATGTGGATCTACTTACCGGTCTTAATAATTCCAAGGACGTTTGCACCGACTTTATCAAGAACAACACCAAGGCAGACGGCATCATAACCACCAAGAGCGGGCTGATCCAGCATGCCAAGGAGCTGGGCCTTAATACGGTGCTGAGGTATTTCATCCTGGACAGCATGGCGCTTACAAACATAGAGAAGCAGGCTGCCAATAAAACCATAAGACCCGATCTCATCGAATTTCTGCCGGGAATAGTACTTCCCAAGATGATCAAACGCATCAACAGAGTCAGCAGAGTTCCCATAATCGCAGGGGGACTGATCTCAGACAAAGAAGATGTAATGAATGCCCTGGACGCAGGAGCAATCGCCATTTCCTCCACCAACGAGGAAGTATGGCAGCTGTGACCTGCAGGGCAGACAGACAATAAATAAGCTAAGCAATGGTTTCCAAGCAAATCGTTCATATAAAAGGAGAAGTGAGTATGGCAAAATACGTAATGGCCTTGGATTCAGGCACAACCAGCAACAGATGTATTCTGTTCAATGAAAAGGGAGAGATGTGTTCTGTGGCTCAGAAGGAGTTCACACAGTTTTTTCCTCAGCCCGGATGGGTTGAGCACGACGCCAGTGAGATATGGCAGGTGCAGCTGTCGGTGGCAAGGGAGGCAATGAGCAAGATCGGCGCCACCTACGAGGATATAGCCGGCATCGGAATTACCAACCAGCGAGAGACCGTGATCGTCTGGGACAGAAAGACAGGACAGCCCATATCCCACGCCATAGTATGGCAGTGCAGACGTACAGCGGACTTTGCTGAGGAGATGAAGGCCAAAGTCCCCGGAATCGTTGAGAAGTTCCAGCAAAAGACAGGACTTAAATTCGATCCTTACTTCTCAGGAACCAAGATCAGATGGCTTCTGGATAACGTTGAAGGCGCAAGAGAAAGAGCGGAAAAAGGCGAGCTCTGCTTTGGAACCGTTGATTCCTGGCTTATATACAAGCTCACCAAGGGCGCCGTTCATATTACAGATTATTCCAACGCATCCAGAACTCTTTTGTTCAATATAAATACCCTTGAATGGGATGAAGAGTTATGCGAAATTCTTGATATACCCATGAACATGCTTCCTGAGGTTAAACCCTCCAGCTGCGTATACGGTGAGACCGATGAGGAGTTCTTCGGAGGCCCCATCAAGATCGCAGGAGCGGCAGGAGACCAGCAGGCAGCCCTCTTCGGACAGACCTGCTTTAACGAAGGAGATGCCAAGAACACCTATGGTACAGGGTGCTTTATGCTGATGAATACCGGTGACAAGCCGATCTTTTCCAAGAATGATTTGCTGACCACCATCGCCTGGGGCATCAACGGCAAAGTCACCTACGCCCTTGAGGGATCGGTATATGTGGCAGGAGCCGCAATTCAGTGGCTTAGAGACGAGCTTAGAGCTATCGACTCAGCTCCCGATTCTGAATATTTTGCCACAAGAGTTGATGACACCAACGGCTGCTACGTGGTTCCCGCATTTACAGGCCTTGGCGCACCCTACTGGGATCCTTACGCAAGAGGAGCAATCGTGGGACTTACACGAGGCGTTAACAAGTACCACATCATAAGGGCAACACTGGAGTCACTGGCATTCCAGACCTACGATGTGCTTCACGCCATGGAACTTGATACAGGCAAGAAACTCACCTCCCTTAGAGTGGACGGCGGGGCTTCCAAGAACAACTTCCTGATGCAGTTCCAGGCAGATATCATCAACACCAATGTAATAAGACCAAGCTGTGTTGAGACTACAGCCCTGGGAGCTGCCTACCTTGCAGGCTATGCGGTGGGCTTCTGGAAGGACAGAGACGATGTGTGCAGCAACTGGTCCATAGAGAAGACCTTTGCCTCACAGATGCCCAAGGAGAACAGGGAAAAAGAGCTTAAGGGCTGGCAGCAGGCAGTTGCTTCCACCAGAGGCTGGGCTAAAGAAGTGTAATGATAGATTTATATAGATACAGCCGGGGGGCTGTAAAGGAGAATGACGATATGTATGATGTGATTGTAATCGGAGCCGGTGTTAGCGGCTGCGCGGTAGCAAGAGAACTCTCACGCTATCAGGTAAATGTATGTGTCCTTGAAAAATGCGAGGACGTCTGCGAAGGAACCTCCAAGGCTAATTCAGCCATTGTTCACGCCGGATTTGATGCCGATGAAGGTTCACTTATGGCTAAGCTCAATGTCCGCGGAAATGAGATGATGGATCAGCTTGCAGCAGACCTTGATATTCCCTTCAAGAGAAACGGCTCAATGGTAGTCTGCATCCATAAAGAGGAGCTGGACGGTCTTCAGAAGCTCTATGACAGAGGTGTAAAAAACGGTGTTAAGGGCCTTAAGATACTTTCCAGAGAGGAAGCTCTTACCATGGAGCCTAACCTCTCAGATGACGTGGAGGGCGCTCTCTATGCACCCACAGGCGGAATCATCTGCCCCTTTGAACTGACAATAGCCATGGCTGAGAATGCCAATGTCAACGGCGTGGAGTTCAGATTCAACACAAGAGTTGAGGATATCAAAAAAGGCGAGGACGACCTTTGGCACCTTCGCACCAACAACGGTGAGTACGTGGCTAAATACGTTGTCAACGCAGCCGGTGTCTACGCTGACAAGATCCACAACATGGTAAGTGCAGACAAGATGCACATCATCGAGAGACGAGGCGATTATTGCCTTCTTGACAAAGAGGTTGGCGGATATGTTTCTCACACTATTTTCCCTCAGCCTACCAAGTACGGTAAGGGCGTTTTGGTAACTCCCACCGTTCACGGTAACCTCCTTGTAGGCCCCACAGCCATCGACATCGAGAACAAGGAAGGCACAGCCACAACAGCAGAGGGCATTAACGAGCTCCAGGCCAAGGCCAGCGAGAATGTGAAGAACCTTCCTCTTAGAAACGTCATCACCTCCTTCGCAGGACTTCGTGCTCACCTTGAGCAGCATGAATTTGTAATTGAAGAAGTCAAGGATGCACCTCATTTCATCGACGTGGCAGGTATCGAGTCTCCCGGACTTTCCGCTTCTCCAGCCATCGGCGAGATGGTAGCAGGAATGCTCAAGGATAAGATGGGACTTAAGGAAAAAACAGATTTCATCGCCACACGAAAGGGCATCACAAGAACTGAAGGCCTTACTATAGAAGAGATGAATGAGCTTATCAAAAAGAATCCAGCCTACGGAACCATAGTCTGCAGATGCGAATCCATCACAGAGGGTGAGATTCTGGATGCAATCCACAGACCTCTTGGCGCCAGAAACCTTGACGGCGTTAAGCGCAGGACCAGAGCAGGAATGGGAAGATGTCAGGCAGGCTTTTGCTCACCCAGGACCATGGAGATCCTTAACAGAGAGCTGGGCCTTACCTTTGAAGAGATAACAAAGAGCGGCGGCAAGTCCAACATTGTAATAGAGAGAACCAAAGGGGAGGTATCAGGATCATGAAGACATACGATATTGTAATAGTAGGCGGTGGTCCTGCCGGCCTTGCAGCAGCAGTAGCCGCTAAAGAAGCAGGAAATGACAGCATTTTAATATTGGAGAGAGACCACGAGCTGGGCGGAATCCTGAACCAGTGCATCCACAACGGCTTCGGTCTTCACACCTTCAAAGAAGAACTTACAGGCCCTGAATATGCCTACAGATTCATCAAGCAGGTTCTGGACCTGGGAATCGAATACAAGCTTAACACCATGGTAATGGACATAGCAGAGGACAAGACTGTTACCGCCATGAACAGGGAGGACGGAATGTTCCGGATCCCTGCCAAGGCAGTTATCCTTGCCATGGGCTGCAGAGAAAGACCCAGAGGAGCCCTGAATATCCCCGGCTACAGACCTGCGGGAATCTTCTCAGCGGGAACAGCCCAGAGACTTGTTAACATCGAAGGCTACATGCCCGGAAGAGAAGTTGTTATCCTTGGCTCCGGCGACATCGGACTTATCATGGCAAGACGCATGACCCTCGAAGGCGCCAAGGTCAAGGTAGTGGCAGAGCTTATGCCATATTCCGGCGGCCTTAAGAGAAATATCGTACAGTGCCTTGACGACTATGGAATTCCGCTCAAGCTCTCACATACAGTAGTTGATATTGAGGGCAAAGAGCATGTGACCGCAGTTACCATCGCAGAAGTAGGCCCCGACAGAAAGCCTATTCCCGGCACCGAGGAGAGATACACCTGCGACACACTTCTTTTATCCTGTGGACTTATCCCTGAGAACGAGCTCTCAAGAGCAGCCGGCGTCAACATGAGCCCCGTAACCTCAGGCCCTGTTGTAAATGAGTCCCTTGAGACCAGCATCCCCGGCGTATTTGCCTGTGGTAACGTGCTTCACGTTCATGACCTGGTGGACTATGTTTCCGAGGAAGCTAAGAGAGCAGGTCAGAACGCGGTTAAATACATTAACGATGGTTGCAAGACCGAAGGCTCCGATAACATCATTGAACTGGTGGCAACACAGGGTGCAAGATACACCGTTCCCAGCACCATCAATGTTGACAGAATGGATGACCTTCTCACAGTTAGATTCAGAGTTGGCGATGTGTACAAAGACTCCTTTGTCAGCGTATATTTTGACGATGAGAGAGTGATGCACAACAAAAAGAGGATCATAGCCCCCGGCGAGATGGAGCAGATAATACTTAAGAAGACTCAGCTCACAGAGAAACCGGGCCTTAAGAAGATCACCGTCAAGATCGAGCAAGAGTAATCAGGAATCGGAAGGAGCTTAAATATATGGAGAACAGAGAACTTACCTGCATAGGCTGTCCCATGGGCTGCCAGCTGACGGTAACAATGGATAACGGAGAGGTTACCGAGGTTAAGGGTAACACCTGCCCCAAGGGCGATATATATGCAAGAAAAGAGGTGGTTAACCCCACCAGAATCGTCACCAGCACTGTTAAGGTAACAGGCGGAGACAAGGAGAGAGTATCGGTGAAAACAGCAAACGATATTCCTAAGAGCAAGATTTTTGAAGTGATGAAGGATATCGACGCAGCTACCGTAGCAGCTCCCATCAGCATAGGAGATGTTCTGGTAAAAGATGTTGCCGGAACAGGCGTAGACGTTATCGCCACAAGAAACATCCTTGCTGTATAATGTGACTGCACATGTTATTACTGTTTTTTGCCATAAGCGTTTTTTATTCGTATATAATTATAGAGTAGGATATAACGGCTTACGGGAGGGTATAATATGGCCAAAAACAATGAAAAGACTAAGAAACAGAAGGATGAAAAGCTTACCGGCAAACAGCTTTCCAAGGTAACCGGGGGAGTAATGGGTGGCAGCGGAGCAACGACGAGGATTGGTGGAGAGTCTATGGGGGCTAGTAGCATCAGTCTTGTTCCCGACAATCCTCCGGATGGCAATGAGCCGTACCTGTGAAGATGAAACAGGCTTCTCAAAATAAGAATAATTCACTTCAGAGGGTAGTACTTGAGGCTATCCTCTTTTGTGCGTGCACAATTCTGGTAATGTTCATAGTGCTTGATGGCCTGATCGTCATAGGACCAACTTTGAGGGCCTATAAACGAGAAGCTAAGCATTTGGGGAATTTTGTTACCTCCCTCATCGGCAATGAGTATCTGGAGCAGTGCTACGCTGTGGTAAAAGATGTATATTACTCTACACCTGAAGAAATAAGAGCTGACCAGTTCGCAGACGATTATGTACAAAGAATCATTGTCAATATTGATAATGAGTACAAGGCTAACAGAAATATGATCTCTGCCTGCAGAAGCGATGCGGAGCTTCAGAACATTTATTATGTTTTTTACGATGAAGAATACGATCGAATGGTCATAGTTTTTGACGGAAACGAAAGATCCAGGGCTTTTCTGCCCGGACAGTGGATTTCCAATGAGAACGGCAGTATCGAGAGCCTTTCTGTCATTAACAAAACTATTTCCTCTGAGTGGTTCATGCCAATCTCTTATGGAGAACAAATTGGTTTTGTGGGAACCGATTATGAAGGGATATATGACAGCGAGGGTAACCTAATAGGCTACCAGGCAATTACCATAACCATCAACACTATTTCCCAGAGAATCAATACATTCCTTGCTCTGGTCATTCCTGTCCTGACCATATTCATGATTCTAATAGGCATCAGAATCAACAAATGGATAAAAAAGAGATTCTTAAGCCCTATAGAACGACTTACGGAAAGAGCCGGTATCTACAATGAACTAAGTAAAGCTAAGGAGGGCAAAGAGAAGGGCGGAGTGTTTAAGGACCTTAACATCAACACAGGAGATGAGCTGGAGGTTCTCTGGAGAACTATGGTGGACATGGAGGATGATATTGATGATGCCATGAAGCGGATAGCAGTGGAAGCTGCCGAGAGTGAGAGAATGGCCACCGAGCTGGAAACCGCCAGAAATATCCAGTGCGGTATCGTTCCGCTGGAATATGAGCTTAAGGGCGAAGGCTTTGAGGCCTTTGGCTGCGGACATCCCGCCAGAATGGTTGGAGGAGACTTCTATGATATATTTAAGCTGGACAGCGACAATGTCTGCGTGATCGTTGGAGATATTTCAGGTAAAGGAATATCCGCCGCACTCTTTATGATAATGGTCAAATCCACCATAAGAGAGAAACTAAGAACCGGCGCATCCCTGACGGAAGCTCTTAACGCAGTTAATAAAGAAATCTGCAAGAGTAATCCCGAGAACATGTTCGCTACTGTTTTCGCAGCCAGACTTGACACAAAGACCGGAATCCTC
>JAEEGL014687355.1_pt1 | contig 23678 bp, 20 predicted proteins | sample 9134231 | NCBI WGS metagenome assembly JAEEGL01 (sample SAMN16246548, study PRJNA631951) | gut metagenome | biome: gut microbiome; feature: rumen; material: fiber-attached | host: Bos | place: Iran: Karaj | collected 2018-10 | reverse complement strand
GACTGCCGCAAGCAAGCCAGCTGCAGCAATCGTCAACAACCTGTTACTTAACTTTCCTTTCATTTTCAATACCTCCATAGTATTATTTTATTTATGATCAAGCCCTTTTAAGGGCATGTCACCGTTTTCATGGATTCCTTTAATCACTCACCTCTAAGATTTCCAATTCCGGTTTTATGATTCCTTCTAGAATCCTCTCCTTCGAAGCAGCAGAAAAATCTTGCCCTTCGTGTCCGCGATTTTTATTCCGCCGTACATGCGGCTGTCGGTCGGATCGGACCGATAGTCGTTTAAGACAAAAACCGTATCCGCGGGGACCGTATAAGGGAATTCAATAGTCGCGCCTTCCGCCGTTGTCGGATAAACCGCATTTTCGTATACACCGTAGCCGTTGACGGTAAGCGTTTCCTCGCCGATATCCACGACATCTCCCGCTCTTGCGACAATCCGTCCGAATTTGATTTTTCCGTCATGCAGATATCCGATTTCATCGTCGAGTGCATATTTGGTGTTCAGTTTGTAGGTGATGACCAAATCTCCGTCCTTTATCATCGGATAACAGGAATTCGAATGGTTTACATAAATTCCGACTACAAAAATCACCAGGCCCGCAACTACAAGCGCCGTCACTGCAATTTTAATGAAAAACTCAATTGCAAAGGACAGTGCGGATTTTTTCTTTTTGGTTTTTCCTTCGACTTGTTCTTTCAATTTCCGAATCGCCTTTGACTATTCCGTCGTTTCCTTTGCACTGCGTTTTCTCTTGATCAGAACATACACCACCGCTCCGATTGCAAGAAGCACCATCACGCCTCCGTAGATTCCGATAAGATAACCGATATTTTCTCCTGTTTTCGAGGACCTTCCGTCGACATGGCCGGACGGAGGATTCACTTTTTTCGGCGGGTTATCTTCGGCAGGTTTGTCACTGGGCGGATTGTCGCTCGGCGGCTCGATGGTTTTCTTATTGGTAAACTCTATTTTCTCCGGCTTTTCGGATGTTCCGGAAAGAGTCACGGAGATCGTGTAGATCAGATTATTATTATCATCGTTTAACACGCAGAGATAAACGTCGTAAACTTTCTCATCATACTGAATATTCTTATCGCTTCCCTTGCCCTGGTAAACCTTATAAACGAAAGTCCCGGGCTCCGTTACATTCAGTACAAAAAACGCCGTCTGAGCTCCCTTAACCGTAATACTGTCTTTATCCGGTTTCGGTGCCCTCGAATCCGGGTTCTCCATCTTGATGGTATATGTCGCGGTCTCCTCACCGCTTATTTCATCACAGTATACAGGAATCTGAGCCTGAATCGGAGTATAGACTTCCTTGGCTGAAACAGAAAACGAAAGAAGGAGAAAAAGCGTACAGAAAGCAGAGAAAAGAATCTTCATCACTCTTTTCCTGCCTCGCATTTTATTCGTATTAAATTTGTGATTCTCTCCTACTGTTTTCATCTTTCAGGATAGTAAAGCCATTCTCTCAACTTATTATTGTATTCCCCTGTCAAATGTTTGTCAACTTTTTTCAAATATTATGTAAACTATATTATGTTTCATTATGACACATTTTTCGATGTTTTAAGAATTGATTAACAATTTTATGTAAATCTATTTAAACACATCAGACGCTTGATGACCTTATCACGCAAAAAAATAACGCCCTGCTTTACAGCTGAGCGTTATTTTAAATACTTTCATACTCTTATTTCATCCCGAATCATTAAGGATTGAAATTGATTCCGTTGCTTGTAGCGGCTCCGCCGACTGCTCCGACACCAATGATAACAACCAAAACAATAAATACGATGATTGCAATTACAATACCGGCAATGCCGACGATGATACCGATAAGTCCGAGTTTCTTTCCTGTTTCGATTTTATTGGAAATTTCCGTTGCCTGCTCATGCACTTTTTTATGAAGTACCATGGCTGCAATACCGGTTCCGATACCGAATGCGTTCCAGATGCATGCAAAAATAAGACCGTATACGGGAATGCATCCGAGTAAGGTTCCGAGACCAGACCAAAAGATTGCATTGATTCCGAGAATGAGTCCGGCGATTTCCTTTCCCGGGCACTTTATCGGTTCCGATGCATTGGTAAATGTCTGCATACTCGGATCTGTATATGACTGAGTGCTCGGTTCCGGTGTGGCTGTATATGCCTGAGCATTCGGATCCTGTCCATAACCGTCAAAATTGTTGTTGTTAAATCCGTCCATTACAATTCCTCCTTAACAATAAATAACTCATTAATTTTATGTAAAAAATGCTTTTCGCAATTTTTCCAGAAACTATTTTACTCTTTTTTCTCTCTTAATGAAAGAGTGAAATTAAATCTCCTCTTCTCCGAGTGCACTTCGAAGAAGTTCTTTCGTGTACTCCGCCTTCGGATGTTCAAATATTTCCCGCTTCGTGGCGCTTTCCACAATTCGTCCGTCTTTTAAAACAATCACATTATGACACATAAAATAAACGGTCCGCAAATCATGCGAAATAAACAGGATGGCCATGCCACGCTCCGTGCTGATTTTTTTAAGAAGCGCCATGATGGATTCCTGTATTGCCACGTCCAGAGCCGATACCGGCTCATCCGCAATTAACAGATCCGGTTCACCAAGCAATGCCATTGCAATGACCACACGCTGTCTCTGCCCGCCGGAAAGTTCCGACGGATATCGCTCCAACAGTTCCTCCGGCATTTCAACCTCATGAGCAATCTCCGTTATACGCCTCTGCTGTTCTTCCTTATCACGGACACCACGTAACCGCAGTGCCTCTCTTAACAGCCATTTGATGCGTTTTTTCGGGTTCAGGGCACTGTACGAATCCTGGAAAACCATTCCGACCCTGCCGGCATGAATTTCCCCGTCCTTTGATGACAGAAGTCCCGCAATATTTTTAGCAATTGTCGATTTTCCACTGCCCGATTCACCGACCAGTCCGAGAATTTCGCCTTTTCTGATGGTCAGATTTATATCATAAACTCCGATTTCTCCATCCGTTAATTCAGCTCCGGTAAGGTTCTTTTCGCTGCAACTCTTTTCGTCACTTTTTCCTGAACCTTTTTTCCCGGAGAATAAATCTCTCCGTTTCGGATAAACATAGGTATAGTCTTTCACCTCACAGACTATAGGAAGATTTGTTTCGGGATCGTTTTTTTCGTTTTCATCCGTCAGATAAGAATCCTTGCCTTTGCCGTCGTCCTGATGCTTTACCAGCACTTCCGCCGCAATCAGTTTCTTCGTATACTCCGCTTTCGGATTCGCAAAAATCTCCTCACTACGGCCGCTTTCCACTACATCGCCGTCCTTTAGCACAATCACTTTTTCACAAAGCTGACGTACCAGTCCGAGATCGTGGGAAATAAAGAGAACAGCCGTATGGTCCTGCTTGTTGATTCGTTTTAACAGTTTGATTATCTGAGCCTGAACCGTAACATCCAGCGCCGTGGTCGGCTCATCGGCAATTAACAGCCTCGGCTTACTGATCATCGCCGACGCAATCATCGCACGCTGCCTCATACCTCCGGATAATTCAAACGGATAGGAATGATATACCCGCTCCGGATCCGGCAGATCCGCATCACGCAAGGCTTCGATAGCCCTTTGTTTTAATTCCTCTTTTGTATATTCCGTTTTACGGCTTTTTCCCTTTCCGGTACCGGCTTCCGAACCGGAAGAATCGTGTTTTCCATGTACTCTGAGCGCATCTTCCACCTGATAGCCGATTTTATGTACCGGCGAGAATGCCGTCATCGGATCCTGAAAAACAAAACCGATTTCGTTTCCCTGAAGTTCTCTCATCGTTCTTCTGGAAGCTTTCAGTAAATTGATTCTATTTGTATTTGTGTTTGTGTTTGTGTTTGTGTCCGTGTTTGTATCCCCGTTTGTGTCCGCGTTTGACTCCCACAGTATTTCCCCGGAAACCTTCACGTCACCACGACGAATAAGCCCGGCAATCGCTGTTGCTGTCAGGCTCTTTCCGCTTCCGGACTCTCCCACCAGACCGATGATTTCACCCTCTTTTAGCGTAAAGTCAACGTCCCGGACTGCGGTTTCCGGTCTGGAATGGTCGAAGAATTCAATTTTTAAGTCTTTTACTTCAAGCATCTTTTTTGGGTGCCAGGCACTTTTGCCCCTTGGGTGCCAGGCACTTTTGGGCCAAAAGTGCCTGGCACCCAAAGCATTATTTCTTCTTCAGTAAATTCGTCTTCATGTCCCCGTCCGAAATCAGTCCGAAGCCCAGTAACAAAAGCATCATCACAATACCGGGGAACAATACGTAATGCGGAGCCGCTTTCAGGTAAGCCTGGCCGTCGGAAATCATTCCGCCGAGGCTCGCGGTCGGCGGCTGAACGCCGATTCCGAGATAAGAAAGGCCAGCTTCCGCAAGAATACAGTTATTAAAAGCAATCAGTACGCAGTTAATCAGTGTCGGAAGAACATTCGGCAGAATATGGACAAACATAATCCGAAGATCCGACGCACCCATAATCTTTGCGGCCTGAACGTATTCAAGTTTGCGCTGCTCCTTATATTCCGTCCGGATCATCTTCGCGAAACTCGGTATCACCGAAATCCCGAGCGCTATAATAATATTCACCATTCCGGAATTGGAAAGGCTTACAAAAACCAACGCCAGAAGAATACTCGGAATGGCAAAAAGAACATCCATAATCCGCATAACCACATCATCGATATAGCTTCCGTAATACCCGGTAAATGCACCGATTACGGTCCCTCCGACGGTTCCGATCAGTGTAGCAAAAAAAGCAATGACCACAGACGTCCGAAGCCCTTCCTGAACACGTGCGTAGATATCCCGTCCGAAATTATCCGTCCCGAACCAGTGTTTTAACTCCGGGCCCGCAAGTTTCGCCGAAGCATCCATCTGCGTGGTGGTATAGGGATGATAAACGAATCCAAGCAGCAGAAAAAGAGCCAGAAATACCAGCAGTCCCATTCCGATATTCCATTTTATATCATGCTTCTTTAAAAATCGAATCATCTCAGCTGCTCTGCTCTTTTTTGCTTTGCTCTTTACTTCGCTCTTTCTTTGTTTCTTGCTCTTTTCGCTCTTATTCTTCTTACTCTTAAACTTTCTTACTCGCCCCTCACCCTCGGATCCAGTGCCGCATGGATAATATCCGTCAGGGCACTGACAAACACAATACCGAACGCAATCAGCATAATAATCGCTTCCACCACCGGGTAATCGCGCACCGAAATCGCAGACAGCAGGCTCCGTCCGAGCCCCGGAATTCCGAAGGTCTGCTCAATGACAATCCCGGACGCAATCATATCCGCAAAAATCATGCCCACAAAGGTAATCGTCGGCATGATGGCATTCTTTAAGACATATTTATACAAAAGTCCCGTCGTATTGTTTCCCTTTGAATATGCGGTTTTTGCATAATCCTTCTTTGCTTCCTCGAGAATATTCGTCCTTAAAAGCTTAATGCACATCGCCGTCTTCGGGATGGCCAAGGCAATTGCCGGGCATATCATATAACCTAAGAACCTTCCGAAGTTGACATCATATCCCACATAGGATCCCGGTGAGAACAGTTTCAGCACGATACCGAAGAAAAATGTAAGAAGAAGTCCTAACAAAAACGGGGGAAATGCCATGAAAATCTGGTTAAATACCATAATGATACGGTCCGCCGGTCCGTCCTTATGTTTTGCCGTATAAACACCGATCGGCACGGAAAAAGCTGCCACAATCAGAATCGCAAGGAACGATAAAACCGCATTGATTGGGATTTTTGAGCCAATCAGCTTTGTAACGGGCATCGAATAAGCATAAGAAGTTCCGAAATCTCCGTGCAGAATTCCGAAAAGCCACTTAAAATACCGTACGAAAAACGGTGCGTTTAAGCCCATCTGCTCTCGCAGTGCTTCCACCTTTTCCGGTGTCGCATTTGTTCCAAGTTTCGATACTGCCGGATCTCCCGGAATCACGGAAAATAAGAAAAAGACAACAAAAGAGACTGCCAGAAGGGTAAGTATCAATGCTGCTATTTTTTTCAACACATACTTTCCCATGGCAGTCTCCTGTAATTCTTAATAAAACTTAGTTCGCCGGTTTAATTTTCGCTACATCAATGACATACACCGGATAGAATTCGTAACCGGTATAGTTGCGATTCAGTGCCACAAATTCCGGCAGATCCTGAATGTACACATTTGCCGCATCGTCACTTAACATCTGCAGGCAAACCTTGAATTCATTGGTCTGCATATCCGGATCCAGTTCCGTAAATGCGCTGTCATAGGCCTTGTCATAGGCCGGTGAATTGTAATTGGTAAAATTATTATCCGCCGTCGATACAAAACGTGACAGCAGGCTGGAAGCCGTAAGCTGCGCTGCATCCACACCGATTACGGTCGCATCGTAATTTCGGCCGATATAGGTATCACTGAGCCATGTATCCCAGTCAACCTGCTTGATATTTGCCGTAATTCCCACTTCCGCAAGCTGCTCTTTTAAGACCGTTGCGGTCTCCACGTGCTGCGTATAGTTCGAAGGAACTGTAATTTCAAAAGTAAATCCGTTCTCATATCCGGCTTTTTTCAAAAGTTCCTTTGCCTTCTCTGTATCATGCGGATACGCATCGGCTAAAGAATCATCGTAATATTTCCGGAAATTCGGATACATGCTGCTTCCGATTTTTACGCCCTCTCCGTCGGATACAAAAGCAAGAATCGCATCCTTGTCGATGGCATAACACATTGCTTTTCTGACATCCGCGTTGTCAAAAGGTTCCACATTATGATTTAAGTAAAGCGCCTGAACCAGGTTCATGGTTCCGCTCATCACATCAAATCTCTCGCTCGGAATCTGCACTCTCTGCGCATTGGTCAGATGTGCCATCATATCAATGGAGCCGCCTTCGAATTCCATCGGAATCGTATCGGAATTGGCACAGATTTTAAACGTTACATTTTTGATGGAAGCTTTGTCGCCCCAGTATTCATCATTTTTCTCAAAAATCACATTTTCAAGCGGAGCGCGGGAAACGTAACGGTACGGTCCCGTTCCGATGGCGTCTACCGCAGGATTGGCATTATGCTCGGGAATAATGGCCGCTGAAACACTTGCAATATTGGCAAGGAAATCATAATCCACCTGCTTTAATGTTACGGATACATGGTTCTCATCCACGATATCCACGCTCTGAACATTTAAAAGCGCCGATATCCTGGGCTCTCCACCTTCGATATCCGCGCATTTGCTTATGGAATACTTTACATCCTCTGCAGTAACCGGTGTACCGTCGTGGAATTTTACATTGTCACGAATCGTGAATGTGTAGGTTAAACCGTCTTCACTCGTCGCAATCTCACTTGCTACCGCAGGAACGATATTACCATCGGCATCGGGTTTTACCAGTCCTTCGAAAACATTGAAGAATATTTCTTTGGTTCCTGCCGCCACCATATCGTGAGGGTCAAGAGTTTCTTCAATATCCTGAGGGATTCCGATGGTGATAGAGTCTTTCGGATTTCCTTTCTTGTCGCCTGCGCATCCGCCCAGTGCAACAGCAAGTGAAAGCGCGGTGAAAACTGCCACCCATCTGGTCAGTTTTTTCTTCATCGTCTTTCTTCCTTTCTCTCTACTTAAGTATAAATATTAAATTGTATCTGTAATCCGGTCGTCTTCCTTCGGTCTTCCTTCCGGTCATTGCCTTCCGTTCCTTGGGAATTATCTTCCGGTTTACATTCATTATAAGTGCCGGTCCGAAATCTTATCCGGCTAGTTCAAAACTTTCTTCAGTTCGTCCATGAACGTGTTCACATCCTTGAATTCACGATATACGGATGCAAAACGGACATAGGCAACCGGATCCAAATCCTTTAACTTATTCATGATGCTTTCACCGATTACGGCAGAATTCACTTCTCTTTCCTCTCTGCTGTAAACTTCGGTTTCCACTTCATCCACAAGTCTGGCAATCTGTTCTGCCGATACCGGACGTTTGTGGCAGGCACGAAGAACACCGGCTTCGATTTTCGCACGGTCATATGCTTCGCGGTTTAAATCCTTCTTGATAATGATTAAAGGAATGGTTTCCACTTTCTCATATGTGGTAAAACGCTTTCCACACTCATCACAGGCACGTCTGCGGCGAATGGAATTGTTCTCTTCTGCCGGTCTGGAATCGATTACTCTGGTATTCTCATGACCGCAATACGGACATTTCATTGTCGTTCCCCCTTATCTTTTCTTTAAGAAATCCGGAACGGCAATGGATTTCGTCTGTACATTGCTTCGAATCTCCGAAGGCTTCGGTGCGGGTTTCGGAGCAGGCGCCGGTACAGGAGCGGGAGCAGGTGCAGGCTGCGGCTGCTGAGGAATCGCCGAAGTATGCTGCGGTGTACCCTGAATTGTTCTGCTGATGGTCGGTGAAGGCATTGTTCTTCCAAATCCACCGTGTCCTGCCGTTGCATTCTGTGCGTAAGTAGGAACCGCATAACGGGATCCCTGAACCGGTTTGGAATAAAGTCCGGTAGCAATTACCGTAACCTTGCAGGTATCCGGCTCGGCATCGGAATACATGGCACCGAGAATGATATTAACCTGTTCACCCGTAATATCCGTGATATAACTGGATGCAACATTGGTATCAAATAAGGAGATGTCTCCGGAGATATTGATGATAACATCGGTAGCTCCGTCGATGGTTGTCTCGAGAAGCGGGCTCTCCACAGCCATTCTGACTGCTTCGAGTGCCTTGTCCTCGCCCTTTCCGGTACCGATACCGATATGGGCAATACCCTTGCCGAGCATAACGGTCTGTACATCCGCAAAGTCGAGGTTAATGATTGCAGGTAAGTTAATCAAATCGGTAATACCGGATACGGACTGCTGTAATACTTCATCCGCCTTCTTTAATGCTTCCGGCATGGTCGTCTTCTTATCGCAAATCTCTAACAGTTTATCATTCGGGATAACAATCAGTGTATCCACATGTTCTTTCAAACGTTCGATACCGCCCTCGGCATTATCCATACGGGTCTTTGCCTCAAACTTGAACGGTTTCGTTACAACGCCGACGGTAAGGATTCCCATTCCCTTGGAAATCTCCGCAACAACAGGTGCCGCACCGGTTCCGGTTCCGCCACCCATACCGCAGGTTACGAATACCATATCGGCACCCTGCAGTGCATCGGCAATTTCTTCTTTATTCTCTTCCGCAGCCGCCTGACCAACTTCGGGTTTTGCGCCTGCGCCAAGCCCTTTCGTGAGTTTCTCGCCGATCTGGATAAGTTTCGGTGCTTTACAGTTCTTCAGTGCCTGGCTGTCGGAATTGACTCCGACAAATTCAACTCCTCCCACATTGTCATCAATCATGCGGTTAACGGCATTATTTCCGGCTCCGCCGACACCAACAACAATGATTCTTGCTGCCGAATTCTCATCATTTGCTCTGATCTCAATCAAGGCTTTTTCCTCCTAACATCCCTCTTTTATTTTTCACCTGGTAATGTGTTTTTGACTAAAAAGGTAAACCGAAAGTCAAGGTTTTAAAAACACAAAATATGCCACTTTTTTCAAAAATGACATCAATATCCTTCATAATGATAGTATTTTTTCCGTGAATATGCAAGTAAATATTGTAAATTTAGATATATATTATGTAAATAAATCCAAAAAAACTGACCGGGTCAAAACCATCATTCCTACTTTTCATCTACCTCAAACGTCGTTCTCGGATCGGTCGCCGTGAAATTCTCCATGTGAAGTTTCCCGGATAAATGCATCGGATTGGCTTTTTCGAGGATGGCTTTTAAGTGCGTAATCTGCTCCTGAAGATGTTCTCCGTTTCCGAGTTCCACTCTCACGTTTCCGTAATAAAGCGTGATATTGTTCATATTGTCAAAATAGATTTTGTCCGCCACAAGGTCCTTTTTATTTAAAAGCTGTGTAAGGCTCAAAATTTCCTTGAAGATTCTCGGGTCCTCCACCGGAAGCGGCTCATGAATGATTACATGGTCAAAATCAAGGCCGGTAATCTCCGGCACACCCGGCACGACATCTTTGGAACTCTCCACCACGATTCCGTCCTTGTCAAAATACATCCGGTTCTCGAGGTATGTCACATAACCGGCAATCGCTTTTTCGTAAACGATGATTTTTACCGTATTACGGTCCCGGATATAGACATCCATCTGCTCCACAAAGGGAATATTCTCGACTTTACGATTTTTGTAATAAAGTTTTAAATAAAGCGAGTTTTCGCAAAAACGGTTCACCATAACCATGCTGCGGATCTCATCGGCCGTATAATGTGTGCTGCCCTCCACCTGAACCGTGGTTACCCGGAAGCCGAAATACAAGAAAAAAGCCCCTCCGATAAGAAGTGCTGCGGCAGCGGCGATTGCTATCAGGCGGATTCTTTTAAGAAAAGACAGGCCATCGCTTTCACGGCGTTTTTTCTTAAAATCAACCTTTTCCACATTTTCGTAGGATTCGTAGGTTTCCCTCTTCGGAAGAACACCCGTCTTCCCGGATTTTTTCTTCGCCGGTTTCAATTTTAATTTGTCGTGTGAACTCTTCTTTGCCATAATTTTTACCGCCGGTCAATCTGTATGGTACGCCCGACAGCAAGCGCAATTCCGATTTCCGCAAGGAACAGCAAAACCGAGGTACCTCCGGCGGAAATAAACGGCAGCGACACACCCGTATTCGGCATGGTATTCGTAACAACAGCGATATTCAGAATCACCTGTACCGCAATATGACTTAAAATGCCGATAACAAGCATAGCATTAAACAAATCCCTTGTATTTCCCGCAATAACGAAAAGGCGGTGAATTAAAATCGCAAAAAGCAGAATCAGGCAGAACGCTCCGAAAATTCCCATTTCCTCGCAGACAATGGAGAAAATCATGTCATTCTGTGCCTCGGAAATATCACCGATTTTGACAACGCTCTCGCCCAGTCCCTTTCCGAACAGGCCGCCGCTTCCGATGGCATAAAGCGCCTGCAGCACCTGGAAGCCTTCATCCGATCCGTACTTTTCGGGATGCCACCAGGCCAGAATACGTCCGATTCGGAAGGATGAAAACGATCCGTCCGAGAACCGGTCTACCAGATAAATGATTCCGAGAATCAGTCCGGCCGCCACAATCAGCACCGCCCAGATTAAGAATATTTTCTTGCGGTCTTTGGCCACGATGGTAATCATTAAAACGGGGATAATAAACACAATCAGCGCCGAACTTAAGTTTCGGCTGACGAAATAGATAAAAATACAAAGAGCCACAACCGGAATCAGGGGCATAAAAATACCAAGCCAGGTATCCATATCCTTCTGCTTCTTTGTAATGGTTCTCGCATAGAAAATAATGATGAGCAGTTTTACGACTTCCACCGGTTCAAACTGCGGGAGCGGTCCGATTTTAATCCATCTGGTGGCACCGTGGGATGTAATATGAATTCCCGGAACCAGAAGAAGGGACATTAACGCAAAAGCCGCCGCAATATAAACCCAGCTCGGAATCATGCGGTATACTTTCGGCGGAATAAACGTAAGGATGGCTAAAAGCACAAATCCCAATACGGCCGCCATAACCTGCTTATTTAAAAAGTACATGGAATTTCCGAATTTGATGTTGGACTGATAGGCGCTCGCCGAATAGATCATGACAAAACCGAAGCACACCAGTAAAACCACTACTGCCAGCAGTGTAAAATCAAAATAAGCACGTTTGGTGCGTTTATTCCCGTATTGATTTCGAATTCTGTCAAGTGCCCTCAATTATTTCTCCAGTTTTCCGACAAGTTCTTTAAACATTTTTCCGCGCACTTCGTAATTCGGGAACATGCCCCAGCTTGCGCACGCAGGCGAAAGTAAAACCGCATCCCCTTCTTCAGCCAAATCGGCGCAGATTTTTACGGTTTCCTCTAAGTCTTCGGCGCGGTAAATTTTGGTAAAGCCGTGTGCAAGTGCGCACTGTTCGATTTTATCCGCCGTCTGTCCCAGTAAAACAAGTGCTTTGACCGTCGTTCCGAAGCTCTCCACCCACTCGTCGAATGTATTTCCTTTATCATATCCTCCGCCGATTAATACCGTCGGACGGTTCATGGCAAGTACCGCCTTAATGGCCGCATCGGGATTGGTTCCCTTTGAATCGTTATAATATTCCACGCCGCGCACCGTATCCACATATTCGATTCTGTGTTCTACCGCTTTGAATTCACGGATGGTTTTTAAAATGTTCTCCATGGGAACACCGATGGCGTCGCACATGCAGATGGCCGCCATTACATTTTCCACGTTGTGCATGCCCAAAAGCCGCATTTCATGAATATTCATAAGCGGGGATTTTACTCCGTTTTTCGCCTGATAAATCATCTCATCATCGTAATAGCAACCGCTTGAAACTTCTCTTGCGGATGAAAACCACCGTACCTTCACGGTACTGCTTTTTTCAAGATTTTCCCCGAATTCTCTTAGCTTTGCATCTTCATAATTCAGGACACAGGTGTCACCGATTCCCTGATTTACGGCGATTTCTTCCTTGACTCGGATATACTCTTCCATCGTATGATGGCGGTTTAAATGATCCGGTGTAATATTTAAAATCGCCGATACCTGCGGATGAAAATCATGAATGGTTTCAAGCTGGAAGCTGGATATTTCGGCAATTGTGATGTCTCTTTCCCGTGTATCCATTGCAACGGAAGTATAGGGAATTCCGATATTTCCGACCACATAAGCGCTTCCGGAATATAATTTCGATACGGATGCGATATATTTTAAATAATCCGAAACGATCTGCCCGGTAAGTGCCGTTGTTGTGGTTTTACCGTTCGTACCGGTAATGGCAATCAGCTTGCCCTTTGAAATGGTATAGGCAAGTTCGATTTCACCGGTGATAAAAATACCCCTTTGCTTTAATTCAAGCGCCAGTCCGGTATCCGTCGGAACACCCGGGCTTAATACCACAAGGTCCAGTGTACACTTGATAACCTCCGGCAGTTCTCCGACAATAACATATGCCTCCTCTAATTCGCAGGTGCGTTTCTTTACTTCTTCTATATCCAGTTTTTCATTGGCATCATATAAAATCGGCTTTGCGCCGGCTGAAATTAATAAATCATATGCCGCCACACCGCTGATTCCCGCGCCGATAATAAGTGCTGTTTTATTCTTGTATGTCATTGATTCCTCCGTCTCCTTTAAATTCCGAGCAGCGCAATAACGCAGAGAATGATGGTCACAATCGTAAATGCGCTTACCACCTTGGTCTCCGGATATCCGCATTTCTCAAAATGATGGTGAATCGGTGCCATTTTGAAAATTCTCTTGCCGTGGCTTAACTTAAAATAGCTGACCTGAAGCATGACACTGATAACCTCTGCCATATAAATAAAGGCGATAATCGGGATAAAAAGCGGCATTTTTAAGAAATACGCTTCCGCTGCCACGAATCCGCCGAGGGCAAGTGCTCCCGTATCTCCCATAAAAACTTTCGCCGGATGGGAATTATAAAGCAGAAAACCCAAAAGAGCGCCGGTCATTGCCGCCGCCGGTACATGGGTTCCGTCACCCTTCAGTAAAGACACGATTGCAAAAAACACCGCAATAACGGCTGTCACCTTACTTGCCAGACCGTCCAGTCCGTCCGTAAAATTCGAACCGGTATCGGTTCCTAAAACTACCAGAAACAAAAGCGGAATCCACACCCACGGAAGGCCGTTTAATGCGATTACCTTCCCTCCCGTGAAAGGAATAATCATATCCATGGAAACACCGGAATAAAGCAGCATGTATGCGGCAAAAACTCCGGTAATGATAATCTGCAGTCCCATTTTCTGCCAGGCACGAAGCCCCATGGAACGTTTTAACACAACTTTAATAAAATCATCGATAAATCCGACAATTCCGAATCCGACGCTTAAGAAAAGAATCGGAAGCACCTGACGGTAATGCTCGGTATCGATTAAACTTCCGACAATCAGGCCGCCTAAGATCAGCACCCCGCCCATTGTCGGCGTACCGTTTTTCTTCAAATGGGTTTCGGGGCCTTCACTCCTTATGGTCTGCCCTATTTTCAGCCGTCTGAGCAAAGGGATTACCAAAGGCCCGAATGCAGCCGCCACCGCAAATGCTATTACCAGTGCAAGAACTGTTTTTACCATTCTTTCTTCTATAATCCTTTCTTCGGATGCCCCGCTTTCTCTTAATGCTGCCGACCGGCATCCGTATTACCGTTTTCTGTTTTTAAAAATGCTTTACTGTGTCGTACCGGTTTCCGAATTATCCGTCGTCTCGTATTGTCTTCCGTTATCCGGCAAATCGCTCAAATCCGATGAATTCGGATCAATCGGATAACCCGTATTCGGATCGACGAATTCTCCCGATTCGGGATCGGTGCCGTAACCGGTTTCCTTATCAATCGGAACATCCTTTTCTTCGGGATTAACCGTAATTCCGTCCGTATCCCCGCCTTCCGGTTTCTCTACCGGGCGGTAAATCGCCTCGTTGTAAAGGCCTTTCTGTTTCAAATCCGCCTTTTCCTCTTCCGTCAGTTCTTCCGTCATGAAAATATTCATATACGGCAGTACTTCGGTCAGGATATCTTTTGTCAGCGTACAGGCAAGTGCAGTACCGCCGTTCTGGTCCGGAAGGTTGGGGCGGTCGAGCACGACATAAATAATAATTTTCGGATCATCCGCCGGTGCATATCCCATAAAGGAGGTTACATATTCTCCACGGCCTCTCGGGAAAGTCTCCGCCGTTCCTGTTTTTCCGCCGATGGCATATCCTGCGGGACGTGCTCTTTTTCCGGTACCGGAGGTAACAACGGCGTTACAGTATTCCACGATTTTATCGGATGTCGAATTGGACACGGTCTGCTTTAATACGGAAGGCTCGATGTTCTTAACAACCGCTCCGTTTCCGTCAAGCACCTGACTTACCAGATGGGGCTGATAATAATATCCGCCGTTAATCAGGGAATTGAAGGCCGAAATCATTTCAATCATCGTTACCGAAAATCCCTGTCCGAATGTCGATGTGGCAAGCTCGGTCGGTCCCATCGTGTTTTCGTTAAATACAAGTGTATTGGTTTTTGCCTCACCGGCCAGGTCGATATTGGTCTTGTATCCGAAATTAAATCTGCGGAAATAATCAAGATAAGTCGCCTGTCCAATCTGCTGTCCCATACGCATCAGGGCTACGTTACAGGACTGTGCGATGGAATTCTTGACATCCATCTGTCCGTCACCGTAACGGTTATGGCATTTGATTCTGAATCCGCCGACTTCCAGGCTTCCGCCGCAGAAGTATACTTCTTCACCGGTCATTTTTCCGGAATCAAGTCCCGCCGCCACCGTGAAGGGTTTTGCAACGGATCCCGGTTCGTAAGTGGACTGAATGCAGAAATTACTCCACCGGAGTGCTCTGGCATAATCGTCAACTTCCGCATCCGTTACCAGTTCGTTTACCGTCGAAAATCCGGTCGTTCCGGTCGTACCGTCCTGATTATTCTCTCCCGCTGGCTGGGCATCGCCTTCGTTATTTGCATTGTTTACGGTTACGTTTCCGCCGCCGTTTTGAAGAATCTCCGCTGCGGACGTTCCGGGTGTCTGTGTATTCGAAGCCGTGTCCTGTCCGTTTTCGTTCGGATTTTGTGCATTCCCGTTCTCCGGCTGCGTGTTCTGATTTTCATTCGTATTGTTCTGCGGATTCTGATTGCTCAAATCGTTCTGGTTATTTACACTGCTGTCCGGGTTATTGACTTCTCCGGTCAGAATTCCCGAAAGTCCCTGTTCTTCCAGCTTTGCAACCGCCTGTTCCGTCAGTTTTTCTTTAATTCTGGCCAGTTCTTCGGGTGTATAATAGGAACTTGCCTTACGCTCGGCATTTAAGTCGAATCCCGGATAGCTTGCCATGGCAAGAATATTTCCGGTATCGCACTCCATGACGATAACTCCGGTATTATTGGTTCCGAGTCCTTCTCTCGCATTGTCTCTGAGTGACTCGTTCAGTTCAATCATTTTTTCTTCCACGATTGCCTGGATGTTGGCATCAAGGGTTGTCACCAGTGTATTGCCGTCCACAGCGGGAATCGTGGTTTTCTCCATGTTCAGATTTTCATTCAGATATCCAAACTGGCGTCCGTCGGTACCGTTTAAGGTATCGTTGTAATACTGCTCAAGTCCGTAGGATCCGACATTACCGGCATTGGTAAATCCGATGACATCCGCTGCCATTGACCCGTTAGGATAATTGCGGATAAATTCCTCATCAAACGCAACGCCGTAGATCGGATTGGCACCGTCGTTCTCCTTCGACGCCTGAACCATCTCATTAAAGCGCTGTACGTCTTCATAGCTGACCTTCTTGGCAATCAGCTTATAGGTACTGTCGGGATTGTCACGCATAAACGAAACGATTTCGCTTGCGTTTGCTCCGAAACAGGTAGCAAGAGCGTCCGCCGTTGCCTGGTATAATCCGTCATTCTTCTTGACATTCACATAGTGCGTAATGTCCTTGGTGCTGAGTTTGACGTTATAAACTTTCTCGCAGGTCGCAAGTGTCGTTCCCTTGCTGTCTAAAATAGAACCTCTTTTATAAGGCAAAAGGATGCTGTCATAGCCGGAAAGCTGGGAAAGCACCTTTTTTTCATATTCTTCGCCGTGCGTATGATTGATATAAATAATACGAGCGACCAATACGGCCATGGCAATAAAAGTCAGAATAACAAAAACCGTCAGCTGCTTTTTCATCTGCAGGCTGAACAGATTTAAATTACTGCTGTTGTTGCCACCGTTTTTGTCGCTCATTTCTGTATCCATAAATTACCGGCAACCGACTGCTCGCCGATTGCCGGCCTGGTTTCATCAACTATGCTGTTCTTTTCATTGTAATAAAATCGCAATCATTGCAATTATACTACATATAGTTATAAAAATCAATTCTATCGTATATCTTGATACTGTCTTACATAATCATCCAGATCACCGACGTAGGAAACAATCTGTCCTTCCGCCGCATAATGCATTCCCAGTTCCTCGGTCGCGATTCTTTTTACTTCCGCGTTGTCTACGGAATTTACGATACGATTGTAGTTTGCATCGTTATCCGCTTTCATGGTTACGTATTCACGCTCCAGTCTGGATACCGAATTAACGCTCTCTTTTAAGTTTTCCTGCGCTTTAATCATCATAATGGCAGCCATTGCCACAGCGACGAATGCCGTACAAAGAAAAATCAGATAAGGCGCATCGATAAATCTGGCCTTCTGCTGGTTTCTGCGCACTCTCGGGTCAACCTCCTGTACGGGTTCCTCCATGCGAAGTCTGTATTCATGATATTTTTCAGCGGTATTTCCGTAATTGTATGCGTCTCTTCTTGCCATTTTCATTTCCTCTTATTTCTTTTAACTCTCTATGTTTACGGTTCCTGTTTTGAATTCCCTTTTCTTCTTTGATTACTTCCGGCTTTCCTTAAAGTAGTCCTCGTATTTTTCCTCGTTCCTTCCAAAAATCCTTAACTTTGCCGATTTCGATCTCGGATTTTCTTCCATCTCTTCTTCCGACGGAAGAATCGGCTTTCTGGTAAGACTCTCTCCGAGCGGCTTTCTTCCGCAGGTGCATATCGGAAAGTTTGCCGGACAGATACAGGGATTTGCTGCCGTTTTGAAAGCATTTTTGACGATTCTGTCTTCCAGCGAATGGAAGGTGATGATTGCCAGCCTTCCGTCCGGCTTTAAGAGCGAAATCATGTCTCCCAGTGTGTTCTTAAGAACATCCAGCTCACCGTTGCATTCAATCCGGATTGCCTGAAAGGTCTGTTTGGAAGGGTGTCCTTTTCCGGCTCTCATCTTCGCGGGAATGCTCGCTTTGATGATTTCGTTTAACTCAAATGTGGTTTTTACCGGATTTATGCTCCTTGCGGCCACAATGTGTTTTGCAATGTTCCTTGCGAATTTCTCTTCTCCGTAATCCTTAAGAATTCGGCTAAGTTCGCTTTCCGGATAGCCGTTTACGATGTCGTAGGCACTCAGTTCCTGCCTCGTATCCATCCTCATATCAAGCGGTGCATCAAACCGGTAGGAAAAACCTCTTTCGCCCTCATCGAACTGGTAGCTCGAAACCCCTAAGTCTAACAGAATTCCATCCACCTTTTCGATTCCGATTCCGTTTAGAATCTGTTTGATATTGCTGTAATTATCCCGGATTAATACCGCTTTTCCGTTTTCGATGAATTCCTTTAATCGTTCCGCCGAAGTACGAATGGCATCTTCATCCTGATCGATTCCGATTAATTTCCCGTTTTCCGATAACCTTCCTGCGATTTGTTCGGAATGGCCGGCGCCTCCTAATGTTCCGTCCGCATAAATCCCGTCCGGCTTAATGTTCAGGCCCTCAATTACTTCGTTTAAAAGTATGGATTTATGTACGAATTCCATATATCTTTCCCTGTCGCCTGTTTTCGGTGCCTGTCACTTTTGCCCCGAAAGTGCCTGTCACCTTTACTGTCGCCGTTTAAATTCCGAGTCCGTCGAGGCTTTCGGCTATTTCATTGATGTCCACATCTTCCGAAGCGGCATCTCTTAATTCTTTCGCCCACAGTTCCACGTGGTTTACCATGCCGATCATCACAGTATCTTTTATAATTTCGGCATACTCCCTTAAATAGGCCGGAAGAAGAATTCTTCCCTGTGCATCCATGTCCACTTCCGCGGCACCGCCGATCATAAATCTGGCAAATGTACGGCCCGCTTTATTGGTAAGAGGAATCTTTGCCAGTTTGTCTTCCATTTCCTCCCACGCATCCACCGGATAAAAATACAGGCATTTATCGATTCCCTTGGTAATTACAAACGAATTTCCCAGACCGGGCCGGAATTTTGTCGGTATTACCAGCCTTCCTTTTGGATCGATTGTGTGATTGTACTCGGATTTAAAGCTCATTTTCCGTATTTTTTACCACTTTCTGCCATATATTTTCCACTTTTTGCCATCTACGCTCCATTTTATATGAAAATCCGCGAAAAATCAAGAGAAAAGCAACAAAAAAACGCAGATTTTTCTGCGTTTTTTAAGATAATTCCTGACTTAAACCATCACATCCGGCGTTTGTCTTTATATCTTCTCTCTATTTTTCTTCTCCCAGCGAAATCTGCAGGAAATTCATGTCAAAAACAGTGACATACTCTACTTTCCGGTTTAACTGAAGAATCATTCGAAGCCCGAGATTTTTCACTTTATCCTCATCCGTTTCGTGGAGCGAAAACCACTTGTTCGGGTCAAAAAGCTTCCCGTTGTCACGAATGCTTAATATGGTATCGTCTTTCTTAATCCGGACGTTAATGTCCATTTCGCAATTTTCCACATCCGAATACGTAAATATATTGTTTCCGAGTTCTTCCACCGCCAGGGAAAGTTTTAAGGCCATTTTTCCGCGACCGTGCTCATTGCAGAAGTCATAAACCTTTTCGGAAGCCTTTGATACATCGTCCAGGGAATAGATTTTATTCTGCATAAGGGCGCATTCCCCGTCCAGCCATGCATCCTCGAAGTACATCATTTTGCGGAATTCCCGGCGATTGACAAGAAACATAATCATAAAATAAACCGCTAAAACGACAACAAAAATGAGACTTTCAAGCCCGTTGGCAAAAGCCACACCTTTGATTCCCATTGTCGCACCCATAAAAATAAACAGCGGAATCGGAATCAATGCTTCTTTAGCGCAGGCAAACCAGAATCCCGTCATATTCTTTCCGAGGTTTTGAAAATACGCCCTGGAAAACATTGCCACTCCCATGGACGGCAGGGAAAGTGCAAACGGAATCAGAAAAAGTTTTACAAGCCTTGCCGTCTCTCCCCTGTCCGTCGTAACAATCCTGACAAGAAGAGGCGAGGCCACAACCGTAACAACCGCTATAATACTTAAGAAACCAAACATATAAACAATCGCATTCTTAATAAACGCCCTGATTTCCGCAAAGTTTTCCTCTCCCTTATATACTCCGAGCATCAGAATCGCCGTATTCCAGATTCCGATGGCAAAGGAAACGATAATTCCCCTGTAAATGCAAAACAGCGAATAAGCAAGCAGCCCTGTTTCCCCTTCGTAGTGAAGAATCAGCCAGTTTATAACATTCGTACGGATAAATGCGGAAAAAATGATAACCGAAACATACATCCCGCTTTTTATGACATCAAAAATCTCTTTATCCCACAGATGCCGGAAATCGAATCTTACCAGTGTATTATGGGAAAAATAATAAATTACCAGCACCAGAAGCCCCGCAAATACACTTAAGGATGTAGCCAGTCCGATTCCCGCAATTCCGCCGTCAAACACAAAAACACTAAGCAGATCCAGACCAACATTTACTACCGCGCCAAACAACACGGAAATGTTGCAGATCCTTGTTTTTCCCTCCACCTGAATAATCGAGAAAAATAACGGCATTAAGAATACCGCCGGAGTTCCGAATCCACGATACCTTAGGTAAATTGCCATCGTTTTGACCGCATCCGCGTTTGTTTCGCCAAACATCAGCATTTTCGCAATGGTTTCCGGGAAAACACAGAGTACAAAAGTAAACAAAAGACTGACCACGAGAAGAACAAATCCAACACAGGTATAAATCTCACCCGCCTTTTTTGCATTTGCCTTTCCCAGATATTTCGAACAGATTGTCCCGCTTCCGGAAATCAGCGTATCCGTAAACAGGGAAAAAAGAAGCTGAATCGGGAAAAACAGCGCCATGACATTTCTGGCACTTCCCCCGACAAATCTCGCTATAACAATACCGTCAATCATGGAATTGACGGTATCAATCATGCTTACGAGTACAAATCCGGTTAAAAGCCGGATAAATATTCGGTTTGTAAATGATAATTTTCTCATTTTTATCAGACATTAAAACGGAATAAAATCACATCGCCGTCCTTTACGACGTACTCTTTTCCTTCCAGCCCAACCAGGCCTTTTTCTTTGGCTGCTGCCAGGCTTCCTTCGGTAATTAAAACCTCATAAGGCACTACTTCTGCCTTGATAAAGCCGCGTTCAAAATCGGTATGAATTTTTCCTGCTGCCTGCGGTGCCTTGGTACCCTTCTTGATGGTCCATGCACGGCATTCGTCCTCGCCGGCGGTTAAGAAACTGATGAGTCCCAGAAGGTCATAGCTTTCCGTTACCAGTTTATCAAGTCCGGAAGATTTCACGCCGAGTTCTTCTAAATATTCTTTCTTCTCTTCTTCGGATAAATCCGCCAGATCCTGTTCAATCTGTGCGCAGATGACAAGTGCGCCGGAACCTTCTTCCTTTGCAATCTCACGAACCTTCTGAACATACGGATTCGATGCTCCGTCGTCTGCCAAATCATCCTCCGCAACATTTGCCGCATAAATCGTCGGCTTTGCGGTAAGCAGATTGTATCCCTTAAAGGCTGCTGCCAAATCCTCATCTTCCGGCACTTCAAAGGAACGGGCCATTTTTCCTTCTTCGAGATGCGCTTTAATTGCCTTTAGCATCTCCTCTTCCTTGGCTGCTGCCTTGTCCATTCTGGCCGCCTTGGCAACCTTGGCATTTCTTCTTTCAAGAATCTCCAAATCGGAGAAAATCAGTTCCAGATTGATGGTCTCAATATCTCTGGCCGGATCCACATTTCCTTCCACGTGGATAATATTTTCGTCCTCAAAGCATCTTACCACATGCACAATCGCATCCACCTCACGGATGTTTGCAAGGAACTGGTTTCCGAGTCCTTCACCCTTGCTGGCGCCTTTTACCAGGCCCGCAATATCCACGAATTCAATAACTGCGGGAGTAACCTTCTTTGTGCTGTATAATTCTCCCAGCTTCTCGATTCTCTCATCCGGCACCGCTACAATTCCTACATTCGGATCAATTGTACAAAACGGATAGTTTGCGGATTCCGCTCCTGCCTTGGTAAGTGAATTAAAAAGAGTGCTCTTGCCAACATTTGGCAAACCTACGATTCCTAATTTCATATTTTCTTCTTTTCCTCCTAAAAAACCAGTATTTATGCGGCTTTGCGGATTTGTGGTTTTGACCGAGTACCATATCGAGTACCACAGCCCATATTTTCGCATAAAGTTTTATACCACTTTTAAAGCATCAGCCACTAAATCAATCTCTCTATGCTTCTCTTCCTCTGTAATATGTACATACAGATTCATCGTTATTCCGATGTTTGAATGTCCTAAAATTTTCTGCAGTGTTTTCGGTTTCATGCCACCCTCAATACACCTCGTTGCAAAAGTATGTCTCAGCACATGCATCGAAAACCGGGAAATGCCAATCCGGTCACAATACTTAAACAACCCTGTATCATATGTACTGTTTTTTACCGGTGTCCCGTTTCTGCAGAGAAAAACGTAATCCGTCCACTCCATCGGCACAATCTTTAATTTGCTGTTCTTTTCTCTCTGGCTTTTCAGAATGCGAATTGCTTCATCCGTCAGCGGAATGGTACTATATCCGGACTTGCTCTTCGGAGGTCCGATTCTCCATTCCCCAACCCCATAACGGTACTCCATTGACCGCTCGATTTTAAGTGTTTTGGCCTCAAAATCGATATCTGACCATCTAAGGCCAATCATCTCTCCCGTGCGGAGACCTGTCTGAAGTACGAAACGATACTGGTTTTCGTAGCTGTAACCTACAACTGCCTCCAAAAACTTCCTCTGAACATCTATCGTTAGCACTTCCTTCTTTGCAGAAGGCTTTCCCATGTCACTCTTTACTGATTTCTTGCAAGGATTATTCAGAATAACATCATTCTCCTTTGCAAATTCCAGCATGTTAAAAAGAGCAATGCGTGCCTGATAAATAGTCGACGTTTTGTATCCATTTTCTGCCATTTTTGAAAAAATCAACTGGCAATGCATAGGTTTAACATCTGTCAGAAGTTTATTTCCGATAACGCCTTTGATATTACGTTCATAACGTTCCGTGTAATTTCTTACCGTATTCGGTCTTACCGTCTGCTTCTTGATCCCTATCCAATAATCAAACCAGGCATCAACTATCATATCTGCCGGCTGGTCCAGATCACTGTGCTGGTCAATATATATCGCATCCGCAAGCCATTGTCTTACTTCCTGTAATTTTTTGGATCTCTTCGTTCTACGTCTTCCAAACTTATCGACAAATCTTGCAAAATAAGTTCCATTCTGCTGTTGAAGGATCCCTTCTCCAAGCTCCTATCCCTTGAGGTCTTTTCCCATTTTTCGGCTCCTTTCTAAGTTAAAGAAGCCCCAAATCAGCAGATATAATTATATACTAACCGGGGCTTCTTTGCAATGTAGTTTCATTTTTCAAAAACCGCAAAAGTGCTTATTCTAACGGTTTTTTCTGCATCACAGTTCAATATTGTCCGAAATAAATTGTTCAAACTCTTTCCGTTTCACCAACTTTTTCTTTCCTACATATAAGACAAACCATTATTCTTTTTACAATTACAGCCTACAAACCTTGACATTATAATTCCAATTTTACTCGGTAGTTATGTTTTTAACAATCGTTCCTCAATTAGATTTTTTAAATCGAAAAATGCTCAATACATTGATGATTACCTGTACTAATCCAACAGTAAATAAAATATCCATAACCACACCTATTATTGTAATAGGAATTTTGTATTGACTAAGCACATTATCCAGACTGTG